>ERZ1023510.14-NODE-14-length-64972-cov-95.981099_pt1 | contig 64972 bp, 66 predicted proteins | sample MGYA00380549_ERZ1023510 | MGnify/ENA primary metagenome ERZ1023510 (study PRJEB33173, sample SAMEA4830364) | metagenome | study: EMG produced TPA metagenomics assembly of the PRJEB25223 data set... | reverse complement strand
ATTAACTCACCATTTGTTAGACCTGCAACCAAAGAAATCCTCTGATATCTTCTTCCAGATACTTTGCCTCTTCTTAACTGACCTTTTAATGAGCGACCATATTCTCGATAAAAATAAGTATCGAATCCTGTTTCATCAATCTAAACAGGTGCTAGGTGCTTTAATCTATTAAAATTCTTAAGAAATAAGGCTACTTTTTCTGGGTCTTGTTCATAGTAGGTGTGGTTCTTTTTTTCGAGTGTAGCCCATAGCTTTGAACGCATAGTGGATGGTAGTTGGATGACAGCCAAATTCAGAAGCTATTTCAGTCAAATAAGCGTCTGGATTGTCAGTAAGATAGTTTTTAAGTCTATCTCTATCAACCTTTCTTGGTTTTGTTCCTTTTACTTGGTGGTTTAGCTCTCCTGTTTTCTCTTTTAGCTTTAACCAGCCATAAATGGTATTACGTGAGATTTGGAAAACGTGTGATGCTTCTGTTATACTACCTGTTCGCTCACAATAAGAGAGAACTTTTTTACGAAAATCTATTGAATATGCCATAAGAAGATTATACCACATTGTGTACTATTTTTGGTTCATTTCACTATAATAATAACGATACTAGATAATGAGGAAAATGCAATGGCAAACCCAACTTTCGGAGAAAAAAGCGAATACAGACTATATTGCTCGCTATGGCGTATATGCAGTTATCCCTAATCCTGAACAAAAACAAATTGTTCTTGTTCAAGAACCAAATGGTGCTTGGTTCCTACCATGTGGAGAAATTGAAGCAGGTGAAAATCATCAGGAAGCCCTAAAGCGTGAGTTGATTGAAGAGCTTGGTTTCACAGCAGAAATTGGTACCTATTACGGACAAGCTGACGAATATTTCTATTCTCGTCATCGTGATACCTACTACTCCAATCCTGCCTACCTCTATGAAGCAACTCCTTTCAAAGAAGTACAAAAGCCACTAGAAAACTTTAATCATATTGCCTGGTTCCCTATTGACGAGGCTATCAAAAACCTTAAACGTGGTAGCCATAAATGGGCCATTAAATCTTGGAAAAAACAGCATAAGATTGACTAATACTCTTCGAAAATAAAATTCAAACCACATCAGCGTCGCCTTACCATACTCAAGTATAGCCTGCGGCTAGCTTCCTAGTTTGCTCTTTTATTTTCATTGAGTATAAATCAAGCGACTTTATTCAAAAAGTGCTATAATAGAATTAGAAAATCGGAGGAAATATTATGAAGCTTATCAATACGACAAACTCACACTCGCAACTTGTAAAAAGTCAGCTAGAAAGTACCGATGCAACCCTTGTTGAGGTTTATTCTGCAGGGAATACAGATGTTATTTTTACCCAAGCTCCGCTTCACTATGAAATCCTCATCTCAAACAAACACCGTGCTATTCGTGAGCCTGAAATCGAAACCATTCAAGAATTTTTCTTGAAACGTAAAATTGATAAGACCTCTGTTGATGAAGCCAATATCAAGACACTCTACTCAGAGAAATTAATTGGAATTTCAATCCCAATCAAGTAAGAAAATTGAGTAAAAACTCGATTTGAGAGAAAGTCCAATAAGTCTTTCCATAACAAAACGCATAGTAACAAGAGTTTCTACACCCACTATTATGCGTTTTTATCATTTTGAAATCTACTGCTAATCAATGAAGAAGCAAAGATCAAACTAGGCAGCTAGTTACAAGTTACGTAAGCGCGTCATAACAAGGTATCTATCCTAATTCCCCAACTTCCAGTATACTAGATAAAAAATAATTATCGGAGTAAAGGTATTGTACTATGATAATTCAACTAAGTGATTTAGGTCAAGTTCACCTTGTTTGTGGCAAGACAGATATGAGGTAGGGAATAGACTCATTAGCCTATGTAGTTAAAACCCACTTTGAATTGGATTCTTTCTCCGGTCAAGTCTTTCTCTTTTGTGGTGGACGTAAAGACCGCTTTAAAGCCCTTTACTGGGATGGTCAAGGATTTTGGCTACTATATAAACGCTTTGAGAACGGAAAACTGACTTGGCTAAGTACAGAAAAGGATGTCAAAGCTCTCGCACCTGAACAAGTAGATTGGCTGATGAAGGGCTTTTCTATCACTCCAAAAATATAGTAGATTGAAACTAGAATAGTACACCTCTGCTTCTAAAATATTGTTAGAAATCGATTTGACTGTCCTGATCGATTTGTCCTGTTCTTGTTTCGTTTTACTATAGAACGATTTGAAGGCGTTTATGATATTTAGCTGTACGAGAGTCTTTTAAAAGTGTTTTGATGGTTTGGATTTCTTCTTTAGTTGATTTCATATCACTATTATATAATGCTTTTTGATTTTAGTCTAGTATAAATAGCGAGAAATATCTATCCTATCTTCTAGAATGTCTTCCAAACGAGGAAACTCTCGTAAACAAAGAGGTTTTAGAGGCCTATTTACCATGGACTAAAGTTGTACAAGAAAAGTGCAAATAAGAAATCTCCAGATTAGGAACTATCCGTGAGTTCTCTAGTCTGGAGATTTTTCAATAGACTTCGTTATTGGACGGTTACCAAGTTACTCAAAGTACAGATTTGAAGCTGCAGATAAGACTGACGAAATCACTTTAATACTAAATGAAAATCAAAAAGCAAACTAAGAAGCTAGCCTCAGGCTGTACTTGAGTACGGTAAGGCGACGCTGACGTGATTTGAAGAGATTTTCGAAGAGTATAAAACACTGTTTTGAGGTGGTGGATAAATCGGCTGAGTAAAAACTCAATCTCAGGAGAAAATGAAGTAAATCTCCCCACAACTATAGAAAAAGATTTGATTCTGCTCCTCACACAATAAAATCTTTTTCTTTTATTAAAAACGAATCGTTTCACGTGTTTTCTCATATGAGGTAACAAAGCGATTGGTTACACCAGGCTCTGCCACTTCCAATGCTTGAGAAATCTTGTCAAATGAAGCGTGATAATCAAATTCTTTTTCAAAAATATCTAAAGCTTCGTTAAATGCTTCTTGAATGCGTTCATCAAATGAGCGATAGCGGTTAGAATATTGCAAGAGTTGCTCTGTCAAAGTTGCATATTGTACAATATTATAAGTTTCCGTTTCTAAAGCTTCCATATCATTCGTTGCAATTTCAAGAACTCGGGTAACAGATTCAATGTTAATCATTTTTTGTTCTAACTCAACCATTAAATCCTCGGTATTATTGCTTGCCGTAAAGAATAACTTCAAGAAAGTTTGTGGAATACCTGGCAGATTGCGTTTTTCCATGTATCGCTTGATAGTATGGAGACGATTGACATAAACATTGGCCTTTTGACGTGCATTAATATCATCTTTCTCAATTTGTGTCAGGCGCTCACTAACTGAAATTTGCTCATCTTCAATATCTTTTAGTTGAGTTTGTAAATCCTCAAGATTTTCTTCAAGAACTGAATAAGCTTGGGTTGGTTCTTCTTGATTTGAAGTTACCTCAACAATAGCTGCCTCAAAACTCTCTAATTCTGTCTGAATACGACGAACATGGCTTGCAGCTGTCTCAGGAAGTAAATAGGTCTTGTTCAAACGTGCAATATCTTCTCCCAATAAAGTATTATTCTCTTTCATATGTTGAAGGTAAGTTGGAAGAGTTGCAAGTAGATTTTCCACTACTTTCTGAGCAGCAATTTCTCGAGTAAAAATATCATACAAGGCATTGATTTCCTCTTGTGCCTGTCCATTCTCATATCCGGCATTATCCAATTCCAACTGACGAATATTCTCTTGGTTTTTCTTGAATGCTTCATAAAGCAAGTGGAAACGCGCTTCAATATCCGTTTCAACAAAATGATAATTAGCATCAATTAGTTTACGATAACCGGCTTCCAAATCCTGTAATTGATCTGGCAATTCTGTAGAAAGCGTCGTAACCAAGGCTGGAACACGATCCACAATATGACTTAAGGCCAAAATGTGATTTTCTGTATTATCCAAAATCACTGCGGCTTCCACAGGGTCACCCGATGAATTCAAGGTTACAAATTGTGAAAATTCAGATTGGATATTTTCTAATTGTTTTTCAATTTCATCCAAGGCTTGACCATACTGTTCTGAATTTTCAGCAACTCTATGCTGAAGTTCCTCAAATAAATCCAAAGCATGAAGAACACGACCACTATTTTTAGATTCTTGCTTCTCTAAATCTGCCAAAGCATTGCGAATTGCCGCAATATCTTCTTCAATCAAAGTAATTTGACTCTCAATTTGGTCAATTTGATGACTGGCCTTGAGAAAACGAAATGAATGGTTATAACCTTCTGCTTCAAAGAGATTATTTTCAATATCGGCAAAAGAGTTGAGAGATAAATCGACCCATTTTTGATTCCATTCACGGAAAGCCACTTGACTTTGTCCAATCAAGTGCATATTTTTTACAGCTTCTACTTCATCATTTACTGGAAGATTGTATAGTTCTTCTTTTCTTTCTTCTAGCGCCTCTAATCTCCCCTCGTTTCGCTTACGTAGAAAGATTGCCACTACATAAGCCAGAACTAAAATGACTGCAATTGCAACCATTAAATAAATTAGTTGTCCATTAGACATATCAAACTCCTTTTTTACTTGAAACAATCGTAACGATTATATCATATTTTTTAGACCAAGGGAACTACTTCTCCCTATTTTTTAGACATCAAGTGTACTATAGACAGCATTTTCTTCGATAAACTCACGACGAGGCTCTACTCGATCCCCCATCAACATATCAAAGATTTTATCTGCTTCTGCAGCATCATCTACAGAAACTCTAGCCATCAAGCGATGTTCGGGATCCATGGTTGTTTCCCACAGCTGATGATCGTCCATTTCACCTAGCCCCTTATAACGCTGAATAGTCGGTTTGGTACGACCTTCACTATAACGGGCTAAAGCTTCTTGGAGTTTGATTTCTTGATCTGCACCCGGCTGGATATATTCTTTAATCTCGCTTCCAACCTTGACACCATAGATTGGTGGTTGGGCAATATAAACATAACCAGCTTCTAGGATTGGTTTCATATAACGATAAATCAAGGTTAAAAGAAGGGTACGAATATGGGCTCCATCGACATCGGCATCGGTCATCAAAACGAGTTTTTGGTAACGGGCTTTCGAAACATCAAATTCTGCGCCAAATCCTGTTCCCATGGCTGTGAAAAGACTACGAATTTCTTCGTTAGCTAGAATCTTATCCATACTTGCTTTTTCAACGTTCAAAATCTTACCGCGAATTGGAAGGATAGCCTGAAACTCACGGTTACGACCAGATTTGGCTGATCCACCAGCTGAGTCTCCTTCGACGATGAAGAGTTCTGTTTCAGCAGGGTTATTAGAAGAACAGTCTGCTAGTTTCCCTGGAAGGTTGGAAATTTCCAAACCAGATTTTTTACGTGTGACTTCACGCGCACGCTTGGCAGCCACACGAGCCTTGGCAGCTAAAATCCCTTTTTCCACGATACGTTTGGCAATCTGTGGATTTTCCATGAGGAAATCGGAGAAGGCTTCACTGAAGAGGCGATTGGTAATCTTGACCACTTCGCTATTTCCCAATTTGGTCTTGGTTTGTCCTTCAAACTGTGGATTTGGGTGTTTAACTGAGATAACTGCAGTTAATCCTTCGCGAACATCTTCCCCTGTTAAATTATCTTCATTGTCTTTCAGTAACTTATTCTTACGAGCATAATCATTGATAACACGAGTCAGTGCCGTACGGAAACCTTGTTCATGCGTTCCACCTTCATGGGTATGAATATTATTGGCGAAACTCATGACATTTTCATGGTAACCTGTTGTGTACTGCATGGCTACCTCAACTGTAATATCATCCATCTCACCGTCTGTATAGATTGGTGTATCAAAGATTACATCCTTGTTCTCGTTGATATATTCAACGTAACTAGCAATCCCACCTTCATAATGATAATGCTTGGTTTGTTCCAAACCTTGGCGCTTATCAGTGATAGAAATTTGAAGACCGCGATTTAGAAAGGCCAACTCTTGAATCCGTTTATTTAATTTATCAAAATCAAAGATTGTTGTTTCAGTGAAAATTTCTGGGTCCGGTGTGAAGTGAACCGTTGTTCCAGTTCTATCTGTATCCCCAACCACCTCAAGGTCTGCAACAACATGACCACGACGGTATTCTTGGTAATGAATCTTACCGTTTTTATGGACATGAACGTCTAATTGAGTGGAAAGGGCATTAACTACTGACGACCCCACCCCGTGAAGACCACCTGAAACCTTGTATCCACCACCGCCGAACTTTCCTCCAGCATGAAGGACTGTAAAGACGGTCTCAACAGCAGGACGGCCTGTTTTTTCCTGAATATCGACTGGGATACCACGCCCATCATCCACAACAGTAATCGAATCATCTGGCTCAATAAAAACTTGAATATGGCTGGCAAATCCTGCCAAGGCCTCGTCAATTGAGTTATCAACAATTTCCCAGACTAGATGGTGAAGACCTTCTTTTGAGGTTGATCCAATGTACATCCCTGGACGCATACGAACAGCCTCTAAGCCCTCTAAAACTTGAATTTGACTGGCATCATAATCCTGTGCCTGCAGATTTTTGATTTCTTCTGTCATCTTATTCCTTTTTCTTATATGTCTAATACTTGTCTTAAATTCACGATACTGGTAAACAAGTGGGTATCAAGTCCTGCAGCTTGACCTGCTTCGATATCAATCGGCCGATCACCAATGACAAGACCAGAGCTAATCTGATACTTTTCTCTTAAATAAAGCATGGATTCGGGATTTGGCTTTCTCTTAAAGCCTGAGCTAGAAGTCACCACTTCTGTAAAATAAGCTGCTATAGAGGTTTTTTCTAAAATTTCCAAAACCTGATCGTTTCGATGAGAGACCAAAAAATGACGGCCACCTTGATTTGAAATGTCTTCCAATAGGTCAGAAACTCCTTCAAATAAAATCGGGTGTTCAAGCTCTCTGGCTTCATTTTCCTTGTACTTTTCTAAAAAATTCTCTAAATTGGGAGCGAATGTCTCAATCGCAAAAGGAGTAGAAACCTTTAAAGCTTGATAGACACTGTCATGGTCTTGTGTGATACCATACAGTGCCAATGTTTCAACAAATGCAGCTGTTGAAGTTTCATAATTATCCAGTAAAGTTCCACCTAAATCCCAGATGTAATCGTGATATTTCATACCCTTCATTATAGCATTTTTTTATGAAAAAAGCGATGATTTCCCTGAGTTTTCCACATAAAAAACGAGAGAATAACTCCCGTTTTACTGATTTTTACCAAAGACATCTCGATAGAGCATTCCTGTTCGTAAACTCTCTGCGTCCCCTCCTAGTTGCTCCACCAACTCGTAGGCAAAGGCAAGGGCTGTTGAAGGACCCCGACTGGTTGTCAACTGACCATCTACCACTACTGTTTCCTTGACGTAGTGACCATCAAGGATTTGCTCTTGAACGCCGTCATAACAAGTGTATCGCTTATTTTTCAATATCTCTGCTTGATTGAGGGCAATTGGTGCCGCACAAATGGCTGCTAGTTTCTTCCCTTCTTGCTCGAAGCTTTGCAATTCTTGAATCAAGGTCTGATTATCACGTAAATGTGCAGAACCAGGCATACCTCCAGGAAGAACAATCATATCATAGTCTGATAAATCTCCATCAAAGACATGATCTGCTCTTACTTGGATTGCATGCGAACCCGTTACTTGCTCTTCAAAACCAATCATATCACATGTGATATTGGCTCGACGCAAGACATCTACAACTGTCAAGGCTTCAATTTCTTCAAAGCCCTGAGCTAACATAACTGCTACTTTTACCATGATTTTCTCCTTATTTAATTTGTTTTAATACAACCTTTTTCCGTTTGAATGGGACTTTTCCGCTCTTTTCTTCAGCTAGATTAGTCTGGTAACTCATCGATAAAAGCAAACCAACACCAATCAGATTACTGATAATAGCTGATCCCCCTTGCGAAATGAAAGGCAAGGGAATCCCCGTCAAAGGAAGTAGTCCAGTCACAGCACCGATATTCTCAAAGATGTGGAAGAGCAACATCATAATCAAACCTGTGGAAATATAAGTGTAGAACTGGTTATTTGATTTAAGAGTAATCTTCAACATACGGTAAATCAACATGAGATAGAGGGCAATAACCAGGACAGAGCCAATAAAGCCAAAATCTTCTGCAATAACCGTAAAAATCATATCTGACTCTCGAACTGGGATAAGCAGATTCGAAGCATTAAATCCCTGACCAAATAAGCCACCACTCCCAATGGCAATCTGCCCTTGAGCCTGCTGGTAAGTCGTTGTTTGGGCAAACTCAAAGGGATTGAGCCAAGCCAAAATCCGATTAATTTGGTAGGTCGGCATTCCAATCTGGTGAAGAAAAGCTCGTCCGTCCTTGCTAATAAAGATAGCTAAGAAACCAGCAACTCCTGTTACAGCAGTCACAAATACTGGGATAATAATTTTCCAAGAAACCCCTGATAATAAAACGATTCCTGAGAAAATGGCTACAAAAACCAAAGCCGTCCCCAAGTCACTTTGAAGTGCTAAAAGAACTAGGACTGGAATGGTAAAGAGAATCATCCAGAAAATTAACAAAAAGTCCAGCGGAACCGTGCGTCTCCATTCCTTATGTTTCTTTGTAAATTGGACAATGACACGAGCCAACATGAGGATATAGGATATCTTCATAAATTCTGACGGTTGGAATAGGGTAATTCCATTTATTGATACCCAGTTTTTGGCACCCGTTGATGCAACTAAGCTTGGATTATAAAATACAATCGGCAAGATCATAAGTCCCAAGCCTAAAATATATAGAAAGGGGGTCACCTTCCAAAGAAATTCTGTATTAAAGAGCATGACCACAAAACCAATCACAAGCCCCAAGGCAATCCAGGCGACCTGCTGCCCTAAAATGGGCAGAATATTATTGGGATAATCATGACTAACGGCTATATAGATAGCCACCACACCGATGACCAGTAGAAAAAATACTGGCAAGAGCAAACTATAATCGACTCTAGAGTCGAGAGAACGTTTCATATATACTAACCTTATACTTTCATACAATACTATTTATCAAAGTTCATTAAAAAATCTATCAATAGCCTCGTCAACTTCGGATCGAGAGATGGTTTTAACAGTTGCTTCTTCTGCTAGAGATGCTACTATTTGTTTACCGTATCGTTTTCCGACGATTCTCCTATCCAAAATAAGAGTTAAGGAACGTTGGTATTCACGTCTCATACTTCTTCCCAAAGCCTGTTTTAAACGAATAATGGCCATTGGCAATTGATAATCATAAAAGGCATTTTTCCCTTCTTGATTCAGTTCTTGATTAATCTTTTTCGTCAAGAGTTCTTGAGGATTTTGGAAAGGAAGCCTCGGTACAACTTGAATCACAAAAGGATGGCTTGAAAAATCAACTCCCTCCCAGAAACTTGCTGCACCAAGCAAGATTTGTTGTTCACCTTTTTCAAAGCGTTTCTTTAGCTGATGAACATCCCCATTTTTATACTGGGCCAAGTGGCTAACTGTAAGTAAATCCGATACTGCTAGAAGCATGTCTTTAGCGGTAAAGAGAACCAAAATCGGTTGCTGGAAAGCTTGAATTTCCACTAGTAAAGCAGCTACCTCTCTGGCATAGACTTCTAAGGAGGTTTCTGTTACCAGAGGGAAATCTTTGACCATGACCACTTCTTGTTCCTGTTTTCCCCGAGATTCAATCTTGACAAATTTAGCTTCAGGATAGCCTAAAAGGTCTGCCAAAGAAACCCTCTGACTAATCTCAAGAGTAGCCGATACTCCCAAGACTTGGCAACTCTCAGGAAGTAAAGAGGACAGAAGAGTACGGCCTGATTTTGTAGAAGAAATCTGAATTTTCTTTTGACTCGTTTCAGTTACTTCAAGCCAGTAATCACCTTCAGCTGTAAAATAGCGAACCAGCTCATCAAAGCCTTCTACTTCTAATTCTGAAAAATACTGATGGAGATTGTCCAGAGAATCTAAGATATTTTTCCTAGATTTGCCAGACTGAAATTGTTCTATCAAGTAGAGACACTCAAAGCGAATACTTTCTAGTATCCGTTGTTGAACCCTGTTTTCTTCTCCTACTAAAGCCTTATCAATTAAATCGATAATAGATTGTATATCGTAGGTCTCTTGAAGCAGATTTTCTAGAGCTAACAAAATCTTTTGGACTTCATCAATAATCAGTAAACGGTCACTGACAAATTCAGGATTATCTTCAAGTCTGGTTACGAGATAGGCATGATTAGTCACTAAAAGCTTGCAAGTCTCTGCCCTTTCTTGACTACGTTTCCAAAAATCTTCCGTCACAAATAAGCTCTGGGATGATAAATTCCCATTATGACGAAGGTCTGCTAGAAAATGTTGGTAACGGTAGAGTTGCCCGATTTCATCCAAATCTCCTGTCTCTGTCTCAGTAAGCCAGACCAAGACTTGCATTTTAAAGCGTCTAAATAAGCGATTTTCATCATTTTCCTGCAAGGAATGATAAAAGGCATCCAACTTCAGATAATTTTGTGGTCCCTTTAAGCTATGAATATCTGTATGGAACACTTCCTTGAGACGTTTACCTTCTTCTTCCATGATTTGATTTTGAAGAATCTTTGTCGGAACACTAAGAACAATTTGTCGCTCTTTGGATTGAGATAAAGCGGGTAAGAGATAGCCATAGGTTTTCCCAATCCCTGTCGGCGCTTGAATCAGAGAGACAGGTTCATCTTTCAATAGCAAGCCAACCTCTTTAGCAAAACTTTCTTGTTCCTCCCTCACTTCAAGGTTCAACAGAGAAATATTTTTAGAAAAGTCTTGAGATAGTTTTCGTGGCTCCAGAGAAGCTGCCGTTTTCTTAAAATACAGACCTTGAACTTGGACCAAGTCTGGAGAACTCAGGATAGATTGGTTGCGATAAGTTTCCTCAATAACCAGGTAGGACTCATATAGGAGAGCGTCAGCCATTTCCAGCAAGCGTTCCAAGAGACCTTTAGGAAGCTGGGCCATCTTTTCCCGTAAAAAAAGAAGTAATTCTGCTGTAGCTTGGGCATCTGAAAGGGCTGTGTGTGCGTGTTTAAGAGGAATTCCTAATTCTCGACACAAAATCGGCAAGCTATATTTTTCCAGTTCAGGGAAAAAGACCTGGGCCAATTCGACCGTATCAACACGAGGGTTTCTTAGCTCATAGCCTTCAAAAAATAAATTTTCCGCCAAGAGATTAGCATCAAACTGAACATTATGGGCTACAAAAATCCCATCCTCCACCAAGTCAAAGATTTTTCTGGCAACTTGCGAAAAATCAGGTGCTTGCGCCAGACGTTGGTCTGTCAATCCTGTCAGTTCTTTGATATGAGCATCCAAGGGTTCATGTGGATTGACATCCGTCGTATAGTGATCGACGATTTCTCCATCCTCAATCACGACAATTCCCACTTGGATAATTTTAGCCTTACTACCTGTGCTAGTTGCCTCTAAATCCACCACAACATAGCGATTACCAATCGTTTTCATTATAAAAAATTATACCAAAAAAAGGGCCATTTGGCACCTGCAAACATAGGATAATTTTCAAACTCAAGAACACTACTTTTCTTAAAAATCCCATCGAATAGAGCATTCTAGCCTGCTGATTTTTTTAAAATAGTGAAGAAATACGAAAAATTGAGAGAAGAAATGTTTTCATCTTCCTTCTCTCAACGAATCATGTATTTTATTTAACCATGTCAGGATCGTAGTCATAAAATCCTGTATCAAGGAAACGGTTTTTAGGGTGAAGTTTACGAACTTCTTCATCCAGCAAGAAGGCTTGGTCATGGCTAAAGTTGCCCTCTTGAATCAAGCTACGCGCTTGGATAAAGAGTTTTGCAATCTCAACAAAGTTCTGACCAGGAGTGTAGAGCCCTTCTAGTTTCCAGCGAGTAAAGCCATGCTCCACCAATTCTGTTAATTTGATCATCAAATCAAGGTCATTGTTGGCAAAGATATGGGTCCCATGATTATCTTCAAAAATGGAATAGTGGCTCTCTGGATCACTTGGCTCAGCCAAGAAGAGGTCACGTTTATGCGTCTTTTCATCATCGATATGTGTAAAGTTATAGTAGTTTTGCAAGAGTGGACGTTTAGAATGATGGATGACGCTAGCACCGTAAACCAAAACTTCAGCAGGAATTTCCAAAATCTCTGGCATTTTGAAAAGTTCAGCTGATGGAATTTCACGCGCCAAAACAGCCTCAGATGCGCCAGCCTTTTGTCCCCAGAAGTTAATCTGACGACTGCTAGTTACCATGGTTGAAGCATCGTAGATGGTCTTAAATGAATAACCATCGCGGTTAACTACGTAAAAGACGCCTGCATCCCCAATCGTAATATAGTCTGTCTTGATTTCTTCCAAGAAGTCTAAGAAAGGCTTGATACGGTCCATCATATCTTGGTGCATGAGAGCATTGACCGCAACGATCAATTCCTTACCAGCATCATGAACCAACTTAGCGATTTCACGTAATTGGTCATAACTAAAGGTCGTTGGCAGACGAAGGCCAAAATCTTTCTCACCGACATAGATACGGTCTACGCCAGCTTCGAGTAGTTGTTCAACTTGTTCAATACTTTCAGCAGTTGCTGTAATGACAATCTTTTCCATAAGAAAAATTATACCACATTTCTCCAAAATCATCCATGCTTTGAAAATGAAAAGGGACTTTATTCTTTTTGTAACCTTTCTGTAATAATTCTCTGCCGAAAAAATGATAAAATAGGTATGTACTGTTAAGGAGAGAATCATGCCCGTAAGAAAATTACAATCCTATGAGGTAGACTATCAAGAAGAATTAAACCAGCAGCTTCCTCATTACCAAGCTTATACACCTGAAGCGCAATCTGATGCCAATCTCAAGGAAATCCTATTTTTTATTAATATCGCTGTTTTTTGTATCTGTATTGCTATCTTTAGTTTTATCTTTTTAGCATTAAAATTATCAACTGCTCTTGCCTTTGCCGCAGCAATCGGATTCAGCTTACTTGTTTTAAAAGTTCAACGGTCTATTATCAAACGAAAACGTAGAAGATAAATCCAAAATATCGCCCCAATTGGAGCGATATTTTTATTTTTTCTTTTTAGATGGTGTCTGAATGGCAATCTTCACTTCAAAGATTGTTCCCTTGGGTTTATTATCTTTGACAGTAACAGTTCCTTTTAGAGCATCTACAATTTGCTTGGCTAGGGATAATCCTAAACCAAAACCACCTTTTTGCCGGGTTCTAGCCTTGTCTACTCGATAAAAACGGTCAAAAATTTTCTTTTTATCTTCTGTCGAAATACCGATTCCATTATCAGAAACAAGTAAATAAAGATTGCGATCGGTCGCCGAGATAAGAAAATCAATTTCACCATCCTCCTCAGTATACTTGACGGCATTATCGAAAAGAATGGTCATCAGTTGTTTCAGAAGAAGCTGATCTGTGACAATTGTTCGATGGATACGATTTTCAAAACGGAAGACACGATTATTTTCCGAAGCAATCATCTCATAGTTTGTGAAAGTTGTATTAAAAAAGCTAGTTGGAACTTCTGCAAGCTCTGGCTTAATCCCATCATCTCTCCGAGCTAAGTTCAGCAAGCTTGTCGTTAAAAAACGCATATTTCGGACTTCTTCCAAACTCGATGCAATGCTTTCACTCACATCCATAATGGTAGCTTCTGGCTTACGAAAAAGGGTCTCTAAGCGATTTTGCAAAACTGCGAGTGGAGTTCGTAACTCATGACTGGCATTTTCCACAAAAGACTGTTGCTTCTGCATACTCTCAAGCAGGGGCCTAACACTGACCCTAGCTAGATAGAGACTGGCAAGTAAAGACAAAATCCAGAAACTAGCCATCACGACCACAATCAATTGCTCATGCTTTTGACTAGCCTGCTCCAACTGACTGGTATTAATCAAGACAGCAGCATACTTGATATTGGTTGAAACCGAACTAATATTGGTCTCCATCAAAATCACACGATAGATTTCTTCCTGCCCATAGCTATTAAAAACCTGAATCTGGTAGATATGTCCTAGTTCTTTCTTTTCTAACTTAATCTTATCCAAGCCCAAAAATCGATTTCCAGAAAGAAGTTGAGTAAAGTCCTTATCAAAGAGAATGACTTCCGTATTGGAACTGACATTAGGTTTTATTTCTACTTTACTAGCGTCCGCCCTAGCATTTTCTAAATCTTTAATCTCTTCTGTTGCCCTATTTATAGCCAGCTGAATAACTGCTTGAGGATTTTCACTCAGTCCATGAAGCTTATCGTCCACCGAAGTATAAAGACTCGAATGCATGACTTGTAAAATAATCAGAGTCATTGTAGAAAAAATCAGGGTGAAGACACCGAAGTTGCGGATAAAATAACTAAAGTCATCCGCATACCATGTTTTTTTAAGTTTACTGAACATCTTTTAAAAGATACCCAACACTACGCAAGGTTTGCAAATTCTCTGCAAAAGTGGTTCCCTTTAATTTCTTACGGACTTTTGAAACATAGACTTCGACAACCGAAATCGTTGTATCACTATCAAATCCCCATAAACGGTCAAAAATCTGCGTCTTAGGCAAAATCACATTTTGATTTTGAAGGAAATAAACTAGTAAATCGAACTCTTTCCCCAGCAATTCGACAGGAGTATCTTCAACTTTAACGGTATTGGTTGATAAATTAACCACGATATTCCCATAAGTCAAGGTGTTTTCATTAAACTTCCCTGAACGTTTGAGAAGGGCCTGAATCCGCATTTTAAGTTCTTCTAGGTAGAAAGGTTTGGTCAGATAATCATCCGCTCCCAGTTCAAATCCATGTCCCTTGTCATCCAAACTTTCCTTGGCAGTCATAATCAGAACTGGTGTCGTAATTCCCTTTTCACGCAATTCTTTTAAGACTTGGAAACCATTTTTTTCTGGCAACATCAAATCCAGCAAAATCAAGTCATAGACACCACTCTCAGCTTCGTAGAGACCTTCTTCTCCATCAAATACCTGCATAACATCCGCAAAATCGTCTAAAAAGTCAAATACTGAATTTGACAGACCTAGGTCATCCTCAACCAATAAGATTTTTATCATGAGAAACTCCTCCTTATTAAAACTATTATACCAAATTTGCCTTAAAAAAAACTCAACTCTCTGCATTTTACATGAGATAGCTGAGTTTTCTTTTTATTTTAGGCTTATTTATGCATTTCCGTATTGAAGAACAACTGCTTCGACTGCAGCTTTTTCACGGCTAATCAAGTCAACACGTGCTGCAATTTCCTTGATTCCCATACCGATGTTACGGCTAAGAGCAAGGTCAGAAAGTTGCGGCTCAAAGAACTCCTTGTATTCCGCCAAGCGTTGCTGAGTCTTAAATACATGAGCAGGAAGGATAACAAAGCTATCAAAGCTCATATCTCCTCCAAGGGCTGCCTTAATCCAAGCCCAGTTTTCACGCGCCCAAGACCAAGCTGTTTTCTGAGTTGCTTGATGAGCTAGGAATTGATAATACCAAGCAGACAAGTCCTGTGGTTTGACCACAAATTTGTCCTTCCAAGAAGTAATCAAGTTTTGGATATTATCCGCATCTGTACTGTATGCAAGAGCTGCTGCCAACTGGCGTTTAAAGACAGCATCTGTTGCGTGAGTATAAGTATCAAGATAAAGTGCTAACAAGTCTTTAGTCTCATGATGTTTCATCTCATTAATCAGAACTTGTGAACGAATAGCTGCTGGGAGTCCTGCAAGATTCTCCTTGTGTGTTGCGAAGATTTGGCTAGCGACTTGACTAGCTTCTGCATCATTTGAGCGAATCATCATCGAAACAGCCAGCTGACGAACCAATTCATCCTCATCTGATTCTCCGTCTTTAGCTTCAAAACCAAGACGGTCATAGTTATGACGAGCCAATTTAGCAACCAGTCCTTTGAAGGCTGTTTCAGCATCCGTTCCTTCATCAATAAAGCGCTCAAGGGCTGAAATCACTTGAGAAACAGCTGAAACCACCAGATAAGACTCTTCCTTAGCAAGTTTATCAAGAACTGGAAGCAAGTCTGCATAAGAAATGTGCCCTGCCTCAGCCAACAAACGACGTTCTTGAACAATTTGCAGTTTGCTTGTGTTATCAAGTGTCTCTAGCTCAGCAAGAACAGCTTCTAACAAGTCTCCTTGATAGTCGGTAATATAGTGGGCAGTATTTTCAGTGTTGAGACGAAGAGCTCCTTCATTTTCAGCAAGAAGAGCTGCGTAGCCAGGGATTTCGATACTTTCAGTTTCGAGTGTATCAGGCAAGCCTTTCCAGTTGCTATTGAGGGGCACCACCCAGAGACGGTTCTTGTCTTCGTTCTCACCGATGAAGAATTGTTTTTGTGAAATCTTCAAGACATCATTTTCAACTTTGACAGTAAGAACTGGGTAACCAGGCTGTTCCAACCAAGAATCCATGAAGGCTGCGACATCACGTCCTGACGCTTGACCAAGGGCATCCCAAAGGTCACTACCAATGGTGTTGCTGTATTGGTGTTTTTCAAAGTAGGCGTGCAAACCTTTAGCAAAATCAGCATCTCCTAGCCAACGGCGAAGCATGTGCATGAGACGGCTTCCTTTGGCATAGACGATAGCGCCGTCAAAGAGTGTATTGATTTCATCTGGATGTTTAACTTCGACGTGGACAGACTGAACGCCATCAGTAGCGTCACGTTCAAGAGCAAGAGGTACTCCACCTGTTTGGAAATCTTCAAAGATATTCCAGCTTGGTTCGATGGTATCCACACAGACGTATTCCATCATATTAGCGAAACTTTCATTGAGCCAAAGGTCATCCCACCATTTCATAGTCACGAGGTTCCCAAACCATTGGTGAGCCAATTCATGGGCCACAACAAGGGCAACTTGTTGACGGCTAGCAAATGTAGAGTTCTCATCGACAACCAAGTAAACTTCACGGTAGGTCACAAGACCCCAGTTTTCCATAGCACCAGCTGAGAAGTCAGGAAGGGCGATGTGGAGAGATTGAGGAATTGGGTACTTAACTCCATAGTAATCTTCGTAAAACTCGATAGAGCGAACAGCGATATCCAGTGAGAAATCAAGATTTGAAAGTGGATGTGCTTTGGTTGAGTAGACACCTACCAGGGTACCATTTTTAGTTTTAGCGGTCACCCCTTGCAAATCACCAGCAACAAAGGCCAACAAGTAAGAAGACATGCGAGGTGTTGTCTCAAACTTCCAGATACCTGTTTCCTTACGGTTTTCAACATCGATTTCTGGCATGTTTGACAAGGCCAATTCACCTTCTGCTTGGTCAAAGCAAAGAGAGAGGTCAAAAGTTGCTTTGGCTTCAGGCTCATCCACACATGGGAAAGCTTCGCGCGCAAAATGGCTCTCAAACTGAGTAGACAAGACCTCCTTCTTGACTCCATCAACTGTATAATAAGAAGGGTAAATCCCTGTCATGTTGTCTGTAATTTTACCAGAAAAGGCAAGAACCAATTCAACTTGACCAGCCTCAGCCAATTCGATATGAAGGGCTTCATTGTCATGGTCAACTGTAAATGGACGAGCTTGACCTGCAACTTCTACAGAGGTGATTTCCAAGTCTTTTTGGTGGAGGGAGATGCGGTCACTCTGTGCTTGACCAGTGATGGTCACTTTCCCAGAAAAAGTCTTGGTCTCACGACTCAAATCTAAAAATAAATCATAATGTTCAGGAACAAATTGCTTAATAAAATGTTCAACTGCTTGCATAGTTTTCTCCTATTCTAAGTTTAAGAGCTGCTGCTCTTCTTCAAACAAACTTATTATATCATATTTTGCTTGAGAAAAAAGGATTGGACAGCGATTTCCAAAACTTTCTTCCTTCTAATAGTCTACAGTGGGTAGACCTTGCGAAATTCTTCTAAAACAACCTTGCTTTCAGGTGTAAAAGTCAATCCTGCTTCACCCAAGCAGTCTCTGAAAAAATCCTCATGAACCTGGCGCCAATAGACAAGTGTCTTGTTTCCCTCACCTTCCTTATAGGCATGGTCAGCTGACACTCGATTGAAGGGTTTAACAGAAACCTTTGTAATTTCGACAATGCAGACAGCCTGATTTTGACTATCTAAAATGACATCGAAGGTCCCTACTTGGGGAAGTGGTTCGTCTTCTAGTACATAGAGGTCATAGGCTGATGCTGTTGCTGTCTTTTCTCCTTTAAACACCAAATCCGCTAAAAGGTCTGGTTCAACTCCAAAAGCCCAGGCATCGATTTCATCTCCGATAGAAGGATTGATTTGTTTGTATTTATTCCACATTTCTTGCGGTGTCATGGGTGCTCCTTTGTAATTTTTTACTTTCTTCTTTTATGTGTTTAAGATGATCTGGATGGTCAATCTCTAAATCAAAAATCTCTGGAATAGAACTGTAGTGGATAATGCACTTGATACCCAACTGATTCATTTTTTGTATGAAAGAAGTATTCAGATAGCCTGCTACAGCAAAATCAATCTTGTTCTTTCTTGCTTTATCCTGCATATCTCTTAGCATATCTAACATTATTGGACTTTCCATATCATGCCATTGACTGTTTCTCATAGTCACAAAAACAAAGGAAGTCAAATCATTTATTCCAACTACAATCTTTGAAATGCCCGTTTCCAGTATCCTATCCAAGTCAAAATACGCTGACGGTAATTCAATCATCGTTCCGACTTTCCCAGTAAAGCCATACTGACGCAATACTGTAATAGCTTGTTTTAATTGGTCGGCATCATTGACAAAAGGAAAAATAAGAGACAGATTAGGATTGGTTTGATAAACTTCTGTAACGACATGTACTTCAGCCTGAAATTCATCCAAACACGCCAGTAAACGCCTGGTTCCTCTATAGCCAAACAAGGGATGCCCTTCGTCAAAAAACTCTCTAGTCCCCACTAAACAATTGGCTTCTGTATTCGTTAATTCAGAAAAACGATACCAAACTTCCTTACCTAAGTAAAAGGAGCAAATAGTATCAAGATAATCTTTCACAAATTCCTGACAACTTTGTAATAGTATATTTTATTGAGCTCTCTCAATAAGTATTCCCCACGAATCATGCCGACGTGGTGAAATAGTTGAGGATAAATTTTTTCAAGAATTTTTTCGCCACTAAGGGCAAGTTGATTTCTCATCATTCACCTTCCAATTCATGTAAGAAGTCTTGTCCAGTTCTGGAAATCCTAATAATTCAGACTTAACCTTCAAGACTAATGGCGATGCATTTTCTTCTGTAATCTCTTGAATATCCATCCAAATATATCCAAGTGAATCATTCGCACCATCAGACATAGCTTCCGAAGTCGTAACTTGAGGTGCCCTCTCATTCATTTCAACATCATACAAGGCCATGACATGGTGAACCATAAAATTTGTTAACTCTTCTCTGACGAAAACATCGTAGATTCGAGGATTAGAGTAGCTTCTAACAGTAAATCCCGTCTCTTCCATAACTTCTCTAGTCAGCGTTTCCGTCAGTCCTTCACCAAGTTGCTAACTGCCTCCAGGTAGATCATACCGATGTTGATAAGGGCCTCTCGTTTTTTCAATGCAGAGTAACTTTCCATTTTCAAAGCAAACACAGTAGACCCCAAAGTGTTTTTTGATTTCCATCCAACTCCTCCTACTTCAAAGACCAGCCACCATCTATTGTCAAGATTTGTCCTTGCATGGCGCTCGCTTTTCCACTTGCTAAAAAAAGACTAAGCTCTGCTATTTCCTCTGGCTCAATCCAGCGCTTGATTGGGGTTTCACTAGCCACCCAGTCAGCCAAACCACCTGGTTCAAAATCCGCAGCGGTCATAGCTGTCTTGACTGCTCCTGGAGCGATACCAAAGACCTGAATCCCAGCTTCAGCATAGTCTAGAGCCAACTGCTTGGTGAAGCCAGCCAAGGCATGCTTGGATGAAGTATAGGCGTGACCACCTCCACCTGCTAGGCTAGAAGCAATGGAACACATATTGATGATGATTCCCTTTTTATTTTCCAGCATTTGTGTCAAATAATACCGAGTCAACTCTACTGGAATAATGTAGTTGATTTCAAAAATCTCTTGAATGTCCTGCGCCGTTTGTTCCAACAGTGGTTTGTAATCATCCAAAACTCCGGCAGTATTACACAAAACATCCACCTGAGGGCACCAGTCAAAAATAGGTTCCAAGTCCAAGGTCAAATCTCTCTGTAAAAAGTGAAAATCACCCTCTAAGAGTGGCTTTTCACCTTGGTCAACTCCATAAACTTGATAGCCCTTCTCTAAAAAGAGGCGAGCTTGAGCCAATCCGATCCCTGAACTCACTCCTGTAATGAGTACACGTTTAGTCATGCACTTCTACCCAATCCGTTGCCAAAACATCACAAGCTGTCGGGCTCCACATGGAAAAACCTTCTCCTTCTCCAGACACGTTGATTAGGAAATAAGGTGTCACTTCAAGTGCAAGCCCATTTTGCTCGATGGTATCAAAGAGTTGGACATAGTTTTCAGCACCTCCCCAACCAGTTCGTACATATTTTTTCTTAGCCTTTAAGCCAGGTAGAATTTCTTCAAATGTCATGTTTTTCTCCTTTAATGTCAATAATTCTCCCCTTCATTATAACAAAAAAACCGCTTTAAAACGGCTTTTTGACTGTGATTTATTTACATCTTCTTCTACTTACGGCAAATTATTCCCTGCAGCAAGATAAATTTCATACCATTCTTTTCTTGTTAAGCTAAAGTTTGCCGCTTGGCTAACTTCTCTCAAGTGCTTAGGATTTGTGGTACCTACAACTGCCTGCATTTTTGCTGGATAACGCAATATCCAAGAAATGGCAATAGTTGAAGAGGTTACTCCATATTTAATAGCTAAACGATCAAGTACTTGATTTAAAGCTTTAAATTTCTCATTTCCAACAAAGTTCCCTTTAAAATACCCGAATTGCAAGACAGACCATGCTTGAATGACCACATCGTGTAATTTGCAATATTCAAAAATGCTGCCATCTCGCATAGCTGCTTGACTATCTTCCATATTAACATGAAAAGCTGATTCAAATCCTGGAGTAAAAGCCGCACTCAATTGTAGCTGATTAACAGCTAACGGCTGCTTGACATCTTTTTTAAGCAACTCCATCATCATAGGATTTTGATTAGAAACTCCAAAATCTCGAACTTTGCCTTGTTTATAAAGGAGATCAAAGGCTTCTGCTACTTGGTCAGATTCCATCAAAGCATCTGGTCGATGAAGGAGCAAGCTATCTAGATGATCAATCTTCAATCTTTGCAAAATACCGTCTACTGATTTTATAATATAGTCCTTAGAAAAATCAAAATAGGTAAATTCTTCAATGCGAATGCCACATTTGGACTGAATCCACATCTTTTCTCTTAAATCTGGACGATTTTTTAGGACAAGACCTAACAGTTCTTCACAACGACCACGACCATAAATATCAGCCAAGTCGAAGGCATTGATTCCAACAGAAAGTGCTGTTTCTACAAGCTCTTCAACTTCTTTTACAGATTTATCTTTTATTCTCATCATTCCGAGAACAATTTCTGATAATTCTTTGTCATCTTGACCAAGAGTTATGTATCTCATCAAATTTTTCTCCTTTAATTTCTAACATTCTTCCCTTCATTATAACAAAAAACCGCTTTGCAACGGCTTTTTGACTATACTTCACTCCATTTTATCTTCTTAAACCCACGGAACAAGACAAAGATTCCAATAAAGAGGACAGCTGAAGGAATAACTTTTGTAAGGAAAACATTTGAAATTCCCATCCACTCATAATAACGGAGCAGAGAACCCACCACAAGATGGGCAATAATCATACTGACAAATGGACGAAAGACCGCTTCTTTCCAATTCCAAATACCGATAACTAGCGAAATCGTAAAGACAGACAAACTATCCCAGGGAGCCGGAATATAAAAGGCTCCTTCTTGTATGAAGCTTGCCATTCCTACATATCCTAAAACAACTAGAAGAACTATAGTCCCAACAACAATGTAAGTGCCAATTTTCATTTTAGGAGAATCTTGGACTAAACTTCTTCGTAAAATTGTGGCCACAAGTCCAAATCCAATCAGAAAAATAAGAAGTTGCCCTAAAAATGTGAGCAAATTGACTGTTAAGAGAGGACCTTTAGAAAAATCACTTAGTAGTTGATAATAACGTAATACCGCCAGGACAAGAATTGGCGTCAAAAGGGACTCTTTGATAGAACTGCGAGGTGCTCCCTTGAGAATCTCTTTCATTATTTTTTTAGGATTCTTACCTAGATAATCCTCTGCACTCATGCCATCTCGTTCTGCTTCTGAGAAATCTAGCATCATCAAATAGATCTGCTCTCTGAGATAGTCTTCATCATAGAGAAATCCAGCAAGATTAAAACTTTCCCACAACTCCTCAAAATACTTTTGATTCTCCTCAGAAAACTCATGTAGCAAAGCGCTTGTTTCTTCGTAATACTTCATTTTCTTCATGGTTTAACCCCCATTCTTAATCCCTTCTACTTTTTGACTCAAATCGTCCCATTGTTGCCAAAAGACTGAGACACGCTCTTCTCCTTCTTTCATTAATGAAAAATACTTCCGATCTGGACCATCTGGCGACGGGCACATGTCGCCTCTTATCCATTGATTTTTTTCTAACTTTTGCAACAAAGGATAAATAGTTCCTGGAACGATAGTATCAAATCCAGCCTCTCGCAAAGTCTGAACCAACTCATAACCATACCGCTCTTTTTGACCAATCATATCCAAGACACAACCTTCAAGAACACCTTTTAATAGCTGAGTTTCTTTCATCACTTCTCCCTTCTAATCTATTTTGTAATACCTACTAGTAACTTCACCTATAGTATATCACTTCTACACTAGTTTGTAAAGCATAATAGTTAATACTCTTCGAAAATCTCTTCAAACCACGTCATCGTCGCCCTACCGTATGTCTGGTTACTGACTTCGTCAGTTTCATCTACAACCTCAAAACAGTGTTTTGAGCTGACTTCGTCAGTTTCATCTACAACCTCAAAACCATGTTTTGAGCTGACTTCGTCAGTTCTATCTACAACCTCAAAGCAGTGCTTTGATCAACCCGCGGCTAGCTTCCTAGTTTGCTCTTTGATTTTCATTGAGTATAAATAAAAAAACAGAACTAGCCTGAACTAGTCCTGTCTACTTTTACCCAATCACACTTCCATTTGGTACAGCTGGATCAACTGTGAGAAGGGTTAATTTGCCATCATGTTCAGCTGAGAGAATCATACCCTGGCTGACATATTTTTTCATCATTTTACGTGGTTTGAGGTTAGCAACGATTTGAACTTTCTTGCCGACCAATTCTTGTTCATTTGGATAGTATTTTGCAATTCCTGAAAGAATCTGACGATCTTCTCCATCACCAGCATCCAAGCGGAATTGAAGCAACTTATCTGAACCTTCTACTTTAGACACTTCTTTGACTTCTGCGACACGGATTTCAACCTTGTCAAAGTCTTCAAACTTGATTTCATCCTTGTTTAGTTTGAGCTCAACTTCGTCCGGATTCCATTCTTTTTCGACTGCTGGTTTATTGCCTTCCATTTGTTCCTTGATATAGGCGATTTCTTCTTCCATATTTAGACGTGGAAAGATAGGTGTTCCTTTGGCAACTACAGTCACATCTGCTGGGAAGTCAGCCAAACTCAAGTTTTCAAGACTAGAAACTTCTTCCAAACCAAGTTGAGTCAAAACTGCACGACTAGTTTCCATCATAAATGGTTCAATCAAGTGAGCAACTACACGAATGCTGGCTGCCAAGTGGCTCATGACACTTGCCAATTGGTCACGAAGAGCTTCATCCTTGTCCAAGACCCATGGTGCAGTCTCATCGATGTATTTATTGGTACGAGAGATCAGAGTCCAGACTGCTTCAAGCGCACGTGGATAGTCAACTGCTTCCATGTGTGTATGGAAGTCTGCGATTGATTGTTCTGCAACCTCAGCAAGAACATGATCAAATTCAGTCACACCTTCTACATAGGCAGGGATTTGTCCATCAAAGTACTTATTAATCATGGAAACCGTACGGTTAAGGAGGTTCCCAAGGTCATTAGCCAATTCATAGTTGATACGGCCGACATAGTCTTCAGGAGTAAAGGTTCCGTCTGAACCAACTGGAAGGTTACGCATGAGGTAGTAACGAAGTGGATCTAGTCCATAACGCTCTACCAACATTTCAGGGTAAACGACATTCCCTTTTGACTTAGACATTTTTCCGTCTTTCATGACAAACCAACCATGGGCAATCAAACGATCAGGTAATTTAACATCCAACATCATAAGAAGGATTGGCCAGTAGATAGAGTGGAAGCGAAGGATATCTTTTCCTACCATATGGAAGACTGTTCCATTCCAGAACTTGTCAAAGTTACCATGTTCGTCTTGAGCGTAGCCAAGAGCTGTCGCATAGTTAAGAAGGGCATCAATCCAAACGTAGACAACGTGTTTTGGATTTGATGGGACAGGCACTCCCCATGTAAAGGTTGTACGAGATACCGCCAAATCTTCCAAACCTGGCTCGATGAAGTTGCGTAGCATTTCATTAAGGCGACCATCTGGCGTGATAAATTCAGGATGAGCTTTGAAAAATTCGACCAAACGGTCTTGGTATTTGCTAAGGCGAAGGAAGTATGATTCTTCAGAAACCCATTCAACCTCATGACCTGATGGAGCAATACCACCAGTCACATTTCCAGCTTCATCACGGAAAACTTCTGCCAGCTGGCTTTCTGTAAAGAATTCTTCGTCTGATACTGAATACCAACCAGAGTATTCACCCAAGTAGATATCATCTTGAGCAAGTAAGCGTTCAAAGACCTGTGCGACAACTTTTTCATGGTAGTCATCAGTTGTACGGATAAATTTATCGTATGAGATATCTAGTAATTGCCAGAGTTCTTTAACTCCAACCGCCATTCCATCAACATAGGCTTGAGGTGTAATACCAGCTTCTTCCGCTTTCTGCTGGATTTTCTGACCATGTTCATCAAGACCTGTCAGATAAAATACATCGTAGCCCATCAGGCGTTTGTAACGTGCTAGGACATCACATGCGATAGTTGTGTAGGCAGAACCGATATGAAGTTTCCCAGATGGATAGTAAATCGGCGTTGTAATATAAAAATTTTTTTCAGACATAATTTTTCCTTTCCAGGCAAATGAAACCTGTTTTTCTAACACTTCATTATATCACATTTTTAATGAATTTCGATAGGGAAATCCATACAAAAACAAGATAGACGAGTGTCCATCTTGTTGATCTCATTCATAACGAAGGGCTTCAATTGGATCAAGTTTCGATGCCTTGTTGGCTGGCAAGACTCCAAAAATCATACCAACACTAGCCGAAACTGCAAGACTAAATAGGGCAACTGGGATTGATACTCCAACTTCTATACCTTCTATTAAACCTTGCAGTAACAAACCTGCTAAGGCAGTTAAACCACTTGCAATTGTCAAGCCAATTAAGCCACCTAACAAGGTCAAAATCATGGATTCAATCAAAAACTGAATTAAAATATTGGCACGTGTTGCACCCAAAGCCTTACGAAGACCAATCTCACGAGTGCGCTCTGTCACCGAAACCAGCATGATGTTCATGACACCAGTTCCTCCAACAAAGAGAGAAATCCCTGCGATGGAACTAATAATCGTCGTCATAAAACTAAACGATTGTTGAATTTCTGCAAATACAAGGGACTCATCTGCCACCTGGTATTCTCCCTGTTGTAAGCCTGCAAGCTCTGTCATTTTTCGTGCCAGTTCTGGACCCAGAGTTGGGGTTAAACTGGTATCATTCACTCGAAAGACAATATTAGCTATTTCATCTACATTAAAATTCGCAGCAAGGGAGATATTGGTAGTAATAGGCAAGCCACCAAACCCATATATTTTTGATCTTTTAGCCTCCGGACTAGTATAAACCCCAATGACCCGGTAACTAAATCCATTGACTTCTACAACCTTGTTAATAGCCTCTTGAGGAGATTCAAATAAACTAATGGACAATTCCTCATCTAGCAAAATGACACTTGCAAACTCTTTGAAATCTTGCTCTCTCAGACTACGACCTGCAATAATTTCATTCTTAACAGCGTCCATGTAAGTTCTGTTTCCACCTGTCAAATTAGCATTCTCAACCTTTTTATCTTGATAGGTCAAGATGGCATTCGTTGAATTGGTTACATAGTAACTATCCACTCCCTTCAGTTTAGCTGCCTCTTGGACCCAGGATTCTTGCGGTTTTGGCGGTTCAACAGGAACTTCCTCTTCCTTTCCAGAAACCGTAAAAGCTGATTGTTTCTGAGTAAAAGACCCGTCTTTACTTTTTTTAGGAGAGAAAAAGACGCTAATATTTTTCTGAGATTTAGTCATATCTTTATTGACTTGACGAGATAGGGAATCACCCAAAGCCATAATCACAACAACTGATGAAACACCGATAATAATCCCAATCATAGTAAGCAAAGAACGCATCTTGTGAGCCATGATAGATGAAAAGGCAAATTTCAGATTCTGCATCTTAGTTTTCCTCCTTTCCTAACTGAGCACTGTCAGACGAAATGACCCCATCCCGAATGACAATCTGACGTTTGGCATAGGCAGCAATCTCAGGCTCATGCGTTACCATGATAATGGTTTTTCCTTCTTTATTCAAATCAACCAATAATTGCATAATTTGGTTACCTGTTTTGGTATCCAAGGCTCCTGTCGGTTCATCCGCTAGGATAATAGAAGGATTGTTTACCAAGGCACGCGCAATGGCTACACGTTGCTTTTGACCACCAGATAATTCTGAAGGTAAATGGTGACTACGTTCTGTCAATTCAACCTTGTCTAAATATTCCTCAGCCAACTTGCGACGTTTTGAAGACGAAACTCCTGCGTAAATCAAGGGCAATTCTACATTTTGCAGAGCATTGAGCTTCGATAGAAGAAAGAACTGCTGAAAGACAAAACCGATTTGTTGGTTACGGACCTTAGCTAGTTGTTTTTCACCAAGCCCAGCCACTTCTTGACCTTCAAGATAATATTCTCCACTGGTTGGTGTATCCAACATGCCAATCGTATTCATCAGAGTGGACTTACCAGACCCAGATGGTCCCATGATGGCTACAAATTCACCCTCATTCACTTCTAGATTGATATTTTTGAGAACCTGCAGTTCTTGGTCACCATTACGGTAACTTCTGAAGATATTTTTTAGACTAATTAGTTGCTTCATCAGCCTTCACCTCTTTTCCTTCTTCCAAGGAAGATGTTGGATTACTGATGACCTTAGCACCGTTCGTTAAACTAGAAGTGATTTCTTGATTTTCTGCGTCAGCATTTCCCAATGAAACCTCAACTTTTTTAGCCTTTTGTTGTTCATCCACAATCCAGACATAATTTTTACTATCATCCATTACTAGACTGCTAACAGGAACAAGAATAGCCTTAGTTTTGCTTTTAACCTCAATGTTGACAGAAAAACCTTGTTTCAAATCACCAACCTCGCCTGTCACATCAATAGTATAAGGGTATTTAGAACCTGTATTATTCCCGGCTGCTGGACTAGCTGCTTCACCATTGTTTTTAGGATAGTCAGAAATATAGCTTAATTTCCCAGTCCATTTTTTATCAGGATACACTTTAGAAGTAAAGCTTACTTCTTGACCTACAGAAAGGTTGGCTAGATTGTACTCAGACAATTCTCCCTTGACTTGTAAATTTTCATTGCTGACAATATGAACCATAACTTGGCTCGCCCCTGTTGGAGATTTAGAAACATTGCTATTGACTTCGACTACAGTTCCCTCTAGGGTACTGAGAACAGTTGTTGCATCCAATTGACTTTGAGCCTTGCTTAATTGCGCCGCAGCATCTGCACGCGCATCACGGGCATCACCCAATTGAGCGTCAATAGAAGCAACAGAATTTCCAGCCACTGGAGTTGGGCTTTGCACCGTTGCATCTTCTCCTCCTACTGGCGCTGGTAACTGTGGAGCCGGAGCTGAAGCGGCTTCATTTCGTGCTTGATTGAGTTCATTGATATGACGATCTGCCCTAGCTACTGCTCGACTAGCTGAATCATAGGCCGCCTGCGCTTCTGAACTACTGTACTTGACTAAAGCCTGCCCTTCGCTGACCTTATCGCCCACAGAAACAAGGATTTCATCTAAATCACCCTTACTAGCATCAAAATAAACATATTGTTCATTTTTTGCTGTTACTGTCCCTGACAATAAAACAGAGGAGGCCACGCTTCCTTCCTTGGCAACAACAAGATGAATAGGCTCATCTTTTAGAGCAGTCTGAGAAGGTTGTCTAAAGAGTAAAATCCCCCCAGCACCCAATACAACTACACTCGCAGCACCGATTGCTGCATACAGTTGCCACTTTTTAGCTTTACCATTCTTTTTCTTCATAATGAAACTCCTTTTCTTTTTTACAATACTTTGCTATTATACCAAATTTCCCTCCAGCAAACAATACAGTTCAGGATTAAACAATCGTTCGGAATTTTGCTTTTCTATTGTACTAGATATATAATACACTATCTTGACTTATTTGGCAAGCTTTTTTGCAATTTTTTGTGCGTAGCAGATTTTTGCAATCAAATCAAAAAAAGAATAAAATATAACTATCAAAAAAGACGCTCTACTATTTAAAAGATTACAAAGGAGTTTTCAATGAGAGAATATGATATCATTGCTATCGGTGGAGGTAGCGGAGGAATCGCTACCATGAACCGTGCTGGTGAACATGGAGCCAAAGCAGCCGTTATTGAGGAAAAGAAATTAGGTGGAACCTGTGTCAACGTCGGTTGTGTTCCTAAAAAAATCATGTGGTACGGGGCACAAATCGCTGAGACTTTCCATCAATTTGGAGAAGACTACGGCTTTAAGACTACTGATCTTAACTTTGACTTTGCAACCCTACGTCGCAATCGTGAATCCTACATTGATCGCGCTCGTTCTTCTTATGATGGCAGTTTTAAACGCAACGGTGTAGACTTGATTGAAGGTCATGCTGAATTTGTAGATTCTCATACTGTAAGCGTAAATGGTGAACTGATTCGTGCTAAACATATCGTGATTGCTACAGGTGCCCATCCAAGTATTCCTAATATTCCTGGTGCTGAGCTAGGTGGCTCTTCTGATGATGTATTTGCCTGGGAAGAACTTCCAGAGTCAGTTGCCATTCTAGGCGCTGGTTATATCGCCGTTGAATTAGCTGGCGTACTCCACACTTTTGGTGTCAAGACAGATCTCTTTGTTCGCCGCGATCGTCCTTTACGTGGTTTTGATTCCTACATCGTTGAAGGTTTGGTCAAGGAAATGGAAAGAACAAACTTACCACTTCACACTCACAAAGTCCCTGTCAAGTTAGAAAAAACTACTGACGGCATTACCATTCATTTCGAAGATGGTACTAGTCACACAGCTAGCCAAGTTATCTGGGCTACAGGCCGCCGTCCAAACGTTAAGGGCTTGCAACTTGAAAAAGCTGGAGTGACTCTGAATGAACGTGGCTTTATCCAAGTAGATGAATACCAAAATACCGTCGTTGAGGGAATCTATGCTCTAGGTGATGTAACGGGCGAGAAAGAACTGACTCCAGTTGCAATCAAGGCCGGACGTACCCTATCTGAACGTCTCTTTAACGGAAAAACTACTGCAAAAATGGATTACTCAACTATTCCAACTGTTGTCTTTTCACACCCTGCTATCGGAACTGTTGGTTTGACAGAAGAGCAAGCTATTAAAGAATACGGTCAAGACCAAATCAAGGTTTATAAATCAAGCTTTGCATCTATGTACTCTGCTTGCACTCGCAACCGTCAAGAATCCCGTTTCAAACTCATAACAGCTGCTTCAGAAGAAAAAGTTGTCGGACTTCACGGAATTGGCTACGGCGTTGATGAAATGATTCAAGGATTTGCTGTTGCTATCAAAATGGGAGCAACCAAGGCTGACTTTGACGCAACTGTAGCGATTCACCCAACTTCATCTGAAGAATTTGTAACCATGCGTTAATCGAAACAAAAGAAGCTGATATAAATATGTCTGCTTCTTTTTTAATGATTTTCGAATCAACAAAAAAATTATCCAACTTGACTAGTCACGAAAATCGGCTGTTACAGTTTTTGTTACCTTGTTTTTAAAAAATGGTTGACATCGACTCCTATATGAGTATAATAGTTACTATACATTAGAAAAGAGGTTAACTATTTTGAAAAAAGCTCACGTTTATGCTATCCCTGCTATTGGGGCTGCTCTCATTGCTGCTTTGGCACAAATCAGTCTTCCAATTGGACCTGTTCCCTTCACTCTGCAAAACTTTGCAATCGGCTTGATTGCTACTGTCTTTAGACCGAGAGAGGCTGTACTTTCTGCTGGACTCTATCTTCTTCTAGGTGCTATCGGTCTTCCTGTCTTTGCAGGAGGTGGAGCTGGTTTTCAGGCTTTAGTTGGCCCTACTGCAGGCTATCTTTGGTTTTATCTCGTTTACTCTGGACTTACTTCCTCTCTAACCAACAGCAAGAGTGGTGTTGTTAAGATTTTTCTTGCAAACCTCTTGGGTGATGCCCTTGTCTTTGTCGGCGGGATTCTCAGCTTGCATTTCCTAGCTGGAATGGCATTTGAAAAAGCTCTTGTTGTGGGGGTTCTTCCCTTTATCATTCCAGACCTTGGCAAACTTCTGGCTATTAGTTTTATTAGCCGTCCCCTACTTCAACGCCTTAAAAATCAGGCTTACTTTACTAACTAAAAAAGGATACCGAGTTATCATGACTCAATATCCTTTTCTTTTATTTTGAAAACTTATACTCAATGAAAATCAAAGAGCAAACTAGGAAGCTAGCCGCAGGCTGCTCAAAACACTGTTTTGAGGTTGTGGATGAAACTGACGAAGTCAGCTCAAAACATTGTTTTGAGGTTGTGGATGAAACTGACGAAGTCAGTAACCATACATACGGCAAGGCAAAGCTGACGCGGTTTGAAGAGATTTTCGAAGAGTATTAGTTGCCTTTAAAGGCATCCACCATCGTTTGAAATTCTTCATTTGAGAGAGTAATCCCTTTGCCCATTTTAGTATGGTCTGGACTCCAAGCACGAATATCAAACTTTGCAGGGGCACCATTAAAGCTCACACGGTTAATTTCCTTGGTCCAACCTTTTTCGTTTTCAGAAAGAGTCAACAAGTGCTCTTCGATTTCAAATGTAAATTCTGCCATTTTCTTCTCCTTTTTTAGTTTCATTAGTTTATTCGTAAAATCTTGTAGATTTTAGGAAAATTTTATATAATATTGATATAAAAGAAGGGAGGCCAATATGAGACATAAATTCCAGCAAGTTCTAAATAAAATACATGATTTTTTAAATGGATATGACCAACCTGACCAGACTGAAACCAACTCCCTTACAGCCACTATTGAAGAGGCTATCCAGAAACAAACCGCTGTTCACCTTATCTTATCTGAGACAAGCTTTACAGGTGACATCATCAAATATGATCAGCAAGGCCAGCAAATTATCGTGAAAAATTTTTCCAAAAATGTGAGCCGGATTATCCGTATAAGCGATATTCAACGCCTGCGATTTGTCCCCTCAACTGTCCAAACAGCCCAAAAAAATAGATTTAAGAAAGAGTGAGATGTAGTTGCTTCATCCCACTCTTTTTTCTTAGCGAATTTGTTCAAAATGTAAATGAACTGCGATATGATCTCCATAACCACTTCTTTCCAAGTCACGTTGTAAACGATAGGAAATGTAGTGTTCTGCAATGGTAATGTAACCTGCGCCCAATAAACGATGTTCAACCATAGATTGAATCATACTGATAGTCGCACGTTCCACCTTGGCTTCTTGTAAATCCAAAACTACCTTCTTAGTGACTTGAGCAAGATTTTGACGCAAATCATCTGTCAAAACATAAACAGTTTGGGCTGCCTTCAAGATGGCTTGGTAAATCTTATCTGGATTAAATTCAGCAATTTCGCCATTACGTTTGATTACTTGCATAGGTTTCTCCTTTATTCTTTGTTTTCTTTGATTTCTGCCAGCATTTTTTCTTCTTCTACTGTCAGTTGATAATGTTCAAGTAAATCCGGTCTGCGCTCGTAGGTTTTCTTTAAACTCTCGTACAATCGCCACTGACGAATCTTTTCATGGTGGCCACTCATCAATACATCTGGCACGACCATGCCTCGATAATCATAAGGACGTGTGTACTGAGGATATTCTAAAAGACCTGAAGAAAAACTATCATCTTGGTGGCTAGACTCCTTGCCAATCACTTCTGGAATCAGGCGAACTGTAGCATCAATCATGGTCATAGCTGCCAATTCTCCACCAGTGAGGACATAGTCGCCTAGGGAAATCTCATCTGTTACCAAGGTCTTAATGCGCTCATCATAACCCTCATAGTGCCCACAGATAAAGATTAGCTCTTCCTCTTGAGCCAAATCTTCAGCATAAGCCTGATCAAACTGCTTTCCAGCAGGATCGAGGAGAATAACGCGCGGATTTTTCTTTTCAATAGCATCAAAGGAATCGAAAATAGGTTGTACTCTGAGCAACATGCCCTGACCGCCTCCGTAGGGCTCATCATCTACATGACGGGCCTTTTCAGCATTTTCTCGAAAATTATGATACTGGATATCCAAGAGCCCTTTTTCTCGAGCCTTTCCAACGATTGAGTGCTCCAGTGGAGAAAACATCTCTGGAAAGAGGGTTAAAATATCAATCTTCATCGTCTAACCCTTCTAAGATTTCCACATCGACCCGTTTATTTGGAATATCAACATTGAGAACCACTGGTGGGATATAAGGTAAAAGCAAATCACGTTTGCCTTTTCGTTTGACCACCCAGACATCATTAGCACCTGGTTGCAGGATTTCCTTGATGGTTCCAACCAAGCTATCACCCTCATAGACTTCCAAACCGATAATCTCGTGATAGTAAAATTCACCATCGTCTAGGTCATTCAAATCTTCCTCAGCGACCTTGAGACTGTATCCCTTGTACTTTTCGATAGTATTGATATGGTACATATCTTTGAATTTAATAATGTCAAAGTTCTTCTGTTTACGGTGGCTAGCGATGGTCACTGTTTGGACAAACTGATCTTTTTCATCAAACAAAGCCAGCTCAGCTCCTTTTTTAAACCGTTCTTCTGCAAAATCCGTCACAGACAAGACTCGCATCTCACCCTGTAATCCCTGCGTATTAACGATTTTCCCAACATTAAAGTAGTTCATCTTGTCTCCTGTAATCTCCTTTTTTCCATCTTATTCTAACAATTCTCGAATAATAGCCGCAATTTTTTCCGATTCTGACCATTGTAAATAATGGTGATTCCCTCCTAAAATGAGTTTAGTATTGGAAGTCCAATATTCTGATTCTCTGTACTCTTTTTCTCTATAAGGCTGACAAAAAACAAATACAGGAATATGAGCTTCTATAGATACATCCTCAAAATCTTCCTCAGTAATCTCTCCAGATATCTGAAATTCTGGATCTTGATTTTCCAACTCTAAGCCTTTTTCTTGCATTAATTCCCAGATTTTTTTATTCGTTTCAGGACTAAATGTTGCTTGAGTTAAGTTCTTAAAATAAAGTTCAGGACCACACTCGTCAATCAGCCTCATCTGCTCTTCCATTTCTGGATAAGGATTTTCTGAAAAATCAGCAAACATGACTTTTTTAGTTGTCGGTTCAATTGCTACTAAAGTCTGACGCTTAATTGGTTTCTCGAGTAATTTGCAAGCTAAAATTCCACTCCAACTATGTGCACAAAGTATATATTCAGAAATTCCTAATTCTTCAAGTACTTCATAAACCGCATCTGCAAGATTATCTAGATTTTTTCCAGCTTGGTCATGAATCGGACTCCTACCTGTGTTCGGAAAATCAATTGTCAAATAACCAATTGTAGGAGGAGGTTTTTCAAGTATAAGTGAAAAATTTTCATAACTTGGTAGCAAACCTGCTCCGTTTAGACAAACTAGCACTTTATTTTGCTTTTGATAAGTAACAGAGAGGCTACCAATTTCTGTAGATACTTCAAACCTCTTCATAAAGAAATCCACTGATTCTATATAATGAATTATTAAAAATCCTTATCCTTTATTTTATCACGTTCCAAGGATTTTCTCAAGTTGGAGGAAGGGGACAATATCTCTACTTTCCCTTCAATAATCCTTCCAAATTATGTTTATGTTGGTAATTAACGGCTGCGGTTTTGTCTTTCTCAAAGACAGTCTTGGTAAGGTCAATATGATTAATAGCTACGATTGCGACGGTGTAGTAAATGATATCAGCCAGTTCTCTGGCAAGTTCCTCGTTCGAATCCTATCCCTTCTTTTCGACCAGAGCGCCTATTCAAAACCTCGGCTACTTCTCCGACTTCCTCCACTAACTTCATAAAAAGACCTTCATCAGTCCGAGACTGCTGTTAATGTTCGATTAAGTAGTCTTGGAATTGCCTAAACGTTCAATCTTTTATAGTATATTGAAACTAGAATAGTACACCTTTACTTCTAAAACATTGTTAGAAATCGATTTGACTGTCCTGATCGATTTGTCCTGTTATTATTTCATTTTACTATATCTTCTATTCCACACAAAAAAGCGAGACATCCGTCCCGCCCTTCTTATTTTTCGTCAATAACGATTCTTACTTTTTTGTATTCAGTTGGGACAGAGTAGACAATCGTTCTTATCGCAGAAATAGTGCGACCCTTACGACCGATTACACGACCCACATCGCTTTGATCAAGATTCAAATGATATTCCAAAAATTCTGGTGTATCCTCAATCTTGATAGTTAAGGCATCTGGTTGTGAAATTAAGGGTTTCACAATCGCAATAATGAGATTTTCAATCGTATCCATCTGTCAACCTACTTTAAACTTATTTTGAGAATTTAGAATCGTGGAATTTTTTCAATACGCCTTCTTTTGAAAGGATGTTACGTACTGTGTCTGAAGGTTGAGCTCCATTAGCCAACCATGCAAGAACGCGGTCTTCTTTCAAAGTTACTTGGTTTTCAGCAACAAGTGGGTTGTAAGTTCCAACTGTTTCGATGAAACGTCCGTCACGTGGTGAACGTGAATCTGCTACGTTGATACGGTAGAAAGGTTTTTTCTTAGAACCCATACGAGTCAAACGGATTTTAACTGCCATTTTTAAAGTCTCATTTCTTTAATTTTTTATTTCGGTGAAATAGCTGAGCTATTTAGCACATGTTCTATTATAGCAGATTTCTGGCAGGTGTCAAGAAAAAAACTTGACAGACTATAAATTTCTTAAAGCATTTAGAAATTTGTTAGAATAGGAAATAAATGTTTGAAAGATGCTATCCGTGAATACTATTTTAGAAAAATTTTATAAAGAACACCAAGTCAAACCCTTCATATCGCCTGAACGAGAGTTGGATACTTGGCTTCTAAGTCCCAAGCGAAATATGGACTTATTAGCAGATGATTCACTAGCAGGAGATATCATTTTACTATGGAGAATCCAGTTTGGTACTTTTACCACTGAAACATGATTTTAAAAACTCCCATTCGAATATGATTCAAAATTCGCTTAGAATCAATGTTTTCCCACTTTTTCAAAAAATAAATTTTCATCTAATTTAAATAACTTTCAATTAAGTGTGAATTTTGCTTAAAATCATTAAAAAACACCCCATGGTGTGAACCATGAAGTGTTGTAAATGCTGTGTTGTAGCTAGTTCTTAGCGTTTAGAGAACTGGCTAGCTTTACGAGCTTTCTTAAGATCTGGTTTCCAAAATACTTTGAGTACACTTATGGTATTGATGCCCCTAAACATCTAAAAACTCTGGTAGAAAAAGGGTATGCTCTTGTCGAAACTTCTTTTGACTCACTTGACCATCTAAATAATACCATGAAAAAGAATATCCTGAAGAAGAAGGGAGTTACTGGACTTTCTAAAATGAAATCTTGCGACCTGGATCAAGCCCTTCATGAGCATTTTTCAGAAGAAGAATTAGCTGGTCACTTTCATGTCCTTCTATGGACTTTTTTACAATGGCATTGCTATCACACCCAATACCTATCTAAGCGCCTGGTTCGTAAACTTTATTGCAGCTCTTCCTCTAAATTTCCTAATTGTTGAACCAATTGCCCGTTTTATACTAAGTTCTTTTCAGAAACCATTTACTGGGGAAGAAGTTGAAGAAGTTGAAGAAGTTGAAGATTTTCAAGATGATGATGAAATCCCAACTATTATCTAAGCCAGTTCTGTAAACTACTAATATTTGAAATCCACTTCCTTTTAGGGTACAATGGTATAAATGAATTTTTGAGAGGATCAGAATGAAAAAACTAGCAACCCTTCTTTTACTGTCTACTGTAGCCCTAGCTGGGTGTAGCAGCGTCCAACGCAGTCTGCGTGGTGATGATTATGTTGATTCCAGTCTTGCTGCTGAAGAAAGTTCCAAAGTAGCTGCCCAATCTGCCAAGGAGTTAAACGATGCTTTAACAAACGAAAACGCCAATTTCCCACAACTATCTAAGGAAGTTGCTGAAGATGAAGCCGAAGTGATTCTCCACACAAGCCAAGGTGATATTCGCATTAAACTCTTCCCTAAACTCGCTCCTCTAGCGGTTGAAAATTTCCTCACTCACGCCAAAGAAGGCTACTATAACGGTATTACCTTCCACCGTGTCATCGATGGCTTTATGGTCCAAACTGGAGATCCAAAAGGGGACGGTACAGGTGGTCAGTCCATATGGCATGACAAGGATAAGACTAAAGACAAAGGAACTGGTTTCAAGAACGAGATTACTCCTTATTTGTATAACATCCGTGGTGCTCTTGCTATGGCTAATACTGGTCAACCAAACACCAATGGCAGCCAGTTCTTCATCAACCAAAACTCTACAGATACCTCTTCTAAACTCCCTACAAGCAAGTATCCACAGAAAATTATCGAAGCCTACAAAGAAGGTGGAAACCCTAGTCTAGATGGCAAACACCCAGTCTTTGGTCAAGTGATTGACGGTATGGATGTTGTGGATAAGATTGCTAAAGCCGAAAAAGATGAAAAAGACAAGCCAACTACTGCTATCACAATCGACAGCATCGAAGTGGTGAAAGACTACGATTTTAAATCTTAAAAACCAAAAAAATACAGTATCCACATTCGGTACTGTATTTCTTTTACTCTCATTCTTAAGTTAAATTATTAAAATCCCATATTTGGTCTATCCAACCTTCATAAAAGTCTGGCTCGTGGCAGACCATAAGGATAGATCCCCTGTATTCTTTGAGAGCGCGTTTGAGCTCATCCTTTGCATCCACATCCAAATGGTTGGTCGGCTCGTCCAGCACTAAAACGTTGTTTTCACGATTCATCAAGAGACAGAAACGAACCTTGGCTTGCTCTCCCCCTGATAATACTTGAATCTGGCTTTCAATATGTTTGGTTGTCAAACCACAACGGGCAAGGGCTGCACGGACTTCTGCTTGATTAAGGGCAGGAAAGGCATTCCAGACAGCTTCAAGAGGAGTTTGGCGATTACCGCCTTCTACTTCCTGCTCAAAATAACCAAGTTCTAAATAATCTCCACGCTCCACTTCCCCAGCGATTGGCGAGATAATGCCTAAGAGACTCTTCAAGAGAGTTGTTTTTCCAATACCATTAGCACCAATAATCGCAACCTTTTGATTGCGTTCGAAGGTAAGATTTAAAGGCTTAGTAAGAGGACGGTCGTAACCAATTTGCAAGTTCTTGGCTTGGAAGATAAAGCGCCCTGGTGTACGAGCTGGTTTGAAATCAAAGGATGGTTTTGGTTTCTCACTTTGGAGTTCGATAATATCCATCTTATCCAATTTCTTTTGACGAGACATAGCCATATTACGAGTTGCAACACGGGCTTTATTACGAGCCACAAAGTCCTTGAGGTCTGCAATCTCTTTCTGCTGGCGTTCGTAGGCTGCCTCTAGCTGAGATTTCTTCATAGCATAAACTTCTTGGAACTGGTAGTAGTCACCAGAGTAACGCGTCAGCTGTTGATTTTCCACATGATAGACAATATTAATAACGTCATTGAGGAATGGAATATCGTGCGAAATAAGAACAAAGGCATTCTCATAGTTTTGGAGATAGCGCTTGAGCCAATCAATATGCTCAGCATCCAAGTAGTTGGTCGGCTCGTCCAACAGCAAAATATCAGGCTTTTCAAGGAGAAGTTTTGCCAAAAGCACCTTGGTTCTTTGCCCACCTGACAAAGAAGTTACATCCGTATCCATCCCAAAGTCCATAACACCAAGAGCACGCGCTACTTCGTCAATCTTAGCATCCAAGGTATAGAAATCACGACTCTCCAGACGGTCTTGAAGTTCTCCTACTTCTTCCATGAGAGCATCAACATCCGCGCCGTCTTCAGCCATTTTCATATAGAGGTCATTGATACGAGCTTCAGCTTTGAAAAGCTCATCAAAAGCCGTACGGAGAACATCACGCACCGACTGTCTTTCAGCAAGGACAGAGTGCTGATCCAAGTAACCAGCCGTCACATATTTGGACCACTCAACCTTTCCTTCATCTGGCAGCATTTTACCAGTCACGATACTCATAAAGGTTGATTTTCCTTCACCATTGGCACCGACCAGGCCGATATGTTCTCCCTTGAGGAGACGGAAGGACACATCTTCAAAAATTGCACGGTCACCAAAACCGTGACTCAGATTTTTAACTTCTAAAATACTCATTTTAATTCCTTACCTTGTTTTTATGTAATCGTTTATAAAGGAGCCAAGCCAGATAGCCACCCAAAGTGTTGGTCCACAAATCATCAATCTCAAAGACGCGATTGAAATCAAAGAAAAAGTCCAAGATTAATTGCGTACACTCGATTCCAAGACTCACAAGAAAACTAAAAAGAAGGACCTTTTTTGTTTTCCGCAAATTTGGAAATAGATAAAGGAGTTGGAAAATCAGAGGAAAAAACAAGAAGACATTGAGGATATTTTGTAAAAAAATCCAACATAATTGTCCAATGTCACTCACTTCGCCCAGTTTCCAGAGAGAATTGAAAGGAGTCAAAAGAAAAACCAGGCGTCCAAGATGCTGAATACCTGGAGTTCCCACTCCCACGGTAGATTGTTCTTGAGGAGTAAAGCAAAAACAGACAATGCAAATGCTATAGAAAATGACTCCCCAGACCAAAATATGATTATAAGTCTTCTTCATCATTAAGGATTTACCGCTGCGACTGCCTTCTGGCGGTCACGTTTCATTGTGTTAGAGCGCAATTGTCCACAAGCTGCGTCAATATCTGTACCATGCTCTTGACGAACCACACAGTTGACCCCTTTTTTCTTAAGCGTATCATAGAAAGCCAACACGCGCTCTTTGGGACTACGGCTATATTGGTCATGCTCACTAACTGGGTTATAAGGAATCAAGTTTACATAAGACAATTTCTTGATGTTCTTGAGCAATTCAGCCAATTCCAAGGCTTGTTCTACACCGTCGTTGACTTCATTAAGCATGATATATTCAAAGGTTACACGACGGTTTGTTGTCTCAATATAGTATTCAATAGCAGCAAAGAGTTTTTCAATCGGAAAGGCACGGTTAATTTTCATGATACTTGAACGAAGTTCATTGTTGGGTGCGTGAAGAGACACGGCAAGATTGACCTGAACCCCTTCATCAGCAAAGTCACGAATTTTATGAGCCAAACCTGAGGTTGAAATCGTGATGTGACGAGCACCGATAGCCATTCCTTTATCATCATTGATAGTACAAACGAAATTCAAGACATTGTTGTAATTATCAAAGGGCTCACCGATTCCCATGACAACGATATGGCTGATGCGTTCATCCTGACCACGCTCATCAAAGTATTTCTGAACCAGCATGATTTGCGCTACGATTTCACCGTTATTGAGGTCACGCTGCTTCTTAATCAAACCAGAGGCACAGAAGGTACAACCGATATTACAGCCGACCTGAGTGGTCACACAGACAGATAAACCATAGTGTTGACGCATGAGTACAGTCTCAATTAACATACCGTCGGGCAATTCAAAGAGATATTTGACTGTACCATCAGCAGACTCTTGCACAATACGTTGTTTCAAGGGATTGACCACAAACTGGTCATTGAGCTTAGCAATCAAATCCTTGGAAAGGTTGGTCATTTCTTCAAATGACTGCACACGTTTACGGTAGAGCCATTCCCAGATTTGATCTGCACGGAATTTCTTTTCTCCCTGCTCCAATACCCATTCCTGCATGGTTTGATGTGGCAAACTATGAATTGAGGGTTTCATTTCTTCTCCTTATTCTCTACTCACTTCTGACGAATGACAAAATGACGTTGTCCCTTGTCCTCTTTCTGAGAATGCTGGTCTTTCTGACGACGTCTATTTTTCTTATCTGCATTCGACTTTCGTTTAGTTTGAGTCGGTTTCTTTCCTTTTCTAGAAGGTGTTTCTTCTTCCGTCTTACGCATTTTCTTGTCAAATGATGCTCGCTTAGGGGCTTCATTTTCTAAGACAAAATAGGCACAACCATAACTACAATACTCTAAAAGGTAGTCTTGTAAACGACTGATTTTTTCAAGTTTTTCTTCTGTTCGGTCATCCTTGTAAAAACCTCGTAGGCGAAGCTGTTCGTTGCTCCAGTCCCCCACGATATAATCAAACTTGGTTAAGACTTCTGAAAAACGCTGATTAAAAGTCGTCACATCAAAGGCATCCTTGATATTTTCAACCAAGGAAAAAGCTATCCCTTCCGTTTCGACCTTGTCCCCGTGTAAATGGAACTCCGGACCAGGAAACTTGTTATAGTTGTATAATTCAGGTGCAATTTCTTTTCGCATAGATATCCTTTTTCCACGATTACTTAATACTTTATTCTACCATAATTTCTAGCAGTTAGCACGTTTCTCATAAAAATGAAAAAAGTCTGACGATTTTGTCAGACCAGAATCTTATAACCTAAAAAAGAGAAGAACAATTCTTCCCTCCAACTATCATTATTTAGCAGCTGCGTACAATTCATCTACTTTATTCCAGTTGATTACTGAAAAGAAAGCTTTGATATAGTCAGGACGCACGTTGCGGTATTTCACGTAGTAAGCATGTTCCCAAACGTCCAAGCCCAAGATTGGTTTTTTACCTTCTGAGATTGGTGTGTCTTGGTTTGCTGTTGAAGTCACTTCAAGTTTCCCTTCTTTGTTGACAACCAACCATGCCCAACCTGAACCAAAACGAGTTGTTGCTGCTGCAGTGAAGGCTGCTTGGAATTCTTCAAATGAACCAAATGTTGCATCGATTGCTGCTGCCAGTTCTGCTGAAGGAGCTGTTTTCTCGGGAGTCATCAATTCCCAGAAAAGAGCGTGGTTCAAGTGTCCGCCACCATTGTTGATAAGTGCTTGACGGATATCAGCTGGGATAGATTCTACATCAGCAAGCAAGGCTTCAAGGTCTTCACCGATTTCAGGGTGTTTTTCTAAAGCTGCATTGGCATTGTTGACATAAGTTTGATGGTGTTTGTCATGGTGCAAATGCATTGTTTCCGCATCGATGTATGGTTCCAAAGCGTCGTATGCATATGGAAGTTCTGGTAAGATAATAGCCATCTGTAATACCTCTTTTTCTTTCTATATGAAAATGATAACGCAAACATTCACTTTTTTCAAGTTTTTTGCTTATAGATAAGGAAATCACTGACATACTTTCTAATAAAATAAGCAAATCAGCAAGAAACCCACGACAAGATAATCCTGACGCGGGTTGTAGTTTCAACAAATGTCAATTGACCTGACTAGCAATCTGTAAGAGTGCCTTTTCAAAAAGGAAACCTTTTTCATAAAGACCTGTCTTAATCTGATAGTCTGTCTCAATCAAATAGGAAATAGCTTGCTTCAGAAAGCTCAAAGAAAGTCCTCTCGAATCTCTTAATGCAAACTTGATTTGATAAGGATTTGGGTTACGTCCCAGATAACTACCTAAACTACTTGCAATCTGCGATTCTGTTTGGCCAGACTCCGCCAAAATCTTCACCTGAGTAAAAGTCCGAAATTGTCCCAGCATGACTGCAATCAGTTTGATTTCATCTTCCCCTTGCAAGGTCAAGTCTCTCACCAAATCGCGCGCCTGATCCATCTTTTTAGTCAGAATAAACTGAGTTAAATCAAAAATATTGTCCTGCAAGGTCTTGGGAATTGCGTTAACAATATCCTCTTCCTCGATAACAGAATCCGCCTTATAGGACTGTAAAAAGAGAAGATTTTTCTGGATTTCGCTAAATTGAAACCCCGACTTGATGAGGAGATTTTCAAAAGAATGATTGGTAAACTGCAGACCTTGTTTCTGACTCCACTTTTGGAAATACTGGCGCAATTCTTGTTCTTTTACTTCTACTGCATCGAAGACCTTGGCATCACGCTTAAGTAATTTGACTAACCGTCTTTTGCTATCCAGCTTTCCTTCTGCAAAGATTATCAACTTAGTTGTTGGAGAAGGATTGTCAAGGTATTCCTCAAATGACTTAAGCTCATCATCTGTCAAAAAGCGTTTCTTAGCAGTCGTGATATCCATAAAATAATCTAATATCACGATTTTCTCATCCGCAAAGAAAGGAAGGCTGACCAACTCCAGTTCCACATCCTTGTAAACTACTTCTTTCATATCAAAGTAGGCAAAGTTGAGGTCAGCAGAATCATACCCAATCTGTTTCAACATTTGACTTTTCATCACTTCAAACTGACCCTGATCTGTCCCTGTAAATAGGCTCAGGCTCGGTAAATTTGATAAAGTCAACTTCTGACTTTCTTCAATGGCTAGCATCGACTCTCCTTTCTTCAGATTTTTCGATTTAATTTAGTCAATATAGCGCAATTTCCCACGGAAATCTTCTAAGCTCTCGTAGCCTTTTTCCACCATGATTGCTTTCAGTTCATTGGTAATGCGGTCAAAAGCACTGACGCCTTCTTTGTGAAGGGTCGTTCCCACCTGCACCATACTTGCTCCACAGAGGATGTGTTCAAAGGCATCTCGACCAGTCAGAACGCCACCTGTTCCGATAATTTGGATTTGAGGATTTAAACGTTGATAAAAGGCGTGAACATTGGCTAGAGCAGTCGGTTTGATGTATTCTCCACCAATTCCACCAAAACCATTCTTAGGCCGAATAACGACAGATTCGTCTTCTATATAGAGGCCGTTTCCGATAGAGTTAACGCAGTTGACAAACTTGAGCGGATATTTGTTGAAAATAGCTGCCGCTTGGTCAAAGTGAACAATATCAAAATAAGGTGGCAATTTAATTCCAAGAGGTTTGGTGAAGTAAGCAAACACTTCTGCCAAAATCCGGTCTGTTGTCTCAAAATCATAGGCAATCTGAGGTTTACCTGGAACATTTGGACAGGAAAGATTTAGCTCAGTCAGACCACGAAAATCACTCTCTTGGACTTTTTTCAAAATAGTATGGGTTTCCTCTGGAGACATGCCGACCAGAGATAAGAAGAAAGTTCGGTTCGACTCTTTTTCCTGCAAATCCAAAAGATAATCCAAATAATAGTCTAAGCCATTATTTGGCAAGCCCATAGAGTTGATGGAACCAAGTGGAACATCTTGGTAGCGTGGCTCAGGATTCCCCTGACGGAAGTCCAAGGTCGCTGTCTTAGTAACAAAGGTTCCTGCCGCTGAGTTTTTGACCTCTTCTAACTCCTCTATCGTCATACAAGCCACACCTGCTGCATTCATCAAGCAATTGTCAAACTCAAAACCAGCAATTTGTGTTTTCGTTGATACCATGATTCTAATCCTCCAGATTTCTTTTATTGCTAATATTATACCATAATTTTAATTCTAGGTTTACTAGATTCTGTGGTTCTATCTATTTATTCGGAAAAGAAAGTCTAGTACAGAAGTCATGCTATGGAAACAGCTAGTGTATTGGAAGTTTGAACAAGGCTTGGGTAACAGACTTTTGAATGAAGTCCAAGCAACAAGGAGAAATCTCAACCATGAGTCCATTCCATGACTCTGTTGCTCTAGAAAACCTTGCAATAGTCAAGTGATAACGAATAAAACTTTGGATTGAAATATCTCCATGATTATCTATTACGAGGAGAAATCTCAACCTTTATCATTTTTAAAGAAATATAGTAAAATGAAACAAGAACAGGAGAAATCGATCAGGACAGTCAAATCGATTTCTAACAATGTTTTAGAAGTTGAGGTGTACTATTCTAGTTTCAATCTACTATACATGTAAATCTCTACTTTCGCAAAATGGATTTTCAGAACAGTATCCCAGTATAGTTAAAAACTATAAAAAAGAGAGGACGTTCCCCTCTTAAAATCTTATTTTACTGCTTCTTTCAAAGCATCTACCTTATCCAAACGTTCCCATGGAAGATCAATATCTGTACGTCCCATGTGACCGTAAGCCGATGTTTGACGGTAAATTGGACGCTTAAGGTCCAGCATTTGGATAATCCCTGCAGGGCGAAGGTCAAAGATTTGACGAGCCGCTTTTTCAAGTTGACTTTCAGCTACTGTTCCTGTACCGAAAGTATCGATACGAACAGAAACAGGTTGCGCAACACCGATAGCATAGGCCAACTGCACTTCTGCCTTCTTAGCAAGGCCTGCTGCAACGATATTCTTGGCAATATAGCGAGCCGCATAAGAAGCTGAACGATCCACCTTAGTCGCATCTTTACCAGAGAAGGCACCACCACCATGACGAGAGTAGCCACCATAAGTATCTACAATAATCTTACGACCAGTCAAACCTGAGTCCCCTTGAGGACCACCGATTACAAAACGACCTGTCGGATTGATAAAGAATTTTGTCTTATCATCAAGATAAGAAGATGGAATAACTTCTTTGATGACCTTGTCAATCACATCTTGATGGATTTGTTCATTAGTGGCCTCTGGATCATGCTGAGTAGAAATAACGACTGTATCTACACGTACCGGACGGTCATTTTCATCGTACTCAACTGTAACTTGTGATTTTGCATCTGGACGGAGATAGCTAATTTCTCCAGACTTACGAAGTTCTGCCAGACGACGAACCAATTTATGACTGAGTGCAATTGGCAATGGCATGAGCTCTTCTGTTTCATCTACTGCAAATCCAAACATGAGCCCTTGGTCACCTGCTCCAATCAAGTCCAGTGGATCTTGATCAGCATTTCCACGAACCTCCAAGGCTTCGTTAACACCTTGAGCGATGTCAGGAGATTGTTCCACCAAAGATGGGTGTACTCCCACCGTCTCAGCAGAAAATCCATATTCTGTATTGGTATAACCAATCTCTGCAATGGTATCACGAACCACACGGTTAATATCCACATAGGCATTTGTAGAAATTTCACCAAAAACGTGGACAGAACCAGTATATACAGCTGTTTCAGCAGCAACGTGCGCCTCTGGATCCTTTGCTAAAATAGCATCCAAAATCGCATCTGAAATTTGGTCTGCAATCTTATCCGGATGCCCCTCAGATACAGATTCAGACGTGAATAATTTACGTTCTGACATAAAAATGTCCCCCCTTAAAAAATATTGTTATAGAGTTACAAAGTACTGATAGGAAAACTCTTCGTAATAAATACCTACCATCTTATCGGGACTATATAACTTTATCATTATACCATTTTTAATCGCAATTTGCAGTCTTTAATGTAGTGTTTCGATTTAGATAGTTCGTTCTCATAAATAAAAAAGTTGGAGCTCAGTACTCCAACAATTTCTATTAAAATGTTTGGCGTTTAGCTTTACGCTCTGCACGACCGCGAGCGCGATTTTCAGCACGCTTGGTTTTACGGCGCTTTTCATCAACCGCCCATTGAATTTTCTTCTTATAACCCGGTTTGACTTTTTTCTTTTTCTTTTTAACCAAACCAATCATTTCGATATCAAGTTTATCTTGTTTTTTCTCACGGTTGGCACGACGATCACGGTCATAGGTATCTTGAAATTCCCCGTCTTTGACCATCTTAGGACTAAACTTGATTCCCAATTTCTCCAACTCACGGATATCCGAGTCATCACTTGGCTGATAAAGGGTAATAGCTGTACCTGGTAGGCCATTTCGTCCAGTACGACCAACACGGTGAACAAAAAAAGATAAGTCTTGCGGAATGGCATCATTGATGACATGGCTGACACCTTCAATGTCAATCCCACGTGCTGCCAAATCTGTTGCGACAATATACTCAAAATCCAGATTTTGCACCTGATTCATGATTCGCTTGCGTTCACGAGGGGCAATATCGCCATGGATTTTTGCAACCTTCAAGCCTTGAGCAGTCAGATATGAATGCAATTCATCAGCACGCGTTTTAGTGTTAACAAAAATCATTGCCAAATACGGCTGCATCAACTGAGTCAACTGGTAAATTTGAGCATTCTTATCATGTCCCTTGGTCGAAATCAACCAATTATCAATGGTGTCAGAAATAACCGTTTTGGTCTTAATTTTCTCCATAACAGGATTTGATAAGTATTTTTTCAAGAATGGTTGCAGTTTTTGTGGGATAGTCGCTGAGAAGACCATGAATTGCAAGTCTTTTGGAAGACTGCCAGCAATCTTATCAACAGTTTCCAAGAATCCCATATCCAAGGTCATATCTGCTTCATCAACAACAAATGTCTTGGCTTTATGAATAGCTAAATCACCAGATTTAACCAAGTCGTAGATACGGCCTGGTGTTCCAATAACAATATGAGGCTGATTGCTTTCCAATTTCTCAATCTGGCGAGCCTTATCCGTACCACCCACATAATTAACCACACGAACTTCGACATCTGAGTGAGCTGAAATCTGACGCGCTACTTGGTAAATTTGAGTAGCCAACTCACGACTCGGTGCAGTAATCACTGCTTGTACACTATCGCTAGCTTCATCTAATTGCTGGAAAATCGGTAACAAGAAAGTATGAGTCTTACCTGAACCTGTTTTTGATTCTCCTACTAGGTCACGACCTGCCAAAACAATAGGAATCAACTTGTCTTGCACCTCTGTTGGAGTTGTAAATTTTAACTCCTCCAAGGCTTCTCTAATATAGTTTTTAAATTGAAATTTCGTAAATGACATAACATCCTCGATTCTATCTATCTTATCAATTATACCATATTTTATTCCATTACAGTAGTCTCACTTATTTAGGCTATTTCCAGTAGCTTCTCTAGTAAGAAAAGGCTGGAATTTTATAGTTCCAACCTCTTTTCAGTTATTATTTCCAGTTTAACATAGCATTCAAGCCATAGTGATCACTCACTTGTGGACTCTTGTTACCATCAAATACGACATGTAAATTTTCCACCGCTAACTCTTTGGTAGTAAAGACATAATCGATTCGAAGGGGTTCAGTGTTCCCTTTCCAGCCATCAATTTCAGGCGGAACAGTATAGCTACCACTTTTCTCTTGAGCAACTTCAAATGCGTCTTGTAAGCCTAATGGACTAGCTAAAATAGCTTGGTAACCTTCCTGACCTGCTGGGTTGTTAAAATCTCCAGCTAGTAAAAGTGGCTTGTTCAATTTTTTCAAGACAGCCTCAAATCGTGCCCATTCTTCTTGGAAACCTTTATCCCACCAAGAGAGATGAACACTGGCAACTGCTAGCTCCTTGCCATCGACTACAGTTTCAGCTAGGGCAACACGGCGAGTATGATAGTCTGTTGGATCATCCACATCTGAAACCAAAATTTCTCTGGCTTCAATAGGTGTTTTAGACAAGATAGCCACACCTTCGTGGTAGCGGTCATAGCCGATATGGTTATAAGCCCAGGTCCAGTAGTAATTTTTCCCTTGCTCTAACAACTTTTCAACCAAGAGTCTAACATAATGGTCTTGGTGAATAGGCTCAGCTGCTGGCAAAGCTTGATAAAGGTCATTAACCTCCACCTCTGACGAGGTCATCTCCTGATTGATTTCTTGGAAACAAATCAAATCATAGTCCTTTTCAAGAATATCTTCAAGCAAAATCTGGAATTTTTCCTCTGCTTCTTTCTCCATCCAACTGTGAGTATTGAGTGTTAAAAATTTCATTCTTTTCTCCCAAAATAAGAGGTTGGAATACAGCTTCCAACCTCAAGTATATTACAATTCTACTTTAGCAACTGCTGTTTTAGCTGCAAGAGAACCTGTTTTTTCTAATTTAACTGATTTAATTGCATCACCATTTGTGAAGACAACTACTGTTGAAGTTTCACGTCCTGCTGCACGGATAGCATCCAAGTCAGCTGTGACAAGGAGATCCCCTGCTGCAACTTTTTGTCCTTCAGCAACATGAACTGTAAATGGTTTACCTTCAAGACTTACTGTGTCCAAACCAATGTGAACCAATACTTCAAGACCTGCTTCCGTCACAATACCAAAAGCATGTTTTGTTGGGAAGATGCTTGACACAGTACCTGAAACTGGAGATACAATGTTTCCATTTGCAGGTTCTACTGCAAATCCATCACCCATCATTTTTTGAGCAAATACTGGATCCTTTACTTGTTCCAAACCAACAACTTGACCGTCTGCTACTGAGTAAACTTCCTCAGTAAGATCTTTGAAGTGAACAGTGTTTTGTTGTGCTTCAGTCATTTGGCTTGGAAGAGTTTCAGGAATGATTTCACCTGAATCAAGGATATCTTGGATATCAGATTTCAAAATGTCAGCTTTTGGACCGTAGATAGCTTGAACCCCTTGTCCTTTCATCACAAGACCCATAGCTCCTTCTGCTTTCCATTGCTCTGCATTTCCTACTTTATCTGCATCTTTAACAGTTACACGAAGACGAGTCATACATGCATCAACATCAACGATGTTTACACGTCCACCAAGAAGGTTGATAATGTTTACAGCTTGAGAGCCTGCTGCAACTTTCACTTCGCTGCTGGTTTCTTCTGAACCTTCAGCAGTTTCGTAGTTTCCGTTGCGCCCTGGAGTTGCGTAGTTGAATTTTTGAATCATGAAGTTTGCGATAAAGTACATGATTACAGCAAAGAGAACAGTTACCCAAACGAAGTTAACGATATCCATACCAATACCAGCACTGATTGCAATAGGTGTACGAGTCAAGAACTCGATTGAACCGAATGAGTGCATACGTAGGTTTACGACGTCAGCCATAGCGAAGGCAGCACCTTGAACAAGTGAGTAAACAAGATACATAGGTGTTGCGATGAACATGAACATGTATTCGATTGGTTCAGTAACCCCTGTCAAGAATGTTGCAAGAGCTGTTGCAATCATCATACCTTTGTATTTATGTTTCTTGTCAGCATCAACATTACGGTAGATAGCAACAATCACACCCATCAAGATACCGAATGAACCGATCATTTGTCCAACTTTGAAACGAGCTGGATGTACTGTATCTAACAAGTGTTGATATTGACTAGCATCAGTACCTTTAAGGTTTACAAGGTCTGTTACCCATGCAAGCCATAGTGGGTCTTGACCGAATACTTGAGTACCTTTAGCTGCACCAGTTAAAATGTCATAAGTACCACCAAGAGCTGTGTAGTTCATTGGGATAGTCAACATGTGGTGAAGACCAAATGGCAAGAGCAAACGTTCCAAAGTACCATACAAGAATGGTGCAAGAATTGGAGCAGTTTCTTGTGAGTTGGCAATCCAGATACCGAAGTTATTGATACCTGTTTGAACTACTGGCCAGAAAGCAGCAAGTAGAATTGCAGCGATTGCTGAACGAAGAATAACTACAAATGGTACGAAACGTTTCCCGTTGAAGAATGAAAGTGCATCAGGAAGTTTACGGAAGTTGTAGTATTTGTTGTAAGCAGTTGCCCCTACAAAACCTGAGATAATCCCTACGAATACCCCCATGTTCAAGGCTGGAGCTTCAAGAACACTGATAAAGTAATCAGCAACTTTGATTGAACCACCAAAGAAAGTAGTTACCATAGCATCTGGATTTTTCAACATATCGCCTGATACACCAAAAATTGTACCAGTGATACGGTTAATCAAGATGAAGGCAAGACCAGCGGCGAAAGCACCACCAGCACGTTCTTTAGCCCAGCTTCCTCCAATGGCTAGGGCAAACAAAATGTGAAGGTTACCGATAACCCCCCAACCGATTTGCTCAAGAATTCCACCTGTGATGACAAGTGGTGTAAAGGTTGGGTTAATCATCACGATAGACTTACCGATTGAAATCATCAAACCAGCAGCCGGCATAACCGCGATAACTACCATCAAAGCCTTACCGAATTTTTGCCAAAATTCGAAAGACAAGACATTTTTGAATGTATCTTTCATCATTCAAATCTCCTTTATTTTTATTTAGGCAAACGTTTTACGAAAACGTTTGCACCTTCTATAATTTAATTATACCACTTTAATTTTTTTTGTAAAGGCTTTTATAAAAAAATTACACTTTTTTCTAAAAAATTTCTAGTGAGTCAAATTTCAAGTTCAAATTAGCCATCAAGAAGTCTTCTCTGGGGGACTTCTTTGGAAGCTCTTTTCTTCTGCGCATCTCTTTTCAAAAACTCTTGTAGCAAAAAAGGAGATTTTACAATCTCCTCATAAAAGCAGCTATTTTACCTAAATCTTCAAGAATCGGCGCATGGATATTCCTGATCCCAATGAACCAATGAAAACCCCAATCACAAATAGTAGGGCAATCATCAACGGACTAAATAAATCTGGACTAATCATGGATAGATTTTGCCCTACCAACGATTTGTTGACAGATTGATAAACAATTTGATAAACAATAAAGACCAAAACAGATGGTGCGATAGCTCCCAATAAACCGATAAAGGCTCCTTCTAACAAGAACGGTCCACGGATATAACTGTTTTTAGCTCCGACCAAGCGCATGATTTGAATTTCGCGACTGCGGGAAATAATGGTAATACGAATGGTATTTGAAATCAAAAAAACTGCGATAAAAATTAACAAAGCAGCAATCCCTAGTCCCCAAACACGGATAAATGAAGCTAACTTGAAGAGTCTTTCTGTATTGGCACCGCCATCTTGAACCTCAGAGACACCTTCAATTTTTTTAGCATCTTCGGCTATAGTTTTTACATCATTTGGAGTGTTTGCCTCTACAATATAGGCATCATAGAGAGGATTGGCATCTCCTTCAAAGATTTTCCAGTTATCTCCCATTATCTCGGTTAATTTTTCATATTGTTCTTCTTTACTTGAAAAGGTAACACTTTTAACCGTAGACATGTTCTTCAAAGAATCATATACCTTGTGGTAGTCATTATTTGTAACAGTTTGACCTTCTTTTTCAATTGTCTGACTATTATCTTCCACATCCTTTCGGATATAAACTACTACACGGACATTATTTTCAATATCTGTAGCTAGTTTCGCTGTATTGAAAATAACAGATGCAAATATTGCCACCAAGGTCAAAGTAATCATGACTGAACTGACAGCAGCTACTGTCATCCAACCATTTCGTTTCAAACTTTTTAAGGCTTCAAATAAATGGCGAAAAAATCTACTAATCATCGTATCCATACTCTCCTTTTGATTCGTCACGAACGACACGGCCATTTTCAATGGCAATGACACGGTGGCGCAAGGTATTTACAATCTGGCTATTATGAGTCGCCATCAAAATAGTTGTTCCTTGTAGGTTAATCCGTTCCAAGAGATTCATAATTTCCCATGAATTATCCGGATCCAGATTTCCTGTTGGCTCATCAGCTATCAATACTTTGGGATTATTTACAATTGCACGCGCAATCGCAATTCGCTGTTGCTCCCCACCTGAGAGTTCATTTGGAAAAGAACGAACCTTATGCTTCAATCCAACCAAGTCCAAAACTTCCATCACTCGTCTTTTGATATTACGGCGATTTTCCCCGATTACTTCCATAGCGTAAGCAATATTTTCATAGACAGTTTTCTTTGGTAACAATTTATAATCTTGGAAGACAACCCCAACACTACGACGTAGAAGCGGGACATCTTTCTTTTTGATCTTAACCAGATTAAAACCAGCAACTGATAGACTTCCTTTATCGATTTTTACTTCACGATACAGAGAACGAATAAAAGTTGACTTCCCTGCTCCTGAAGGTCCTACGATGTAAGCAAATTCCCCCGGTTGAACGCTAACCGAAACACCGCGTAGAGCAGTCGTTCCGTTGTCGTATTTTTTAACGACATCTCTCATTTCAATAATTGACATGTGAGTTCCTTTCTATCTTAGCTAATTCGCCACTTGAGATAAGCATCGATAAAACCATCTAGGTCTCCATCCATAACCTTATCTACCTGAGCAACCTCATAGCTAGTTCGGTGATCTTTTACCATAGTATAAGGCGTGAAGACATAAGAACGGATTTGACTTCCCCAAGTGATCTCCTTTTTCTCACCTTTGAGAGAATCTACCTCCGCAGCCTTCTTCTCTTGCTCCATTTGATAGAGCTTAGCCTGCAACATCTTCATGGCGCGATCTCTATTTCCATACTGGGTACGATCCACTGTTGATTGGACAACAATTCCAGTTGGAATGTAGGTTAAACGTACACCTGTTGAAACCTTATTGACGTTTTGTCCACCGGCACCACCTGAACGGAAGGTATCCATCTTGATATCATCTTCACGGATTTCCACTTCAATAGTATCATCCAATTCTGGCATCACTTCTACAGATGTGAAAGAGGTATGGCGACGTTTGGCAGAGTCAAATGGTGAGATTCGCACTAAGCGGTGAACACCCATTTCTGACTTGAGGAGACCATAGGCATTAGGCCCTTCAAATGATAAAGTTACCGACTTAATACCAGCCTCATCACCTGCTTGGTAATCCAACACTTCCACTTTAAAGCCTTTAGCATTACCATAACGAGTATACATACGAAGCAACATATCACCCCAGTCCTGCGCCTCAGTACCACCAGAACCTGGATGGATTTCCAAGATGGCATTGTTGTGGTCATAAGGTTCTGACAAGAGTAGAGTCATCTCGTAGCTGGTCATTATCTTATCAAGTTCGGCTAACTGCGCTACCAGTTCATCATGCACTGACTCGTCTTCAGCCAAAAAATCCAATAAAATTTCGACTTCATCCTGCAACTCTTCCATCTTATGGAAGGTATTGTAAGTGTTTTTTAATTCATTTAATTCTTGCGACATTTTTTGGGCCGCAATATTATCGTTCCAAAAATCAGGTTCTGTCATCTTGTTTTCCAAGATGGCAATCTCTTCCTCTAGCCCTTCGAGGTCAAAGAGACCCCCTGAAAGAAGCTAATTTTTCACGATTTGCGTCAATTTTCTGACGAATTACTGAAATGTCCATAAATACTCCTTTTTTACATTATTTCATTATAGCATATTTTATCATTTCTTTCCATCTTTTGCTCTAATCCCCTTTTCATGAAAAAAGAAGCCTTTGGGCTTCCCTTCTTACAAGACTTTTGCTGAAGTGCGAACGATTTCTTCCACTTGAATACCATTTGCTTCAAATTTTTCTTTCAAGGCTGGTAAATCAATTGATCCATCGATTTGCACTTCGATAATCACCTTACCATCCTTACGCGGAATATTGACTGTATGGGAGATATTCAAATTTTCTTCTACAATCAAAGAAACAATTTTTCCAAGAACACCAACTTCATCTTCTGTAACAAAGCGTACACGAATCCCTTCTTCACCATAACCTGCAATTTCAAGAAAGGCTTGGAAAACGTCACGGTCAGTAATAACTCCGTATACTTGATGGTTATCTACGACAGGGAGAATACCAATCTTATTTTTCAACATCAGATAAGTTGCATCTTCTAGACTAGCATAGCCTGAGACAGTGACAACATCGCGAATCATGACATCTTTTACTTTTGTCTTATTCAGAAGATAATTCATCTCATAGATAGAAAGACTTGTTGCTTTAGATGGACTTGCTTGTGCAATGGTTCCCTCAGTCACCAAACCAACCAATTGATCATTTTCGATAACAGGCAAGCGATGCAATTCTTGCTCTCTCATCAAATCTGCTGCATGAGATACTGTTGTATCTGGACTAATATAAACTACCTTGCGGGTCATAAAATCTTTAACTGCCATGAGACTTCTCCTTTTCTATTCTTATCCCCATTATACAATCTTTTTGTAAATCTATCAAACGCTTACATTTCTTTTTCGAAATTCAAAAAAGTATGAATAAGCTAGCAAAAAGAGCTCTGAAATAGAGCTCTGTGAATGAAGGTAAGAAATTTTTCATTCGATTTTTTCAATTATTAGAAATTAAGCTTTCAATGTAGATGCATATTTGTTTGCAATCTCTATCCACCGACTAAAAAGGTCCCCAGGACTATATTGATGATTACTTCGTAATCTCCATCTGCCGGCTAAAACAATCCTCTGGATTTGATGATTGCTTCGCAATCTTTATCTGCAACCTAAACTAGTCTCCCAGACTATATTGATGATTACTTCGTAATCTTCATCTGCCGACTAAAACAATCCACTGGATTGTTTTAGCCACCTAGATATGCTTTTCTGACTTCTTCTGATGAAGCGAGTTCTTTTCCTGTTCCTGATAGGACGATTTTTCCTGTTTCCAATACATATCCTCGGTCAGAGATTGCAAGTGCTTTATTGGCATTTTGTTCAATCAAGAGGACGGTTGTTCCTTGCTTCTGAATATCTTGAATGATATCAAAAATCTCTTGGATGAAGATCGGGGCAAGTCCCATTGATGGTTCATCTAAAAGAAGAAGTTTTGGTGTTGACATAAGAGCGCGTCCCATGGCAAGCATTTGTTGTTCCCCTCCTGAAAGAGTAGCTGCATCTTGGTTCTTCCGTTCTTCAAGACGAGGAAAGCGTGAGAAAACCTTCTTCAAGTTAGCTTGATTTTCTTCACGATTTTTCTTTAAGAAAGCTCCCATTTCAAGATTTTCCATAACAGTCAAGCCAGGAAAGACGTGGCGTCCTTCTGGAACTTGTGAAAGACCACCTGCCACGATTTTCTGAGCTGGCATTTTTTGGATTTCTTGACCTAAAAATTCAATCTTTCCTGAACTTGGTCGAACCAAACCTGACAAGGTGCGAAGAATAGTTGTCTTACCTGCACCATTGGCACCGATAAGGGAAACAACTTCTCCTTCATTAACTTCAAAGCTTACATCACGGACTGCTTGGATCATACCGTAATGCACAGAAAGATTTTCAACTTTTAACATAGACATTAGGCTTCACCTCCTAGATAAGCTTCGATAACGCGTTTATTGGTCTTAATTTCGTCTGGAGTTCCTTGAGCAATTAAACGGCCATATTCAAGTACGTAGATACGTTCTGTTACTTCCATGACCAGATTCATATCGTGTTCAATCAACATGATTGTAATCTTAAATTCATCTTTGATACGACGAATTAACTCAGTCAATTCGGCTGTTTCCTGTGGGTTCATACCTGCTGCTGGTTCATCTAAGAAGAGAATTTTAGGTTCCGTAGCAAGGGCACGAACAATTTCCAAACGACGTTGTTGTCCGTAGGAAAGATTTTTAGCAAGAGTCTCTGCATCACCATCTAAATCAAAGATTTTCAACAATTCCAAAGCTTTAGCCTTTAATTCTTTTTCACTCTTGTAAAAAGCTGGTAAGCGTAAGAAACTAGTAAAAACATGCTGTTTGTGATGGTTTCCAAAAGCAATCAAAACATTGTCTAAAACTGTTAAATCTTTAAAGAGACGGATATTTTGGAAAGTACGTCCAAGTCCCAAAGAGGCAATCTTATAAGGTGATTTCCCATTCAAAAGGTGACCATCTAGGGTTACTGTTCCCTCGCTTGGTTCATAAACACCGGTCAAAAGGTTGAAAAGGGTGGTTTTCCCAGCTCCGTTTGGACCGATTAATCCAACCAGTTCCCCTTCGTTCAATTCAAGAGTCACATCTCCAACAGCTGTTAGACCACCAAAATGTTTGGTTAACTGTTTTACTTCAAGTAATGCCATTAGTTTTGTTCCTCCTTCTTAGATTTTTTAAAGAAACGTGATAGGCTCAGTTCCCATGTTCCAAGGAGTCCACCTGGTCTGAAAATCATTACCAATACCAAGGCCAAAGCGTAAATAATCATACGCACACTAGCAACATCTTGGAGAAGCATATTCAAAATTCCCAGAACAATAGCCGAAACAATCGCACCTGTAATGGAACCGAGTCCACCAAATACAACAATAATCAAAACGTTGATTGAGTTGATGAAGGTGTAATCTTTCGGTACAACAGACCCGATAAATCCTGCCTGAAGTGACCCAGCAATACTTGCAGTAATGGCACCAAAGACAAAAGCGATGATTTTAATTTTAGTCGTATTAACCCCAACTGACTCAGCAGCGATTTCATCTTCACGAACAGAGAGGGTTGAACGACCAATTGGGCTACGCAAGAAGTTCAAGGTTGCAATGGTTGTAATCACGACAAAGAAGTAAACAATTTGCCAAGTTGTAAAGTTAGGAATCCCTAAGATACCTGCCGCACCATTTGTAAGGCTTCCACCATTGATGATAAAGATACGGATAATTTCAGAAACACCTAGAGTTGCTACCGCAAGATAGTCCCCCTTCAAGCGCAAGGTTGGAATGCCGACAAGTAAGGCAACTGCTCCTGAAAGCAAAGCCCCTACAAGCATAGCTCCAAAGAAGGCACCGTAGGTTGGTGATTTAGAACCAATAATAGCTGCTGCATAGGCACCAATCGCCATGAAACCAGCATGACCAAGTGAAAATTGTCCTGAAAAACCAACGATTAAGTTGAGACCAACAGCCAAAATAATATTAATTCCAATTTGTTGTAAAATCTGTACATAGAATAGATTAAGTACTCCGACTGAAACCAGTACACTAATCAAGCTATAGCCAGCTAACAAAAGGAGTAACCATAGAATATTAACTTTTAAATTTTCCTTCATCGTTTACACCTTCTCTTTCACATTCTTACCAAGGATACCAGCTGGGCGGACAATCAAGATCAACAACAAGATTCCATAAACAATGGCATCACGGAAATCTGACATCCCAAAGGCTGTCGCAAAGGTTTCCAATAGACCAATCACAAAGCCACCAAGAGCAGCACCAGGAATAATTCCGATACCACCAAGTACTGCGGCAACGAAAGATTTAAGACCTGGAGTAACCCCCATCAAAGGCTCAAGAGAGTTATAATAAAGAGCAATCAGAACACCAGCCGCACCCGCAAGAGCAGAACCCAAAGCGAAGGTAAAGCTAATCGTACGGTTTACATTGATCCCCATCAATTGCGCCGCGTCGCTATCTACTGATACTGCACGCATGGCTTTCCCCATCTTAGTCTTTTGGACAATGACTTGTAACAAAATCATCAAAATCAAGGAAATGGCCAAAATCATTAACTGCACATTTGTTAAGCTAATTGGTCCCAAATCATATCGAACTGTTTGAATCGCTTGAGGGAAGGCACGGGTATTGGCACCAACCAGATAGACCATTCCATACTCCAATAGGAAAGAAACCCCAATAGCCGTAATCAAAACAGCAATACGAGTAGAGTGGCGCAAAGGTCGGTAAGCAAGAAACTCAATCACGACACCAAGAATAGCTGTCGCTAGCATAGCTACAATAAGCGCTACAAAGAAATTCATTTGGAAAGAATTGATCAAGAAATAACCGATAAAGGCTCCCATCATATAAATATCACCATGGGCGAAGTTGATGAGCTTGATAATTCCGTAAACCATGGTATATCCTAGGGCTAACAGCGCGTAAACACTACCTAGAATCAAACCATTTACGAGTTGTTGGAGCATAAGATTCACTCTTTCTATTTATAATTCCGAGGGGTTTCCCTCACTTTTTGATAGGTTCTTATACTCAATGAAAATCAAAGAGCAAACTAGGAAACTAGCCGCAGGTTGCTCAAAGCACTGCTTTGAGGTTGTAGATAAGACTGACGAAGTCAGTCACATATATAATCCAAGGCGACGTTGACGCAGTTTGAAGAGATTTTCGAAGAGTATTAAATATCGAAACAGGGAGTGAGTCAAAGGCTCATTCCCTATTTCAACATTTTTCTATTATGGTTTTACAACTTCTGCTGCTTCAACTTTACCATTGTTCATGGTCATCATGTAAGCAGTTTTGACTGTGTTGTGGTCTGCATCGAAGCTTGTTTGACCAGTTACACCTTCAAAATCTTTTGTTTTAGCAAGGTTATCCTTGATTTCACCTGAATTTTTAGCACCTTTTGCTGCGTTTGCTACAAGGTGAACTGAATCATAAGCCAAGGCTGCAAATGTTGAAGGCTCTTCATTGTACTTAGCACGGTAAGCGTCAAGGAAGGCTTTAGCTTTAGCTGAAACTTCTACAGTAGTTGAGAAGCCTGAGATAAAGTAGATGTTTGATGCTTTTTCAGCAGTTGCTTGTTGTACAAACTCCTCACCGTTGAATCCATCACCACCAACGATTGGTTTGTCAATTCCCATGCCACGCGCTTGGTTTACAATCTTACCAGCCTCATTATAGTAACCAGGAACAACGATAGCATCAAAGTCTTTCCCTTTCATTTTTGTAAGGGCTGCTTGAAAGTCTGTGTCACCTGCTACGAAAGTTTCATCTGCAACGATTTCACCCTTGTATGACTCGCGGAAAGATTTGGCAATCCCTTTAGCATAGTCACTGGCATTGTCAGTGTAAAGAACAACTTTCTTAGCATTTAATTTTTCAGAAACATAGTTTGAGATAATTTTTCCTTGGAAGCTATCTTGGAAAGTTCCAATAAAGAGGTAATCTTGACCTTTAGTCAATCCATCTTGAGTCGCACTTGGTGAGATCAATGGAACACCTGCTTTTGTAGCGTTCGCTACCGCAGCTGCAGTCGCACCAGATGTCGCAGGTCCTACGACTGCTGATACTTTAGATTGGGTTACAAGGTTAGTTGTAACTGAAGCAGCCTCAGCTGTTTCAGACTTATTATCTTTATCGACTACTTCGATTTGTTTTCCATCGATACCACCTGCGGCATTGATTTCATCAACAGCCAATTGGGCACCTTTTTGTTCAGCTGTTCCGTATGCAGCTAAAGAACCTGATTCTTCAAAGTTAAACCCGATTTTAATTGTCTTTTCCTCTACTGAGTTACCAGCAGTGTTGACTGCTCCAGACTTCACTTCTCCACAGGCTGCAAGAAGTGCTACACTTGCAAGCGCCACAAACGATAGGGCAAATTTTTTCTTCATCTTTTTGTCTCCTTATTTCTTAAACAGTCTGTTAAAAATATACCGAATTATCAGAAAATTGTCAATATTTTCCTTGAACTTTTTCGATGATAACGTTTTCCTATCGATAAAGATTGCCCACAAAGGGTGTTTCCAACTCTTGGATATGACAAACCCTAACTTTTTTAATAAATTTTTCCTTGCTCAAGCGTCCGACCAATTGCTCCACTTCTTGAGTTGGAACATAGAGTTGTAAGTAACGATGTTTCTTGGAATGATAGGTAATATCTCCATAATCCTGCAGTTTTTTGGCATCACGATTATAGTAAAGATAGATAATCAAGCCAGAGCGATTGACTTTTTCAAACATGATAAATCCTCTTTCTAAGAAATCTCTCCCTATTATACCAAAAAAAGCAAACCCAGTCGAGTTTGCCTTCTATCATCATTAGTTCAATGAATTGTTGGCCATAATTTCATCAATAAAGCCATATTCAAGTGTTTCCTGGGCGCTCATCCAGTTATCACGTTCTGCATCTGCATGGACTTTTTCCATTGACTGACCTGAATTTTCAGCCAAGATTTTTTCCAAGGTATTACGAGTTTTGAGCAAGTGTTCTGCAGCGATAGCCATATCAGTTTGTTGGGTACCACCACCTGTACCGCCCATTGGTTGGTGAATCATGTATTCAGCATTTGGAAGCATGAAACGTTTGCCTTTTGCTCCACTTGATGCGATGACAGTCCCCATAGATGCAGCCATTCCCATAACAATGGTTTGGACATCTGCCTTGATAAAGTTCATGGTATCTACGATTGCCAAACCAGCTGAAACAGAACCACCTGGTGTATTGACATAAAGGTAAATATCTTTCGTACTATCTTGGGCATCCAAGAAAAGCAATTGGGCAATAACAGAGTTAGCCATATTGTCTTCAACCGGACCTGTCAGCATAATGATGCGGTCTTTGAGAAGACGTGAGTAAATATCGTAAGAACGTTCTCCACGGCTTGTTTGTTCAATAACTACAGGAATCATTCATTTCTCCTTTTGAGTTTTAATTTTGTTGGTCAAATGACTGAAGATAAGACTATTATAATATCTTGGTCAAAAAAGGTCAAATTTTTGCTCTGCTTTCATTAGACAGAAACAAAAACCCAACCTCCTTTCGTGACTAGAAATACTTTTCCAAGTCATTCTTCTTTTCGATCTTATTTTGTACCGAACAAGCGGTCTCCAGCATCTCCAAGACCTGGAACGATATAACCGTGTTCATTCAAACGTTCATCCAAGGCTGCTGTAAAGATTTCTACATCTGGATGAGCTTCTTGAAGGGCTTTTACACCCTCTGGAGCAGATACAAGGCAGACAAATTTGATATTTGATGCGCCACGTTTTTTAAGAGAATCAACAGCCAAGATTGCTGAGCCACCTGTTGCCAACATTGGGTCTACTACAAAAATTTGACGTTGGTCAATGTCCTCAGGCAATTTCACCAAGTATTCAACTGGTTGAAGTGTTTCTTCATCACGGTACATACCGATGTGGCCAACTTTAGCAGCTGGAACCAAGCTCAAGAGACCATCAACCATCCCGATACCTGCACGCAAGATTGGGACGATGGCCAATTTCTTACCTGCCAATTGTTTTTGAACTGTTTTTGTAATTGGTGTTTCGATTTCCACATCTTCTAGTGGAAGATCACGAAGTACTTCATACCCCATCAACATTGCAATCTCATCTACTAGCTCACGAAAAGCTTTTGTAGAAGTATCTGTACGACGCAAGATTGACAATTTGTGTTGAATCAGTGGGTGATTAATAACTTCAATTTTTCCCATTTTTGGAATTCCTTCTTTCAATTTATTCTTCTTATTATACCAAAAAACGGTTTAAAAATCTTTCTAAACCATTTATTTTTGATAATTTTTACATTAGATCAGCCTCTTTAAGAGCTGTCTGTACTGTCTCAAGTGGTAAATGGGTCAATTCTGTCCCTTTTTCTTGATAAAGGTATTGGGCGTAGTCGTCCATTCGGTACTGGTTGATATAAACCACACGCTTGCAGCCGACCTGAAGCAATTGTTTTGTACAGTTGAGACAAGGAAAATGGGTTACATAGGCTGTAAAGCCTTTGGGAACACCACGCTCAGCACCTTGAAGGATAGCATTGACCTCAGCGTGAAGGGTGCGAACACAGTGGCCTTCAATGACCAAACATTCGTGATCAATACAATGCTCAGTCCCTGACACCGAACCATTGTAACCAGTGGAAATAACCTTATTATCTTTTACCAGAATCGCGCCCACTTTAGCACGTTTACAAGTGGAACGATTCGCAATTAGTAGGGCTTGGGCTGCAAAATACTCATCCCAGGCCAGTCTTTTTTCAGTCATCTCTTTTCTCCTTTTTCTCTATTTTTTAAAAAATGGTAAACCTAAATCTGCAATCTTTTCAGCTGGTACCTTCATGCCATCCTTGATCCATTTTAGAAGGACAGAGACAATGGCTGAGCTCCAGAAGGAATGAAGATAAGAGCTGACACCTTTTGATTTCCCATGGTATTTTTCTAGAAATTCCTGCATGGCTTGGACAAAGATTTTTTCCAGATGGTAATCCAAGGCCAATTGAATCACTCTAGCTTCCTTTCTGGCCTCCCGGAAAAGGTGAACCCAAACCAAATAAAGGTCTGTCTTTAAATCGTAATGATGCAGCTGTTCCATAATATTGTGGACAGTTCGTTTAAAGACGCTCTCTAAAATTTCCTCTTTGGAGTCATAATTGCGATAAAAGGCCGCACGCGAAACACCTGCACGTTTGACCAATTCAGAAATACTAATCTTGGTCAGCTCCTTTTTTTCCAAGAGTTGCAAGAGGGCTGTTTCAATGGCTTCTCTGGTTAATAAATTGGATTCTTGGTTTGATTTTCTGAGATTTTCAAGAGACTTTTCAGAGATTCTACGTTCAGACATAACATTTTCTTTCTACTTGTCACAACAGACGGATGATGCTTTTGTTTCAAGGGTTTTCATGATATAATTGTAAAAAAAGACAGAACCTTTGTCAATGTATAACTGACAAAGATGGAGAATTTCTATGACTTGGAAAATTATTGCTGACTCTGGTTGTGATTATCGTCAACTGCCAACACCAGCTATTAACACAACCTTTGTAAGTGTCCCCTTAACCATTCAAGTAGCTGATCAGGTCTTTGTTGATGACGCCAGTCTCGATATTGACCAAATGATGGAAACCATGTATGCAACTGCAGAAGCTTCAAAATCGGCTTGTCCAAGCCCAGATGACTATTTGCGAGCATTTGAAGGTGCCAAAAACATTTTCCTAGTAACCATCACAGGTACCCTTTCTGGCAGTCACAATAGTGCTCAACTAGCAAAGAATATTTATCTGGAAGACCATCCTGACACTAAGATTCATGTGATTGATAGTTTATCTGCTGGTGGTGAAGTTGACCTACTCGTAGAAAAATTGAATGACTTGATTGACCAGGGCTTGTCTTTTGAAGAAGTGGTTGAAGCTATCACCGCCTATCAAGAAAAAACTAAGTTGCTCTTTGTCCTAGCCAAAGTCGATAACTTGGTGAAGAACGGCCGTTTGAGCAAGCTTATCGGTACGGTCGTTGGCCTTCTCAACATTCGTATGGTCGGAAAAGCTAGTGAAACTGGGACTCTCGAATTGCTACAAAAAGCAAGGGGATCAAAGAAATCAGTTCAAGCTGCCTATGATGAGTTAGTAAAAGCTGGATATGCTGGTGGCCGTATTGTCATGGCCCAACGCAATAACGAAAAATGTTGTCAACAGCTCTCAGAGCGAATCCGTGAAACCTTCCCACAAGCGGATATTAAAATTCTACCAACCTCTGGTCTCTGCAGTTTCTATGCAGAAGATGGCGGTTTGCTGATGGGCTATGAAATTGATTAATTGCATTCTTGACAAGAGGTGACCATCATCTCTTGTTTTTTTGTGGTACAATAGAGCTATGAAACATTTTGATACTATTGTCATCGGTGGGGGACCTGCTGGTATGATGGCTACGATTTCCAGTAGCTTTTATGGACAGAAAACCCTCCTCATCGAAAAAAATCGGAAACTTGGAAAAAAATTAGCTGGGACTGGTGGGGGACGTTGCAATGTGACCAACAATGGTAGCTTAGACAACCTGCTAGCTGGAATTCCTGGAAACGGACGCTTTCTTTACAGTGTTTTCTCCCAGTTCGATAATCATGACATCATCAACTTTTTTACAGAAAATGGTGTTAAACTTAAGGTCGAAGACCACGGACGCGTCTTTCCAGCCAGTGACAAGTCTCGGACTATTATCGAAGCTTTGGAAAAGAAAATCACCGAACTAGGTGGTCAAGTTGCTACTCAAATAGAAATCGTTTCTGTTAAAAAAGTAGATGACCAGTTTGTCCTTAAGTCAGCGGATCAAACCTTCACTTGTGAGAAACTCATTGTCACAACAGGTGGTAAGTCTTATCCTTCGACTGGTTCGACTGGTTTTGGTCACGAGATTGCTCGCCATTTTAAGCATACCATCACCGAGCTTGAGGCTGCTGAAAGTCCTTTATTAACAGATTTTCCACATAAAGCCTTACAAGGGATTTCTCTGGACGATGTGACCCTAAGTTATGGTAAGCATGTCATCACTCATGATTTACTCTTTACCCACTTTGGTTTGTCAGGTCCTGCTGCCCTACGCATGTCTAGCTTTGTCAAAGGTGGGGAGGTTCTCTCACTCGATGTTTTGCCTCAACTTTCTGAGAAGGACTTGGTTACATTTCTAGAAGAAAATCGGGAAAAATCCTTGAAAAACGCTTTAAAAACCTTGTTACCAGAACGCTTGGCCGAATTTTTTGTACAAGGATATCCTGAAAAAGTCAAACAGCTGACTGAAAAGGAACGAGAACAACTTGTTCAGTCCATTAAAGAACTTAAAATTCCTGTAACTGGAAAAATGTCCCTTGCAAAGTCCTTTGTTACCAAGGGTGGAGTCAGTCTCAAGGAAATCAATCCTAAAACCCTTGAAAGTAAGCTGGTACCTGGCCTCCACTTTGCAGGCGAAGTTATGGATATCAATGCCCACACGGGTGGCTTTAACATCACTTCTGCCCTCTGTACCGGCTGGGTGGCGGGAAGTCTGCATTATGATTAAAGATTAAAGGTTGTGAAGAATGAACAGAAGAGAGGCAGTCGAATTTGTTAACATGTGTATGATTAAAAACGGAGATAAGGTCCTGGTCCAAGACCGAGTTAGTCCCGACTGGCCTGGCATTACTTTTCCTGGTGGTCATGTTGAACGTGGCGAATCCTTTGTCGATGCTGTCATTCGTGAAGTGAAAGAAGAAACTGGTCTGATCATTTCCAAACCCCAACTCTGTGGTATCAAAAACTGGTATGACGACAAGGATTATCGTTATGTCGTCCTTTTTTACAAGACAGAACACTTTACTGGTGAACTCCAGTCTTCAGACGAAGGGAAAGTTTGGTGGGAGGACTTTGAAAATCTTTCTCATCTAAAACTTGCAACCGATGATATGTCTGATATGCTTCGTGTGTTTCTAGAAGAAGATCTCAGTGAATTCTTTTACTACAAAAACGGTGACGACTGGCTTTATGATTTGAAGTAAAAAATAGGCTCTATAATATTTGTAGTGGGTAAATCCACTATAGATATTATGGAGCCTATTT
>ERZ1023510.11-NODE-11-length-73806-cov-111.454340_pt1 | contig 73806 bp, 71 predicted proteins | sample MGYA00380549_ERZ1023510 | MGnify/ENA primary metagenome ERZ1023510 (study PRJEB33173, sample SAMEA4830364) | metagenome | study: EMG produced TPA metagenomics assembly of the PRJEB25223 data set... | reverse complement strand
AGTCGCCAAGTGAATTTCTTTTGGGTGGCTAACTTCAACTTGAAATTTGGGATTCAGAAATTGATCTCTAACATTACCAATAAAAAAGAAAAATATCTTGACAAGCAAGGGAAAATTTTGTTACAATGATAGACGGTACTTTTTACTTTTGGTCTCTCAAGAGTGTACAGGGACGTGCTGACAAATGTTGCAAAAGTACACACAGATGATATCTGTCACCAAGTGTATCATCACCAAAAATAAAAAAACACAGGAGAATGTAGATGCCTACAATTAACCAATTGGTTCGCAAACCGCGTAAATCAAAAGTAGAAAAATCTAAATCACCAGCTTTGAACGTTGGTTACAATAGTCATAAAAAAGTTCAAACAAACGTTTCTTCACCACAAAAACGTGGTGTTGCAACTCGTGTTGGAACAATGACACCTAAAAAACCTAACTCAGCCCTTCGTAAATTCGCTCGTGTACGTTTGAGCAACCTTATCGAAGTTACTGCCTACATCCCAGGTATCGGACACAACTTGCAAGAGCACAGCGTGGTGCTTCTTCGCGGTGGACGTGTAAAAGACCTTCCAGGGGTACGTTACCATATCGTCCGTGGTGCACTTGATACTGCAGGTGTTAACGATCGTAAACAAGGCCGTTCTAAATACGGTACTAAACGTCCAAAAGCATAAGGAAAGGGGATAAAGAGAAATGAGTCGTAAAAATAGAGCTCCAAAACGTGACGTATTGCCAGATCCGCTATACAATTCACAACTAGTTACTCGTCTTATCAACCGCGTTATGCTTGATGGTAAACGTGGTACTGCTGCTTCAATCGTTTACGGTGCTTTTGAGCAAATCAAAGAAGCTACTGGCAACGATGCACTTGAAGTATTTGAAACAGCTATGGAAAACATCATGCCTGTACTTGAAGTACGTGCACGTCGTGTTGGTGGTTCTAACTACCAAGTCCCAGTTGAAGTTCGTCCAGAACGTCGTACAACACTTGGACTTCGTTGGTTGGTAACAATCGCTCGTCTTCGTGGTGAACACACAATGCAAGACCGTCTTGCAAAAGAAATCTTGGATGCTGCTAACAACACTGGTGCAGCTGTTAAGAAACGTGAAGATACTCACCGTATGGCTGAAGCTAACCGTGCATTCGCACACTTCCGTTGGTAAGATAGGATGCGAAAGCGTTAAGAAAGTCCCAGAGAAAATAGGGAATCGAAGCAGGTTGCGGTTGCAACCAATGAGATTCATCTTTTTCTCCAGACTTTTAGCTTGAGCTCAACTAAATCATGATGCTAGGCACGGTAAGGATGCAAGGTGAAAATAGGAAACTGACGCAGTATTCAACGAATACAAGGAGTTTTATCTTTTTCACGCAGCATCCCGTTCCAGCTCACATCGGCTAACTAACTTTAGCCCAGGTTCAAATTAGCTAAATCGATTAGTATTAGCTATAACTCAGCTTACCATCTCGTAAGTTGAAACCAACAATAGCATGAAAACATTGAGAACGGGTAGGTCCTGCCTATCCGTTTTTATTAAAATCGTGTTATAATAGAATAGAAATCAAAAATAAATAGGAGAAACAAACCTCATGGCACGCGAATTTTCACTTGAAAAAACTCGTAATATCGGTATCATGGCTCACGTCGATGCTGGTAAAACAACAACTACTGAGCGTATTCTTTACTACACTGGTAAAATCCACAAAATCGGTGAAACTCACGAAGGTGCGTCACAAATGGACTGGATGGAGCAAGAGCAAGAACGTGGTATCACGATCACATCTGCTGCGACAACAGCTCAATGGAACAACCACCGCGTAAACATCATCGACACACCAGGACACGTGGACTTCACAATCGAAGTACAACGTTCTCTTCGTGTATTGGATGGTGCGGTTACCGTTCTTGACTCACAATCAGGTGTTGAGCCTCAAACTGAAACAGTTTGGCGTCAAGCAACTGAGTACGGAGTTCCACGTATCGTATTTGCCAACAAAATGGACAAAATCGGTGCTGACTTCCTTTACTCTGTAAGCACACTTCACGATCGTCTTCAAGCAAATGCACACCCAATCCAATTGCCAATCGGTTCTGAAGATGACTTCCGTGGTATCATTGACTTGATCAAGATGAAAGCTGAAATCTATACTAACGACCTTGGTACGGATATCCTTGAAGAAGACATCCCAGCTGAATACCTTGACCAAGCTCAAGAATACCGTGAAAAATTGATTGAAGCAGTTGCTGAAACTGACGAAGAATTGATGATGAAATACCTCGAAGGTGAAGAAATCACTAACGAAGAATTGAAAGCTGGTATCCGTAAAGCGACTATCAACGTTGAATTCTTCCCAGTATTGTGTGGTTCAGCCTTCAAAAACAAAGGTGTTCAATTGATGCTTGATGCGGTTATCGACTACCTTCCAAGCCCACTTGACATCCCAGCAATCAAAGGTATTAACCCAGATACAGACGCTGAAGAAACTCGTCCAGCATCTGACGAAGAGCCGTTTGCAGCTCTTGCCTTCAAGATCATGACTGACCCATTCGTAGGTCGTTTGACATTCTTCCGTGTTTACTCAGGTGTTCTTCAATCAGGTTCATACGTATTGAATACTTCTAAAGGTAAACGTGAACGTATCGGACGTATCCTTCAAATGCACGCTAACAGCCGTCAAGAAATCGACACTGTTTACTCAGGTGATATCGCTGCTGCCGTTGGTTTGAAAGATACTACAACTGGTGACTCATTGACAGATGAAAAAGCTAAAATCATCCTTGAGTCAATCAACGTTCCAGAACCAGTTATCCAATTGATGGTTGAGCCAAAATCTAAAGCTGACCAAGACAAGATGGGTATCGCCCTTCAAAAATTGGCTGAAGAAGATCCAACATTCCGCGTTGAAACAAACGTTGAAACTGGTGAAACAGTTATCTCAGGTATGGGTGAACTTCACCTTGACGTCCTTGTTGATCGTATGCGTCGTGAGTTCAAAGTTGAAGCGAACGTAGGTGCTCCTCAAGTATCTTACCGTGAAACATTCCGCGCTTCTACTCAAGCACGTGGATTCTTCAAACGTCAGTCTGGTGGTAAAGGTCAATTCGGTGATGTATGGATTGAATTTACTCCAAACGAAGAAGGTAAAGGATTCGAATTCGAAAACGCAATCGTCGGTGGTGTGGTTCCTCGTGAATTTATCCCAGCGGTTGAAAAAGGTTTGGTAGAATCTATGGCTAACGGTGTTCTTGCAGGTTACCCAATGGTTGACGTTAAAGCTAAGCTTTATGATGGTTCATATCACGATGTCGACTCATCTGAAACTGCCTTCAAGATTGCGGCTTCACTTTCCCTTAAAGAAGCTGCTAAATCAGCACAACCAGCTATCCTTGAACCAATGATGCTTGTAACAATCACTGTTCCAGAAGAAAACCTTGGTGATGTTATGGGTCACGTAACTGCTCGTCGTGGACGTGTAGATGGTATGGAAGCACACGGTAACAGCCAAATCGTTCGTGCTTACGTTCCACTTGCTGAAATGTTCGGTTACGCAACAGTTCTTCGTTCTGCATCTCAAGGACGTGGTACATTCATGATGGTATTTGACCACTACGAAGATGTACCTAAGTCAGTACAAGAAGAAATTATTAAGAAAAATAAAGGTGAAGACTAATCCGTCCTCACTCTAGAAGGAAGTCACTTAGTGGCTTCCTTTTGTCTTTAGAAAATACCTCTAAATATGGTAAAATAGTAGAAGAATAATGTGAGGAAAATGAATGTCAAATAGTTTTGAAATTTTGATGAATCAATTGGGGATGCCTGCTGAAATGAGACAGGCTCCTGCTTTAGCACAGGCCAATATTGAGCGAGTTGTGGTTCATAAAATTAGTAAGGTATGGGAGTTTCATTTCGTATTTTCTAATATTTTACCGATTGAAATCTTTTTAGAATTAAAGAAAGGTTTGAGCGAAGAATTTTCTAAGACAGGCAATAAAGCTGTTTTTGAAATTAAGGCTCGGTCTCAAGAATTTTCAAATCAGCTCTTGCAGTCCTACTATAGGGAAGCTTTCTCTGAAGGTCCATGTGCTAGTCAAGGTTTTAAGTCCCTTTATCAAAATTTGCAAGTTCGTGCTGAGGGCAATCAGCTATTTATTGAAGGATCTGAAGCGATTGATAAGGAACATTTTAAGAAGAATCATCTTCCTAATTTAGCCAAACAACTTGAAAAGTTTGGTTTTCCAACTTTTAACTGTCAAGTCGAGAAGAATGATGTCCTGACCCAAGAGCAGGAAGAGGCCTTTCATGCTGAAAATGAGCAGATTGTTCAAGCTGCCAATGAGGAAGCGCTCCGTGCTATGGAACAACTGGAGCAGATGGCACCTCCTCCAGCTGAAGAGAAACCAGCCTTTGATTTTCAAGCGAAAAAAGCTGCAGCTAAACCCAAGCTGGATAAGGCGGAGATTACTCCTATGATCGAAGTGACGACAGAGGAAAATCGTCTGGTATTTGAAGGGGTTGTTTTTGATGTGGAGCAAAAAGTGACTAGAACAGGTCGTGTTTTAATCAACTTTAAAATGACGGACTATACTTCAAGTTTTTCTATGCAAAAGTGGGTTAAAAACGAGGAAGAGGCCCAGAAGTTTGACCTCATCAAGAAGAATTCTTGGCTCCGAGTTCGAGGGAATGTGGAGATGAATAACTTCACACGCGATTTGACTATGAACGTACAGGATCTGCAGGAAGTTGTTCACTATGAGCGGAAGGATTTGATGCCAGAAGGTGAGCGTCGGGTTGAGTTTCATGCTCATACTAACATGTCGACTATGGATGCTTTGCCAGAGGTCGAAGAGATTGTTGCAACAGCTGCTAAGTGGGGACACAAGGCGGTTGCTATCACGGACCATGGGAATGTCCAGTCCTTTCCACATGGCTATAAGGCGGCTAAGAAAGCGGGAATCCAGCTAATCTATGGGATGGAAGCCAATATCGTGGAGGACCGTGTCCCTATCGTCTATAACGAAGTGGAGATGGACTTGTCAGAAGCAACCTACGTGGTCTTTGACGTGGAAACGACGGGACTTTCAGCTATCTATAATGACTTGATTCAGGTTGCGGCCTCTAAGATGTACAAGGGGAATGTTATTGCTGAATTTGATGAATTTATCAATCCTGGGTATCCCTTGTCAGCCTTTACTACAGAGTTAACTGGAATTACAGATGATCATGTCAAAAATGCCAAACCACTAGAACAAGTTTTGCAAGAATTCCAAGAATTTTGCAAGGATACGGTCCTAGTTGCCCACAATGCTACCTTTGACGTTGGCTTTATGAATGCTAATTATGAGCGTCATGGTCTTCCAAAGATTAGTCAGCCAGTTATTGATACGCTGGAGTTTGCTAGAAACCTCTATCCTGAGTATAAACGCCATGGTTTGGGGCCTTTGACCAAGCGTTTTGGTGTGGCCTTGGAACATCATCACATGGCCAACTACGATGCGGAAGCGACTGGTCGTCTGCTTTTCATCTTTATCAAAGAGGTAGCAGAAAAACATGGTGTGACCGATTTAGCTAGACTCAACATTGATCTAATCAGTCCAGATTCTTACAAAAAAGCTCGGATCAAGCATGCGACCATCTATGTCAAGAATCAGGTAGGTCTAAAAAATATCTTTAAGCTGGTTTCCTTGTCTAATACCAAGTATTTTGAAGGAGTGCCACGGATTCCGAGAACGGTTCTAGATGCCCATCGAGAGGGCTTGATTTTAGGTTCAGCCTGTTCAGAGGGTGAAGTTTTTGACGTGGTCGTTTCTCAAGGTGTGGATGCGGCGGTTGAGGTGGCCAAGTATTATGACTTTATCGAGGTCATGCCACCGGCTATCTATGCGCCCTTGATTGCCAAAGAGCAGGTCAAGGATATGGAGGAACTCCAGACCATTATCAAGAGTTTGATAGAGGTTGGAGATCGCCTTGGCAAGCCTGTTCTGGCTACGGGAAATGTTCACTATATCGAACCGGAAGAAGAGATTTATCGTGAAATTATCGTCCGTAGTTTGGGACAGGGTGCGATGATTAACCGAACTATCGGTCATGGTGAACATGCCCAACCAGCGCCACTTCCAAAGGCTCATTTTCGAACGACTAATGAGATGTTGGATGAATTTGCCTTTTTGGGAGAGGAACTGGCTCGTAAACTGGTTATTGAAAACACCAATGCCTTGGCAGAAATATTTGAACCCGTTGAAGTCGTTAAGGGTGACTTGTATACGCCTTTCATCGACAAGGCTGAAGAAACAGTTGCTGAGTTGACCTATAAGAAAGCTTTTGAGATTTATGGAAATCCGCTGCCAGATATTGTTGATTTGCGGATTGAAAAAGAATTAACATCCATACTGGGGAATGGATTTGCTGTGATTTATCTGGCATCGCAGATGCTGGTGCAACGTTCTAATGAACGGGGTTATTTGGTTGGTTCTCGTGGGTCTGTCGGATCTAGTTTCGTTGCGACCATGATTGGGATTACGGAGGTCAATCCTCTCTCTCCTCACTATGTCTGTGGTCAGTGTCAGTACAGTGAGTTTATCACAGATGGTTCGTACGGTTCAGGATTTGATATGCCCCATAAGGACTGTCCAAACTGTGGTCACAAACTCAGTAAAAACGGACAGGATATTCCGTTTGAGACCTTCCTTGGTTTTGATGGGGATAAGGTTCCTGATATTGACTTGAACTTCTCGGGAGAAGATCAGCCTAGCGCCCACTTGGATGTGCGTGATATCTTTGGTGAAGAATATGCCTTCCGTGCGGGAACGGTTGGTACGGTAGCTGCCAAGACTGCCTATGGATTTGTCAAGGGTTACGAGCGAGATTATGGCAAGTTTTATCGTGATGCAGAAGTAGAACGCCTCGCTCAAGGAGCGGCGGGTGTCAAGCGGACAACAGGCCAACACCCGGGGGGAATCGTTGTTATTCCGAACTACATGGATGTCTACGATTTTACGCCTGTCCAGTATCCAGCAGATGATGTCACGGCTGAATGGCAGACCACTCACTTTAACTTCCACGATATCGATGAGAACGTCCTCAAACTCGATGTACTGGGACATGATGATCCGACCATGATTCGAAAACTTCAGGATTTGTCTGGTATTGACCCTAATAAAATTCCTATGGATGACGAAGGCGTGATGGCACTCTTTTCTGGGACTGATGTACTAGGGGTAACACCTGAACAAATTGGAACGCCTACGGGTATGTTGGGGATTCCAGAGTTTGGAACAAATTTCGTACGTGGAATGGTAGACGAAACCCATCCGACAACCTTTGCGGAATTGCTTCAGCTGTCTGGTCTGTCCCACGGTACTGACGTTTGGTTGGGGAATGCTCAGGATCTGATTAAGCAAGGAATAGCGGACCTATCGACTGTTATCGGTTGTCGGGACGACATCATGGTTTACCTCATGCATGCGGGTCTGGAACCTAAGATGGCCTTTACCATTATGGAACGGGTACGTAAGGGTTTGTGGCTAAAGATTTCAGAAGAGGAGAGAAATGGCTATATCGAAGCCATGAAGGCTAATAAGGTGCCAGAGTGGTATATCGAATCCTGTGGGAAAATTAAGTACATGTTCCCTAAGGCCCATGCGGCAGCCTACGTTATGATGGCCTTGCGTGTAGCTTACTTCAAGGTTCACCATCCTATTTATTACTACTGTGCTTACTTCTCCATTCGTGCTAAGGCTTTTGATATCAAGACCATGGGTGCGGGCTTGGAGGTCATCAAGCGCAGAATGGAAGAAATCTCTGAAAAACGGAAGAACAATGAAGCCTCTAATGTGGAAATCGATCTCTATACAACTCTTGAGATTGTCAATGAGATGTGGGAACGAGGTTTCAAGTTTGGTAAATTAGATCTCTACCGTAGTCAGGCGACAGAGTTCCTCATCGACGGGGATACCCTTATCCCACCATTTGTAGCAATGGATGGTCTGGGAGAGAACGTTGCCAAGCAACTGGTGCGGGCGCGTGAAGAGGGAGAATTCCTCTCTAAAACAGAACTACGCAAGCGTGGTGGACTCTCATCAACCTTGGTTGAAAAGATGGATGAGATGGGTATTCTTGGAAATATGCCAGAGGATAACCAGTTGAGTTTGTTTGATGAGTTGTTTTAAAAAATTGCTTAATAATCTATTAAAAGAGGCTAACGTATATCCAATAGATTTACATTAGCTTTCTTTTTTGTTAAAATAGTCTATGGAAAGAGGGTGAGAGTATGTCAAAGATGAGTATAAGCATCCGTCTGGATAGTGAGGTTAAGGAGCAGGCCCAACAGGTGTTTAGTAATCTGGGAATGGATATGACAACAGCTATTAATATTTTCCTTCGTCAGGCAATTCAATATCAGGGATTACCTTTTGATGTTAGACTAGACGAAAATCGGAAGTTGCTCCAAGCGTTAACGGATTTAGACCAAAATCGTAATATGAGCCAGTCTTTTGAATCAGTCTCAGATTTGATGGAGGACTTACGTGCTTAAGATTCGTTATCATAAACAGTTTAAAAAAGATTTTAAGTTGGCTATGAAGCGTGGTTTGAAGGCAGAATTATTAGAAGAAGTTTTGAATTTTCTGGTTCAAGAAAAAGAACATCCTGCCAGATATCGTGATCATTCATTGACGGCATCCAAGCATTTTCAAGGAGTTCGTGAATGCCATACCCAGCCAGATTGGCTTTTGGTTTATAAAGTAGACAAGTCGGAATTGATTTTAAATTTGCTGAGGACAGGCAGTCACAGTGATTTATTTTAATCTATTTTAAGGGGGTTCTCATGAAACTAAGAATATTTGCGGAAGATAAGCCGGCTAAGAAGGTATTTGAATATCAATTAGAACTTGCTGATCGTACAATTCTTCTATCGACAGCACTCTTGTCAGGTGCTATTGCTTTAGCAGGAATCTTTTCTGCTTTGAAAGAAAAATAAAAATAGAAAAGAGAAAACAGAATGGTTTTACCAAATTTTAAAGAAAATCTAGAAAAATATGCGAAATTGTTGGTTGCGAACGGAATTAACGTGCAACCTGGTCACACTTTGGCTCTCTCTATTGATGTGGAGCAACGTGAATTGGCACATCTAATCGTGAAAGAAGCTTATGCCTTGGGTGCGCATGAGGTCATCGTTCAGTGGACAGATGATGTGATTAACCGTGAGAAATTCCTCCATGCCCCGATGGAGCGTTTGGACAATGTGCCAGAATACAAGATTGCTGAGATGAACTATCTTTTGGAGAACAAGGCTAGCCGTCTTGGGGTTCGTTCATCTGATCCAGGTGCCTTGAACGGAGTGGACGCTGACAAGCTTTCAGCTTCTGCTAAAGCTATGGGACTTGCCATGAAGCCTATGCGTATCGCAACTCAATCTAACAAGGTTAGCTGGACTGTAGCAGCCGCTGCTGGACTTGAGTGGGCTAAGAAAGTCTTCCCAAATGCTGCGAGCGACGAAGAAGCAGTTGATTTCCTTTGGGATCAAATCTTCAAAACTTGTCGTGTCTACGAAGCAGATCCTGTTAAGGCTTGGGAGGAACATGCAGCCATTCTCAAGAGCAAGGCCGATATGCTTAATAAGGAGCAATTTTCAGCCCTTCACTACACAGCGCCAGGAACAGATTTAACACTTGGTTTGCCAAAGAACCACGTTTGGGAATCAGCTGGTGCTGTCAATGCACAGGGCGAAGAATTCTTGCCAAATATGCCGACAGAAGAGGTCTTCACAGCGCCTGACTTCCGTCGTGCAGATGGTTATGTCACTTCTACAAAACCGCTTAGCTACAACGGAAATATCATTGAAGGCATTAAGGTGACCTTTAAGGATGGACAAATCGTAGATATCACTGCTGAGAAGGGTGATCAGGTTATGAAAGACCTTGTCTTTGAAAATGCGGGTGCGCGTGCCTTGGGTGAATGTGCCTTGGTACCAGATCCAAGTCCAATTTCTCAGTCAGGCATTACCTTTTTTAACACCCTTTTCGATGAAAATGCGTCAAACCACTTGGCTATCGGTGCAGCCTATGCGACTAGCGTTGTTGATGGAGCGGAGATGAGCGAAGAGGAGCTTGAAGCTGCAGGGCTTAACCGTTCAGATGTTCACGTAGACTTTATGATTGGTTCTAACCAAATGGATATCGATGGTATTCGTGAGGATGGAACGCGGGTACCTCTTTTCCGTAATGGGAATTGGGCAAATTAAGGAGATAATATGTTAGGAAGTATGTTCGTTGGTCTCCTAGTGGGATTTTTAGCAGGTGCTATGACCAATCGTGGAGAGCGAATGGGATGTTTTGGAAAAATGTTTCTCGGTTGGATCGGAGCCTTTCTAGGTCACTTGCTCTTTGGAACTTGGGGGCCAGTTTTATCAGGAACAGCTATTATCCCAGCGATTTTAGGAGCCATGATTGTTTTAGCTATTTTTTGGAGACGAGGAAGTTAATTTCCTAAATCTGATACTCAATGAAAATCAAAGAGCAAACTAGGAAACTAGCCGCAGGTTGCTCAAAGCACTGCTTTGAGGTTGCAGATAGAACTGACGAAGTCAGCTAAAAACACTGTTTTGAGGTTGCAGATAGAACTGACGAAGTCAGTAACATATATACGGCAAGGCGACGTTGACGCGGTTTGAAGAGATTTTTGAAGAGTATGAAACGAAAAGGAGGTTGGTCATTGTACTAGCCTCCTTTTGATATGATATAATAGTTCTATGAGATTAGATAAATTTTTAGTTGCCTGTGCGGTGGGAAGTCGGACTGAGGTCAAAAACTTGCTCAAGGCTGGGCGCGTGACTGTAAATGGTAAAAAAGAAAAATCAGCTAAATTGCAGATTGATGAAAAAATAGATGAAATTCGCTTTGATGGGCAAGTGTTGGAGTATGAAGAGTTTGTCTACTACATGATGAACAAGCCCAAAGGAGTTATCTCAGCGACTGAGGATCCCAAGCACAGAACCGTTCTGGACTTGTTGGATGACTTGGCGCGGAGTAAGGAAGTTTTTCCAGTAGGACGCTTGGATATTGACACGCATGGTCTTTTGCTCTTGACCAATAATGGTCAGCTGGCTCATGTTCTTCTTTCGCCCAAGCGTCATGTGGACAAGACTTATCAGGCTCAGGTCAAGGGAATTATGACCCAAGAAGATGTGGAGACATTTATCAAGGGCATTCCGCTCAAAGACTTTACCTGTCAGCCCGCTAGACTGGAGATTCTTTCCACAGATGCAGAAAAGAATCAGAGCCAAATCCGTGTGACCATTGCAGAAGGGAAGTTTCATCAGATCAAGCGTATGGTGGGCTACTGTGGCAAGGAAGTGGTGGACTTGCAACGATTGACTATGGGAACTTTAGTATTAGATGAGAACCTGGAACGAGGGGAATGGCGTCGCTTGACCAAGGAAGAATTAGAAATTCTCCGCGCTAATATTATTTAATTTAGTTTAATACTCAATGAAAATCAAAGAGCAAACTAGGAAACTAGCCGCAGGCTGTACTTGAGTACGGCAAGGCGACGTTGACGTGGTTTGAAGAGATTTTCGAAGAGTATAAATTCGAAAAAGGTGAGGGAGAATGTCCTTACCTTTTATGTTTTTTAGTTGCTTCCTTTGTGAAAAGAGTTATAATAGACTGTAGAATAAAAGGAGGAATCTATGAACGCGATTCAAGAATCATTTACTAATAAACTATTTGCCAACTATGAAGCAAATGTAAAATACCAAGCGATTGAAAATGCTGCCAGCCACAACGGAATTTTTGCAGCTCTGGAATGTCGCCAAAGCCATGTAGACAACACACCTGTTTTCTCATTGGATTTAACCAAGGACAAGGTCACTAACCAGAAAGCGTCTGGTCGTTGCTGGATGTTTGCGGCTCTCAACACCTTCCGCCACAAACTCATCTCGCAATACAAATTGGAGAACTTTGAGTTGTCACAAGCCCACACTTTCTTCTGGGATAAGTATGAGAAATCAAACTGGTTCTTGGAGCAAGTCATTGCGACTTCAGACCAAGAATTGACTAGCCGCAAGGTTAGCTTCTTACTCCAAACACCTCAACAAGATGGCGGTCAATGGGATATGGTCGTTTCCCTCTTTGAAAAATACGGTGTCGTGCCTAAGTCAGTTTATCCTGAGTCTGTTTCATCTAGCAGCAGTCGTGAGCTAAATGCGATCCTTAATAAATTGCTTCGTCAAGATGCTCAAATCTTGCGTGATTTGCTTGTTTCTGGTGCAGATCAAGCGACTGTTCAAGCTAAGAAAGAAGACCTCTTGCAAGAAATCTTTAACTTTCTTGCTATGTCATTAGGACTTCCACCACGCAAGTTTGACTTTGCTTATCGCGATAAAGATAACAACTACAAAAGTGAAAAAGGAATCACACCACAAGAGTTTTACAAGAAATATGTCAATCTTCCTTTAGAAGACTACGTTTCTGTTATCAATGCTCCAACTGCTGATAAACCTTACGGAAAATCTTACACAGTTGAGATGTTGGGGAATGTTGTTGGTAGCCGTGCAGTTCGCTACATCAACGTTCCAATGGAGCGCTTGAAAGAATTGGCGATTGCCCAAATGCAAGCAGGTGAGACTGTTTGGTTTGGTTCTGATGTCGGCCAGCTCAGCAACCGTAAGGCTGGAATCCTTGCGACAGATGTTTATGACTTTGAATCAAGCATGGACATTAAACTTACTCAAGACAAGGCTGGACGTTTGGACTATAGCGAAAGCTTGATGACCCACGCCATGGTCTTGACAGGTGTTGACTTGGACGAAAATGGTAAATCAACCAAGTGGAAGGTTGAAAACTCATGGGGAGACAAGGTCGGTACAGATGGTTACTTTGTTGCCTCAGACGCTTGGATGGACGAATACACATACCAAATCGTTGTTCGTAAGGAATTGCTGACAGCAGAAGAACAAGCTGCCTATGGAGCAGAACCAATCGTACTTGCACCATGGGATCCAATGGGAGCCTTGGCTGAATAAAAGCATAGAAAAAGGAATCAGATTTTAGAACCTGGTTCCTTTTTAGTTGCTTGATTACATGATGTGAAGAACATGTGCCACAATACCCACTGCGAAGAGGGCAAGGATAATAGTGATTGGAGATACTTTTTTCTTAAGTAAGTACATGCAAAGTAAAGTAAGGAGTAGTCCTGATAATCCAGGAATCAACATATCCAAGTTTTGTTGGAAAGTAGTAACTTTTTCAGGAGTTTGAGACAATCCTTGTCCTACTTGTGCGAATGCTTCTTGGATACCTTTAGACCCTTCTGGCAATTTATCCCAATGGATATAAGCCTTTTCATCTAGTTGAACTTTAGAAACATCGAAAGCAAATTTAATATTTACCCAACGTTGAACAAGGACAGCAAGAATGAACATCCCAAGGATAGAAGCTCCTTTAGTGATATCTTGAAGGATACCACCAGACATATCTTTAGTGATTTCTGATCCAGCCTTGTATCCAATCTCTTGAACATACCACAAGAATGACATACGAATCAAGTTCCATGCAACAAAGAAGAGGAGTGGCCCCAAGATATTGCCAGTAAGGGCAAGTGAAGCACCGAGAGATCCAAGGATTGGGCGTACTGTAAACCAGAATACTGGGTCACCGATACCAGCAAGAGGTCCCATCATACCGATTTTAACCCCTTGGATAGCAGCGTCATCGATTTCCACACCGTTAGCACGTTCTTCTTCAAGCGCAAGAGTAACCCCCATGACTGGAGCAGCTACGTATGGATGAGTGTTGAAGAACTCAAGGTGACGCTCAAGAGCAGCGATTTGATCTTCTTTTTTAGTATAGAGTTTTTTGATAGCTGGAATGAGTGTATAAGCCCAGCCCAAGTTTTGCATCCGTTCAAAGTTCCAAGACCCTTGTAAGAAGGTTGAACGCCACCAAACTTTTTTACGATCTGATTTAGTTAATTGAAGTTTTTCAGTCATGATGTTTTCAGTCCTTTCTTATCTTAGTAGTCTTCTAGGATATCGCCGATTGGGTCGTTAGAAGTTGCGGCTCCTCCGCCACCATTTCCACCAGTTTTAGAAAGGTGAAGGTAGATAAGAGCGATAGCAACACCGATAGCACCGAATCCGATTAGAGTAATATCTGACACAGCAGCGAGAACGAAACCAAGAGCGAAGAATGGCCATACTTCACGAGTTGCCATCATGTTGATAACCATGGCGTAACCAACGGCAACGACCATACCACCACCGATAGCCATACCATCTTTGAGCCAGTCTGGCATGGCACTAAGGATACTTTGTACAGTTTCAGTTGGTACCATAAGGAGAAGAGCTGCAGGAAGCGCGATACGAAGTCCTTGGAAAAGTAGCGCAATGAAATGAGCACGCTCCACAGCGCCGAAGTCACCTTTTTTAGCGGCAGCATCAGCAGTGTGAACCAATCCAACTGAAATTGTACGAACAATCATAGTTAAGAATAGACCAGCTACGGCAAGAGGGATAGCAACCGCTTGGGCAACACCGATACCAGTCTTGGTAAAGTCACCACCAAGAACCATGATAATGGCAGCAGCGACAGAAGCAAGTGCAGCATCAGGAGCGATAGCAGCACCGATATTTGACCAACCAAGGGCAATCATTTGAAGCGATCCACCGAGGATAATCCCTGCTTCCAAGTGACCTGTTACAAGCCCAATAAGGGTACAGGCTACAAGTGGTTGGTGAAATTGGAACTGGTCGAGGATGCCTTCAAGACCTGCAAAGAAGGCTACAACGACTACTAAAACCATAGAAATAATAGACATGTTTAAAATCCTTTCATAAATAATGGCTTATTTGACATTGGCTTTGTTAATCAAGTCAAACAAATCTTTTTTAGAATCATTTGGTACTTTACGGACATCAAATTCAACACCCAAGTCACGCATTTTTTCAAATGTAGCAACATCTTCTTTGTCCATAGACAAAACGGTATTGACCAATGTTTTACCTGTTGAGTGAGCCATAGAACCAACGTTAAGAGTCTTGATTGGCACGCCGCCTTCGATGGCACGAAGGGCATCTTGAGGTGTTTCAAACAAGATAAGGGCATGTGTTTCTCCAAAACGTGGGTCTTTTGAAATCTCAATCAGTTTTTGAATTGGAACCACGTTAGCCTTGACATTACCTGGAGCTGCTTGTTTAATCAATTCTTTACGAAGGTCGTCTTTAGCCACGTTATCTGAAGCAACAATGATACGATTTGCTTTTGAATCTGGAGTCCAAGCAGTTGCAACCTGACCGTGAAGTAGACGTGTGTCAAGACGGGCAAGATTGATTTTCAATTTACCGTCTCCGATAACAGTTCCTTCTGGGATAGCAGTTTGGGCAACTGGAGCAGCTGCAGCGCTTGCAACTTCTTCAACTGGATTTAGCTCTTCTGGAAGAGCTTTGATGCCATCTTTGGCTTCTTTAATGATATTAGCAGCGACTTTTTCTACACCTGCAGCAGCGTCCATGAGGCGCTCTGTGTAGGCTTGAATCAACATCGGTAAGTTAAGTCCTGTGATGATGGCAAACTTACGCTCAGGATTTTCTCCCATCACGCGACTAGCTTGGTTAAATGGAGAACCACTCCAAAGGTCAGCCAAAACTAGAACCTCATCTTCTGCGTCAAATGCAGCAACAGCGTTATTAAACTTAGCGTATAGATCATCAGGACCTTCATTTGGCATAAAGGTCACAACTTGAACCTTTTCTTGTTCACCAAAGATCATAGATCCTGACTGATGAATACCCGCAGCAAATTCGCCGTGGCTCGCAATAATGATTCCGATACTCATTATTGTCATTCCTCCTTTTTTGTTTTAGTTTTCATTTAAGAAAACTTTAAGACTGTTTAAGTATAAACCGTTTTCATAAAAAAAGCAACTATTTATCATAAAAAATTAAAAAAATTTTATTTTTGTATGTTGATATGTTGAGTTTTTGAGGAGTAATCTTGAATTCTTATTTAAAAATTTAATATAAAAAAGTTGGAAGAAGTTTCCAACTTTTAAAATAGGTTTCTATTAGATTAGTGGGTGAAGTCGAGTACCATACGTCCTTGGATTTGGCCTTTTTCCATTTCGTCGAAAATGGCAACAGCATCTTCTACTGGACGTTTTTGAACAACTGGGACTACCAGACCTTCTGCACCAAATTGGAAGGCTTCTTCTAAGTCTTTACGAGTTCCGACAAGAGAACCGATGACTTGGATTCCATCGAGGACTGTTTTAACGATGCTGAGTTCCATCATTTCAGAAGGAAGACCAACAGCGACGACGCGACCACCAGCACGAATGGAGTCAACAGCCTGGTTGAAGGCAACTTTAGACACAGCAGTTACGACAGCTGAATGAGCTCCTCCATCAGTTTTTTCTTTAATGAGTCCAGCTACATCTTCAACTTCGAGGCCGTTAATCACAATGTCAGCGCCTACTTCTTTTGCAAGGGCAAGTTTGTCATTGTTGATATCGACTGCGATAACATGAGCATTGAATACTTTTTTAGCGTATTGAACAGCGAGGTTACCAAGTCCACCAGCACCGTAAAGAACAACCCATTGGCCTGGTTCAACTTTTGCTTCTTTGATAGCTTTATAGGTTGTTACTCCAGCACATGTGATAGAAGAAGCTTGGGCTGGATCAAGTCCGTCAGGAACTTTGACAGCATAGTCAGCAGTTACGATACATTGTTCAGCCATACCACCGTCTACTGAGTAGCCAGCATTTTTCACTGTACGGCAAAGGGTTTCGCGACCAGTTGTACAGTATTCGCAAGTGCCACATCCTTCAAAGAACCAAGCAACGCTGACGCGGTCACCGACTTTAAGGCTTTTCACATCTGGAGCAATCTCTTTAACGATACCGATACCTTCGTGCCCAAGAACACGTCCTGGGACTTGACCAAAGTCACCATGAGCAACGTGGAGGTCGGTGTGGCAAACGCCACAGTATTCAACTTCTACAAGTGCTTCCCCAGTTTCAAGTGGACGGAGTACTTTTTCTTCAATAGCAACACCAGTGCTTTCTGGATTTACAACAACAGCTTTCATAGCTATCCTCCTTGATATTGACCGAGAACAGGGACAACGGGACTGGATTGATTTTTTGTCAACAGAGTCGAGTGTGACGAGCTCTCTTGTATTTATATGTGAAGTATATCACAAAAGAAAGCCTTTTCCAAGGTTTTGGAGACAAAAAGTAGAACAATCGATTAACTGGTTGATGAGACTGTGAAAAGAGCACAAAGACCAGCTTGCAAGCTGGTCATACTCTTCGAAAATCTCTTCAAACCACGTCAGCTTCATCTACAACCTCAAAGCAGTGCTTTGAGCAACCTACGGCTAGCTTCCTAGTTTGCTCTTTGATTCTCATTGAGTATCAGTGTAGGCTATAAGAATAAGTCTTGTAGGGTTTTGGCAACCCCATCTTGGTCGTTGGTAAGGGAAATTTGCTCATCTGCATAAGGGAGTAGCTCTGGATTGGCATTTTTCATGGCATAACCTTTCCCAGCAAAAGCGAGCATTTCGGTATCATTGTGTTCATCTCCAAAGGCAATCAAATCTTTTTTGTCACGATTCATTATCTTGAGCAAGTAGTCCAAAGCAAAGGCCTTGTTGACACCTTTTGGGGTACATTCAAGGATATTGAGCGGACCTCCCCAGGTATTGATAGAAAGTTGATGCTGGTAGAAGGCGTTCATGTCTTTTGCCAAGGCATATTTGTCACTGGCTCTGGTCTGCAAGAGGATACAGTTAGGGTCCTTGGTCACCAATTCAGGCTGGAATTGATCTTCAGGCTGGAAAGCTTCTACACCAAATAGTTTGGGATTGGCAATCTCTTCATTGGGATTTGTAATGTAGAATTTTTTACGATATTCTCCAGCGATAAAATCGGCTTGAATGTCCTCTGAACGTTGAACCATATCTAGCAGATATTTTTTGTCTACAGTCAAACACTTTTCAAAATCCCAAACTTGGTCTGGTAAATGAGTAAGGGATCCGTTGAAGTTAATCATAGGAGTGTCTAAGCCCAGTTCACGGTAAAAATCTTTTGACATACGGTAAGGGCGACCTGTCGTAATAATAACCTGATGGCCTTTTTCAGCAACTTTTTTGATGGTTTTTTTGGTAAAGTCAGAAATTTGACTGTCTGAGTTGAGCAGGGTTCCATCCAGGTCAACTGCAATAATTTTTTTCGTCATATGGACCTTTCTAGTGTGTTTTCAGATAAGATGTTTTCTATTATAACAGAAAGCAGGCAGAAAAGCAGATTCCAAACAAAAAATGAAATTGGATTAATTTCTTAAACAAATCAAACAAAGACATTGAAAAAGTGAATGATAAATGATATAATTCTATTATTGTTCGTAAAAATTAAAAGGAGATTGATGATGGACAAATTATTTAAACTAAAAGAGAACGGTACAGACGTTCGTACAGAGGTTCTCGCTGGTTTAACAACTTTCTTTGCAATGAGCTATATTCTCTTTGTAAACCCACAAATACTTTCACAAACAGGAATGCCTGCTCAGGGCGTCTTCCTAGCGACGATTATTGGTGCAGTAGCGGGTACCTTGATGATGGCTTTTTATGCTAACTTACCTTATGCCCAAGCGCCAGGTATGGGACTCAATGCCTTCTTTACCTTTACAGTTGTATTCGGGCTTGGTTATTCTTGGCAAGAAGCCCTAGCTATGGTCTTCATCTGTGGGATTATTTCATTGATTATTACCTTGACAAATGTTCGTAAAATGATCATTGAATCGATTCCCAATGCTCTTCGCTCAGCTATTTCAGCTGGTATCGGTGTCTTCCTTGCCTATGTAGGGATTAAGAATGCTGGACTTTTGAAATTCACGATTGATCCAGGCAACTATACTGTTGTAGGAGAAGGGGCTGACAAAGCTCAAGCAACGATTGCAGCAAACTCTTCAGCAGTTCCAGGATTGGTCAGCTTTAATAATCCAGCTGTTTTAGTGGCTCTTGCAGGACTTGCCATTACTATCTTCTTTGTCATCAAAGGGATTAAAGGGGGAATTATTCTCTCTATCTTGACAACAACTGTTCTTGCTATTGCAGTTGGTTTGGTTGATTTGTCTAGTATCGATTTTGCTAATAACCATGTTGGTGCAGCTTTTGAAGATTTGAAGACAATCTTTGGTGCAGCTCTTGGTTCAGAAGGTTTGGGAGCTTTGGTTTCAGATACAGCTCGCTTGCCTGAAACTCTGATGGCCATTCTTGCCTTCTCATTGACAGATATTTTTGACACAATTGGTACCTTGATCGGTACAGGTGAAAAAGTTGGTATTGTAGCGACAAATGGTGAAAATCACCAATCAGCCAAATTGGATAAGGCTCTTTACTCTGATTTGATTGGAACGACAGTCGGTGCCATTGCAGGTACTTCAAACGTAACGACTTATGTTGAGTCTGCTGCTGGTATCGGTGCAGGTGGACGTACTGGTTTGACAGCCTTGGTTGTAGCTATCTGTTTTGCGATTTCAAGCTTCTTTAGCCCACTTCTAGCGATCGTACCAACAGCGGCTACAGCTCCAATCTTGATTATCGTTGGGATTATGATGCTTGGTAGCTTGAAAAATATCCATTGGGATGATATGTCTGAAGCAGTTCCTGCCTTCTTCACATCTATCTTTATGGGATTCAGCTACTCTATCACTCAAGGGATTGCAGTTGGTTTCTTGACTTACACTTTGACTAAGCTTGTTAAAGGTCAAGTTAAAGATGTTCATGTCATGATTTGGATTTTGGATGCCTTGTTTATCCTTAACTACATCAGCATGGCCTTATAATAGAATGACCCAGGGGGATTTCCCCCCTTTTTTAATACAAAGGAGATAGGTGATGAAAGAGAAAAATATGTGGAAAGAATTGTTGAATCGTGCAGGCTGGATTTTGGTCTTTTTACTTGCCGTCCTTTTATATCAGGTTCCCCTAGTGGTTACCTCTATTTTGACTTTAAAAGAAGTAGCCCTGCTACAGTCAGGGCTGATAGTTACTGGTATTTCTATTGTGGTTCTGGTGCTATTTATTATTGGAGCTCGTAAAACGCAATTGGCAAGTTTTAATTTTTCTTTTTTTAGAACTAAGGATTTGGCACGCTTGGGCTTGAGTTATTTAGTTATTATCGGTTCAAATATACTTGGTTCTATCTTGTTACAACTGTCAAATGAGACGACAACAGCTAACCAGTCTCAGATTAACGATATGGTTCAAAATAGTTCTTTAATTTCCAGTTTCTTCTTGTTGGCCTTGCTTGCTCCAATTTGTGAGGAAATCTTGTGCCGTGGGATTGTTCCTAAAAAGATTTTCCGAGGTAAGGAGAGCTGGGGATTTGTAGTTGGTACGATTGTCTTTGCTTTATTGCATCAACCAAGTAATTTACCTTCTTTATTGATTTATGGAGGTATGTCGATCGTTCTGTCTTGGACGGCTTACAAGACCCAACGTTTGGAAATGTCTATCTTGCTTCACATGATTGTTAATGGGGTTGCTTTCTGTTTGTTGGCTCTTGTGGTGATTATGAGTCGGACATTAGGGATTTCTTTTTAATACTCAATGAAAATCAAAGAGCAAACTAGGAAACTAGCCGCAGGCTGTACTTGAGTACGGCAAGGCGACGTTGACGCGGTTTGAATTTGATTTTCGAAGAGTATAAGATTATTGATACTTGCTTACTTGCTTCTACTGGGAAAAAGATGAATGCAATCGTGTCCATCTTTTTCTTTTTATGGTAAAATAGAGAAATAATATGATGAAAAGCCTTGAGGGAGTGACCGATATGTCAAGTAAAGCCAATCATGCAAAGACAGCTATTTGCGGAATTATCAATGTAACCCCAGATTCCTTTTCGGATGGTGGTCAATTTTTTGCTCTTGAGCAGGCACTCCAGCAGGCTCGTAAATTGATAGCAGAAGGGGCTAGTATGCTAGATATCGGCGGAGAATCGACTCGGCCTCGGCCGGGAAGTAGCTATGTTGAGATAGAAGAGGAAATCCAGCGTGTTGTTCCAGTGATTAAAGCGATTCGCAAGGAAAGTGATGTCCTCATCTCTATTGATACTCGGAAGAGTCAGGTGGCAGAGGCTGCTTTGGCTGCTGGTGCCAATCTAGTCAATGATATCACTGGTCTTATGGGTGATGAGAAAATGGCCCATGTGGTTGCTAAGGCTGGTGCGAAAGTAGTCATTATGTTTAATCCAGTCATGGCGCGACCTCAGCACCCTAGCTCGCTCATCTTCCCTCATTTTGGTTTTGGTCAAACCTTTACAGAAAAAGAGTTAGCTGACTTTGAAAAAATGCCAATTGAAGACTTGATGGAGGCTTTCTTTGACAGAGCCCTATCGAGAGCGGACGAAGCTGGAATCGCACAAGAAAATATCCTGTTGGATCCAGGAATCGGCTTTGGTCTGACCAAGAAAGAAAATTTGCTTCTTTTACGGGATCTGGATAAACTACATCAGAAGGGCTATCCAATCTTTCTTGGAGTGTCGCGTAAGCGGTTTGTCATCAATATCCTTGAAGAAAATGGCTTTGAAGTCAATTCTGAGACAGAACTTGGTTTCCGCAATAGGGACACGGCTTCGGCTCATGTAACCAGTATCGCTGCGAGACAGGGTGTGGAAGTTGTGCGCGTGCATGACGTAGCCAGTCACAAGATGGCAGTTGAAATTGCCTCCGCTATTCGTCTAGCTGATAATGCGGAAAATCTAGATTTAAAACAATACAAATAAGATGAAAGAAATTAAAAACAATCAATGGATTGCCAACTATCGGACGGACCAACCGCATTTTGGCTTGGAACGCATGGTGGAACTGTTAGCTTTGCGCGGAAATCCCCATCTCAAACTCAAGGTCATCCATGTCGGAGGAACCAATGGCAAGGGTTCGACCATTGCTTTTTTGAAAAATATGCTAGAAAAGATGAGGCTGAGAGTTGGTGTTTTCAGCTCGCCCTATCTCATTCATTACACAGACCAGATTAGCATCAATGGGGAATCCATTCCAGAAGATAAACTAGAAGCCCTCATGGCAGACTATCAGTCTTTGCTTGAGGGAGAATCGGCTGCTAATTTGCAGGGGACAACTGAGTTTGAGATAATTACAGCTATAGCCTATGATTACTTTGCCTCAGAGCAAGTAGATGTGGCTATCATGGAAGTGGGCATGGGTGGACTCTTAGATAGTACTAATGTCTGTCAACCAATTTTGACAGGGATTACGACCATTGGACTGGATCATGTAGCCCTACTTGGGGACACCTCGGAGGTCATAGCAGAGCAGAAAGCTGGTATTATCAAACAAGGAATTCCCTTGGTGTCAGGTCGCATTTCTCCAGAAGCGTTGGCTGTGATTGACTCTATTGCAGTAGCTAAAAATGCACCGAGAATTAGATATGATAGAGATTATCAGGTTCGTCATCAAGAGAGTGTGGTAATAGGCGAAATATTTGACTATACCAGTTCTATCAGACAAGGTCGCTTCCAGACTAGCCTGCTTGGTTTGCACCAGATAGAGAATGCAGGGATGGCCATAGCTTTACTTGATACTTTTTGTCAAGAAGATGGGCGAGAACTAGCGAGTAATGACTTGATTGCTCAAGCTTTGGAAGAAACAAGGTGGCCAGGGCGTTTGGAAATCGTGTCAAGAGATCCCTTGATGATCTTGGATGGGGCTCATAATCCTCATGCTATCAAGGCTTTATTGGCAACCTTGCAAGAACGCTTTGCGGATTATCATAAGGAAATCCTCTTTACTTGTATCAAAACCAAGGCCTTGGAGGATATGTTGGATTTGCTGGAGGAAATCCCAGATACCGAGCTTACCCTGACACATTTTGACGATAGTCGGGCGACTGATGAAAGCGTGCTGAAAGAGACAGCCAAGTCTAGAAATCTCAGCTACCAAGGTTGGCAGGAATTTCTAGAGCAGAAATTGACAGATAAAAAAGAAGAGAAAAAAACAGTTAGGATTGTCACGGGCTCCTTGTATTTCTTGAGCCAAGTGAGAGCCTATCTGATGGAGAGGAAAAACGAGAATGGATACACAAAAGATTGAAGCAGCTGTAAAAATGATTATTGAGGCTGTCGGAGAGGACGCTAACCGCGAGGGCTTGCAGGAAACACCTGCTCGTGTAGCCCGTATGTATCAAGAGATTTTTTCAGGTCTTGGTCAAACAGCAGAGGAACATTTGTCAAAATCCTTTGAGATTATTGATGATAATATGGTGGTAGAAAAGGATATCTTTTTCCATACCATGTGTGAACACCACTTCTTGCCATTTTATGGTAGAGCGCACATAGCCTACATTCCAGATGGCCGTGTGGCAGGTTTGTCCAAACTTGCCCGTACGGTTGAAGTTTATTCGAAAAAACCACAAATTCAAGAACGTTTGAATATCGAAGTGGCCGATGCCTTGATGGAGTATCTAGGTGCTAAAGGAGCCTTTGTTGTCATTGAAGCAGAACATATGTGTATGAGCATGCGTGGTGTCAGAAAACCAGGCACTGCAACCTTGACGACAGTAGCTCGTGGTCTATTTGAAACAGATAAGGACCTCCGCGACCAAGCTTATCGTTTAATGGGGCTATAAAAAGAATCCGTTTCAAGCGGATTTTTCTAGAAAGGAATCATTATGGATCAACTGCAGATTAAGGATTTGGAAATGTTTGCCTATCATGGTCTTTTTCCTAGTGAGAAAGAATTGGGGCAGAAATTTGTCGTTTCAGCCATCCTATCCTATGATATGACCAAGGCAGCTACAGACTTGGATTTAACAGCCTCTGTCCATTACGGAGAATTGTGTCAGCAGTGGACGACTTGGTTTCAGGAAACGAGTGAAGATTTGATTGAAACGGTAGCCTATAAACTGGTGGAACGTACCTTTGAGTCTTATCCTCTTGTCCAAGAAATGAAGTTGGAACTGAAAAAACCTTGGGCACCGGTGCATTTGTCACTAGATACTTGCTCGGTAACCATTCATCGCCGCAAGCAACGAGCCTTTATCGCCCTAGGAAGCAATATGGGAGATAAACAAGCAAACTTGAAGCAAGCCATTGACAAACTGCGAGCTCGTGGCATCTATATTCTCAAAGAGTCCAGTGTCTTAGCGACGGAGCCTTGGGGTGGAGTGGAGCAGGATAGCTTTGCCAATCAAGTGGTTGAGGTGGAAACCTGGCTACCAGCACAAGACTTGTTAGAAACCTTGTTAGCCATTGAGTCAGAGCTGGGACGGGTGAGAGAAGTGCATTGGGGACCTCGTTTGATTGATTTGGACTTGCTCTTTGTGGAGGACCAGATCCTTTATACAGACGACCTCATATTGCCTCATCCTTACATAGCGGAACGCCTTTTTGTCCTTGAGTCCTTACAGGAAATTGCGCCTCATTTTATCCATCCGATATTAAAACAACCGATCCGTAACTTGTATGATGCTTTGAAAAAATAGAAAAACTCTAGTTTTCAGTTACTTGCAACTGAAGGCTAGAGTTTTTAAAATAGGTCATTTTCTTCTGGGAGGAGGATAGTTTCTCTACCGTCCATGTCTAAAACCAGTACTCTTGGGGGATAACGAGGGTCGAAAGGATGGTTAAAGTCAAAATCAATGGCTGTAGGGAGGTGTTGACTTGAAAAGTGGAAGGTAATCTTTCCTTGGTTATTAAGCAATTGAAACTCGAGTTCTTCTTCCAATTCAAAGACATTTTTTAAGAAATGGTCGATAATATACCAAAAAGAGTCAATGATGTCATCAGGCAAGCTGGTAACAATGCCAAAACTAGCAGACCGCATGTGGGTATTGGTAAAAGCCATATCTCTGTCTCCTTTCTTTTCCCTTATCATACAGCAAATAGGATTAAAAATCAAGAAAAGGTGATTTTTTGAAAAGGATTTTAACTACAGGGAAAAAGAAGGAAAAAAATTCCCAAAAATCTACCGAAGTTAATAGGTAAATTCCCAAATTAACTTGATTATATAACTTTCAGTTACTTTGAGAAGTTACCGAAAAATATTTTTCATATCTATTGACTTTTAGGGGTGAAATTTGGTATGATAGTAGGCGGTATTGTTTACCCCATTTGAAAGGCCCCGGAACCTTCCAAATACTTTTCGATGGGAAGGAACACCCATCACCGTAAACAAAAATCGAACTATATATAGGAGAAATCATGAACAAAACAACATTTATGGCTAAACCAGGCCAAGTTGAACGTAAATGGTACGTAGTTGACGCAACTGATGTACCACTTGGACGTCTTTCTGCAGTAGTTGCTAGCGTACTTCGCGGAAAAAACAAACCAACATTTACACCACACACTGATACAGGTGACTTCGTGATTGTTATCAATGCTGAAAAAGTTAAATTGACTGGTAAAAAAGCAACTGATAAAATCTACTACACTCACTCAAACCACCCAGGTGGATTGAAACAAATCTCTGCAGGTGAACTTCGTTCTAAAAATGCAGTACGTTTGATTGAGAAATCAGTTAAAGGTATGCTTCCACACAATACACTTGGACGCGCTCAAGGTATGAAGTTGAAAGTATTTGTTGGAGCTGAGCACACTCATGCTGCACAACAACCAGAAGTTCTTGACATTTCAGGACTTATCTAAGGAAAGGAACAAATAAAGTATGTCACAAGCACAATATGCAGGTACTGGACGTCGTAAAAACGCTGTTGCACGCGTTCGCCTTGTTCCAGGAACTGGTAAAATCACTGTTAACAAAAAAGATGTTGAAGAGTACATCCCACACGCTGACCTTCGTCTTGTCATCAACCAACCATTCGCAGTTACTTCAACTGTAGGTTCATACGACGTTTTCGTTAACGTTGTAGGTGGTGGATACGCTGGTCAATCAGGAGCTATCCGTCACGGTATCGCTCGTGCCCTTCTTCAAGTAGACCCAGACTTCCGCGATTCATTGAAACGCGCAGGACTTCTTACACGTGACTCACGTAAAGTTGAACGTAAGAAACCAGGTCTTAAGAAAGCTCGTAAAGCATCACAATTTAGTAAACGTTAATTCGAAAGAATTACTATACTTATACAGAGCACCTTTCGGGGTGTTCTTTTTTTATACTTTCTTACTAAATTGGTGCAATTGACACAGTTGTTGCGACTTTAGTCGCTTACAAATGTGGCTGCAACCTGACAAGGTCAGTTGCCTCAAAACGTTAATCAATACAATTATATCAACGTTTCAAAGCACTCAAGAGTTTACCTCATGGGTGCTTTTTTTATGTTTTTTGAAAAAGTTCACCTCAAAGTTTACCTTATTTTCACCTTATTGTTTTAGAGACTGTAAGGCAAATTCACCGACGGCCATAGGGACTACATTAGAAGTATTGACATAAATCTGTGTTGTACCTGTGTCGCTATGTATTAGAGCTTCAGAAATGGCTTCTAAGCTCATTCCTGCTTGTTTAGCGAGCGTTGCTCCGGTATGACGTAGTTTGTGTGGCGTAGCGTGTGTAAGCTCTGGGTGTCGTTTTCTGATAGTTTTCATCTTATTATTGAGATAGTCAGAATGTAAAGGTTTATTGATATTGCCTTTGGTATCTATGTAAGTAAAGATGAATTGTTCTGGATTACTGATGATACCAAACTTTGCCAGTTCATATTTTTGTTGTTTTTTCCATGAAGTCAGAAGTTGAAGTAAGTCATTAGAAATAGAGAAAATGGGAAATGTTTCCACAATAAAACGCATATTATCAGATGGTTAATGCGTTTTATATTTGGGTTTGAGGCTTATAAAATAGGATAAGCGTGCTGAAAACTTAGATATGACAAACAAAATAAAATTTTTAAAAGCTACAGAGAAACATGGTATAATGTATCTAAAGGAGGTAGCATATGTCCTTAGATATAGATAAAGAAAAGATGACAATCATGGGAATAGCTTTTGAAAACCGATCCGTTTTTAAGAGTGTTTGGTATGCTTTAAGTACAAATATGATTGAAGGATGGCGACCTACGGTTAGTGATGTTGAAAAATTACGAGATGAAGCTCTTGCTCTGGGGATGACTTAATGAAGCGCAACTGTTATGAGTCTTATGACTATGTTGATCCGGATAATTTATATACCGATCCGGGTTCTTCAGTTCTAAGAAATAAGCAGGAAGGAAAAAAGCACGCGAGCTTGAATATCGTATGATTGCTAGTAAGAGTTTGAAATTATTTATCAATCCTATCTTAGTTAATAGTTTAAAAGTAGTTTGTTTCACAACTGCATAAGCTTAGAAAAGTTGAAAAGTGATAACTCTTTAATAAACTCTTGGTTTGTTAAAAGATATTTTGTCCACTGCATTTTTTCAATTGACTATTATTTGTCATAGATATAACAGATAGAACATTGCATTCAGAATAATGAAAAACGCATCAAAAATGGTGCGTTCTGTTTTTATGCTACCATAAAAGGAGGAAAACAAATTGAAAATTTTTAAGGGAGAGTTTTATCGAATCTCTGTATTAACAGACAAGCTAGTAAGGTTAGAATACTCTCAAACTGGAAGTTTTGAGGATAGAACGACACAACTTATCTATAATAGAGATTTTGGCCAAGTTTCGTTAGATTATATCGAGACATCAAACGTACTAGATATTATGACGGACTATTTTCATCTGCACTTTAATAAAGGAGAATTTAACGCCGAAAATTTATTTATAGAATTAAAAGGAAATTTTGCCGTATATGGTAGTCGCTGGTATTTTGGTGAATCTATTGAAACGTTAAAAGGAACAGCTCGGACTCTGGATAAGGCAGATGGAGCAATCTCGTTAGAAGATGGAATTATTAGCCGAAATGGTATAGCCTTATTGGATGATTCTCAAGGATTTATTTGGGATGAACAATCTGGTTATATTGAGAGAGAAAATCAAATTGACCTGTATTTCTTTGCCTATGGGCATGATTATAGAGGAGCAATCAGAGACTTTTACCATTTGACTGGTTCAACACCCTTGTTGCCAAGATATGCTTTAGGCAATTGGTGGAGTAGATATTGGCCTTATACGTCGGATGAATACTTGGATTTAATAGACAGATTTGCAACAGAGAAAATTCCATTATCTATCGGTGTGTTAGATATGGATTGGCATATAACTGACATTCCAGCTCGTTTTGGAAGTGGCTGGACAGGATATAGTTGGAATAGAAACTTAATACCAAATCCAGAACAGTTATTGCAACAACTTCATGATAGAAAGTTAAAACTCTCCTTAAATGTCCATCCTGCTGATGGGATACGGGCTTATGAAGAAGCTTATCCTCAAATCGCAAAACGGTTGGGGTTAAATGTAGAACTAGAAGAACCTGCTATTTTTGATTTTTTTAATCCCTCTTTTAGGGAAGCCTACTTTAAAGATGTTCATTATGAGCTAGAAAAGCAGGGAGTAGATTTTTGGTGGATTGACTGGCAACAGGGGACACAAGGCATGCTAGATCCACTTTGGCTTTTAAACCATTATCACTATCAGGATAGTTGTAAAAATGCAGAAGGTGGTTTGATTTTATCAAGATATGCAGGTCCTGGTAGTCACCGCTACCCTGTTGGTTTTTCAGGGGATACTATTATTAGTTGGAATTCCTTAAGATTTCAACCCTATTTTACAGCGACAGCATCTAATATCGGTTATAGTTGGTGGAGTCATGATATCGGTGGACATATGTTGGGGGATTATGACGAAGAGCTACAAACTAGATGGCTACAGTTTGGTGTTTTTAGTCCGATTACTCGATTACATAGTTCTAGAAGTCCTTTTAATAGTAAAGAACCTTGGTTCTTTTCAGAAACAACATCTAAGATTATGAAGAAATACCTTCGTTTGAGACATCAGATGATTCCCTATCTATATACCATGAATGTAAAGACACATGAGGAAGGTGCCCCATTAATCAGTCCAATCTATTATTTCTATCCAGAGAATGATGAGAGCTATAATGTTCCAAACCAATACTTTTTTGGAACAGAACTGATGGTGGCTCCCATTGTAGAAAAGATGGATTTGACATTCCAATCTGCAAAAGTAGATGTATGGTTCCCTGAAGGTGAATGGTATGACTTTTTTTCAGATAAAAAATACACAGGTGGTGTGAAGTTAAGTGTTTATAGGGACATCTCGACTACGCCTGTGTTTGCAAAAAGTGGTGCAATCATTCCCTTGGTTGGTTCTGAGATAGGTATGGGTGTTGATTTACCTGAGGTTGTAGATTGGTATGTATTCCCAGGAAAACAACATTCTTTTGAAATGCTTGAAGATCAAAATGGTCAAAGATATAAAACAAGATTATCAATCGATTGGGAAATGGGAATGGTAGAGTTAGCATTACAAGGAGATTCTAGTATCGTTCCAAGCAATAGAAAACATAGAATTCATTTTAAAGGAACGAATGTGTCTATAATTGAATTGCCAAATAAGAATGATACAGCTAAATTTGAATGGAAAGATAATAAAAGGACATCTTTAAATGACGAAGTTTTTAGACTACTAAAGACAGCTTCTCTTCCATATGAATTAAAAGATAGATTGTTAAATCAATTCATCAATGCGAAAAACTCTCATGACTTAATGAATATCTTGCATCATCAGGATAAGGAATTGAGAGGGCGTTTGTTGGAAATGATATTTACTAGCCAAAACTAATTGAAATAATTAGAAAGTCATTTGTTTAGTGTATATGAAGATTCTGTATGGTATTCGTTATCACTGGTCACATTGAAAATGTGAAATAAGCACCTACAACATAGACTTTACAACACTTCATGTTTCATATCATGGGGTGTTTTTCTATTTAAGTCAAAGCCAATCAAAAAATCTCACTATTCATCAGGTTAAAGGAAACCTAATCATAGTGAGATTGTGAATTATAGTAGAGTTTGTATCGCCTCTTCAATTTGTTTTGGGTCTGTTTTTGAAGGAAAGCGTTCAAAGACTTGCCCATCTCGACCGATGAGAAACTTAGAGAAATTCCATTCGATTCGTTTTCCTAGTGGGCCAGATTTCTGGTCTTTTAACCAGACATAGAGAGGGTCTGCTTCCTTACCGTTGACCTTAATCTTGGCAAAACGTGGGAAGGTGGTTTGAAAATGTAGGCTACAGAAGGCGTTGATTTCCTCTGCGCTGCCGGGCGCTTGTCCCATAAACTGATTGCAAGGGAAATCCAATATTTCGAAGCCCTGATCTTGATAGCGTTCATAGAGTTCTTGAAGTCCCTGGTACTGGGGCGTTAAACCACATCCAGTAGCAGTGTTGACAATCAAGAGAACTTTGCCACGATAGCTATCCAAGGGAGTTGCTTGGTTGTTTTGGTTCAAAACGGAAAAATCATAAAGTGAAGTCATGAGGGCCTCTTTTCTTTTTCTACATTGTAACAGTTTTTACTTTTTTCGTCGAGTCGGATGGAAGATATTGTTGAAGAATAAGCCCTCAATATGATAGAAACCGTTTACAAATAACTTTAAAAATGGTATGATTTAATTAAACCAGTTTACTTAGTTGCTATAAATCTCTAATTTGAGATTTAGTTCCTATTGATTTTACAATATGTTTATTGGAGTGTATACATGCAAACAAAAACAAAGAAGCTCATTGTGAGTTTGTCTTCACTTGTTTTATCAGGATTTTTATTAAACCATTATATGACAGTTGGAGCGGAAGAAACGACTACGAATACCATTCAGCAAAGCCAGAAGGAAGTTCAGTATCAGCAAAGGGATACAAAAAATTTAGTTGAAAATGGTGATTTTAGTCAGACGGAGGACGGAAGCAGTCCGTGGACAGGGAGCAAAGCTCAGGGGTGGTCAGCTTGGGTAGACCAGAAGAATAGTTCTGCAGATGCCTCAACTCGAGTCATTGAGGCTAAGGATGGGGCTATCACTATCTCAAGCCATGAGAAATTAAGGGCAGTGGTTCACCGTATGGTTCCTATTGAAGCTAAGAAAAAGTATAAACTGCGTTTCAAGATTAAAACAGATAATAAAGTCGGGATTGCCAAAGTTCGTATCATTGAGGAAAGTGGTAAGGACAAGCGATTGTGGAATTCTGCAACGACGTCAGGAACAAAGGACTGGCAGACCATTGAAGCAGACTATAGCCCGACTTTAGATGTTGATAAAATCAAGCTGGAGTTATTCTATGAAACAGGAACTGGGACTGTTTCCTTTAAGGATATTGAGCTGGTAGAGGTAGCAGACCAGCTTTCTGAGGATTCTCAAACAGATAAACAGCTTGAGGAAAAGATTGATTTACCAATTGGAAAAAAACATGTTTTTTCTCTTGCGGACTATACTTATAAGGTAGAAAATCCTGACGTTGCTTCAGTCAAAAATGGAATTTTAGAACCTCTTAAGGAAGGGACAACCAATGTCATTGTCAGTAAAGATGGCAAGGAAGTGAAAAAGATTCCTTTGAAGATTCTAGCCTCTGTTAAGGATGCATACACAGACCGTTTGGATGACTGGAATGGCATCATCGCTGGGAATCAATACTATGATTCTAAAAATGAACAGATGGCCAAATTAAACCAGGAATTGGAAGGAAAGGTAGCTGATAGCCTATCTAGTATTTCAAGTCAGGCGGACCGCACCTATTTGTGGGAAAAATTTTCAAATTATAAAATGTCTGCAAATCTGACTGCCACTTATCGGAAATTGGAGGAGATGGCCAAGCAAGTGACCAATCCTTCTTCTCGTTATTATCAAGATGAAACTGTCGTTCGAACAGTCAGGGATTCCATGGAATGGATGCATAAACATGTCTACAATAGTGAAAAGAGCATTGTTGGGAACTGGTGGGATTATGAAATCGGTACACCTCGTGCCATCAACAATACCTTGTCTCTGATGAAAGAATACTTCTCTGATGAGGAAATTAAAAAATATACAGATGTGATTGAAAAATTTGTACCAGATCCCGAACATTTCCGAAAGACGACTGATAACCCATTTAAGGCTCTAGGTGGAAACTTAGTTGATATGGGAAGAGTAAAAGTAATAGCTGGTTTACTGCGTAAGGATGATCAAGAAATTTCTTCTACCATTCGCTCGATTGAGCAAGTGTTCAAGTTGGTAGACCAAGGTGAAGGTTTTTATCAAGATGGATCCTATATCGACCACACCAATGTTGCCTATACGGGTGCTTATGGGAATGTTTTGATTGATGGCCTGTCTCAACTGTTGCCAGTCATTCAAAAGACCAAGAGTCCAATCGATAAAGATAAAATGCAAACCATGTACCACTGGATTGATAAATCGTTTGCTCCTTTGCTGGTGAATGGAGAGCTGATGGATATGAGTCGTGGACGCTCGATCAGTCGTGCAAATAGCGAGGGGCACGTGGCCGCAGTAGAAGTACTAAGAGGGATTCACCGAATAGCGGATATGTCTGAAGGAGAAACCAAACAACGTTTGCAGAGTCTTGTGAAGACCATTGTTCAATCGGATAGTTATTATGATGTCTTTAAGAATTTGAAGACTTATAAGGATATCAGTTTGATGCAATCCTTGTTAAGTGATGCAGGAGTTGCAAGTGTTCCAAGAACAAGTTACCTATCTGCCTTTAACAAGATGGATAAAACAGCCATGTACAATGCAGAGAAAGGGTTTGGATTTGGCTTGTCACTCTTTTCCAGTCGTACCTTGAATTACGAACACATGAACAAGGAAAATAAACGTGGTTGGTATACGAGTGATGGGATGTTCTATCTTTACAATGGCGATTTGAGTCACTATAGCGATGGCTACTGGCCAACAGTTAATCCATATAAGATGCCTGGTACAACAGAGACGGATGCTAAGAGAGCGGATAGCGATACAGGTAAAGTTCTACCGTCTGCTTTCGTTGGAACGAGCAAACTAGATGATGCCAATGCGACAGCAACCATGGATTTCACCAACTGGAATCAAACATTGACTGCTCATAAGAGCTGGTTTATGCTAAAGGATAAGATTGCCTTTTTAGGAAGCAATATCCAAAACACTTCAACAGATACTGCTGCAACTACAATTGACCAGAGAAAACTGGAATCAAGTAATCCATATAAAGTCTATGTCAATGATAAAGAAGCCTCCCTTACAGAACAAGAAAAGGATTATCCTGAAACCCAAAGTGTCTTTTTAGAATCGTCCGATTCGAAAAAGAATATTGGTTACTTTTTCTTTAAGAAGAGTTCAATCAGTATGAGTAAGGCTTTGCAAAAGGGAGCCTGGAAGGATATCAATGAAGGACAGTCAGACAAGGAAGTTGAAAATGAATTTCTTACGATTAGTCAGGCTCATAAGCAAAATGGAGATTCTTATGGCTATATGCTCATTCCTAACGTGGATCGTGCCACCTTCAATCAAATGATAAAAGAGTTAGAAAGTAGCCTCATCGAAAATAACGAAACCCTTCAGTCTGTTTATGATGCCAAACAAGGAGTTTGGGGCATTGTGAAATATGATGATTCTGTCTCTACTATTTCCAACCAATTCCAAGTTTTGAAACGTGGAGTCTATACTATTCGAAAAGAAGGGGATGAATATAAGATTGCCTACTATAATCCTGAAACCCAGGAATCAGCTCCAGATCAGGAAGTCTTTAAAAAGCTAGAGCAAGCAGCTCAGCCACAAGTACAGAATTCAAAAGAAAAGGAAAAATCTGAAGAGGAAAAGAACCATTCGGATCAAAAGAATCTCCCTCAGACAGGAGAAGGTCAGTCAATCTTGGCAAGTCTAGGGTTCTTGCTACTTGGGGCGTTTTATTTATTCCGTAGAGGAAAGAACAACTAATTTGTTCATCATCTAGATGAATTACATGAAACTGTGGAAAATAGAAAAAATCCGAAGAAGGCCAAATATCTTCGGATTTTTCTTTTAAAAAAGGATAAGTTGATACTTATCCTTTTTTACTTCATTATGTGACTATAGCGTTTTGAAACTAGAATAGGACGTTATAACTACTAAAAGATTTCTATAAATTCATTTGATTTTCCTAATCAATTTGTTCGTATCCTATTTCACTCCACTATATTAGTCCGTCTCGCTCCGTGAGGTGCGAGACAAAACAACCACCCGCTATGCGGGTGCGCGTCGAAGGTTATACCAAAAAAACTCTAAACGCGATACAATAAAGGTGTTCAATCCAATTGTAAAGCGAAAGGAGAAAAAATATGGCACAAAAGGCTCATAGTTTATCTCACACAAAGTGGAGGTGTTCTATCACATTGTGTTCACCCCTAAGTATAGACGAAAAGTCATCTATAATCAATATAGAAGTAGTTTAGGCGAAATATTTCATCGCTTGTGTAGTTATAAAGGTGTTGAAATGATCGAGGGTCACTTAATGCCAGACCATGTACACATGTTAGTCAGTATTCCGTCGAGGCTAAGTGTTTCAAGTTTTATGGGGTATTTAAAAGGCAAAAGTGCACTCATGATGTTTGACAAACACGCCAATCTCAAGTACAAGTTTGGGAATCGGCATTTCTGGGCGGAAGGTTATTATGTAAGTCCAGTAGGGCTTAATGAAGCCACAATTAAGAAATATAGTCAAGATTAAAGAAATTATCGAGTGGATGATTTCTTCACGAGTATGAAAATTTGAGAACGAGTAAAGCATGATATATAGTAAAATGAAATAAGAACAGGACAAAATCGATCAGGACAGTCAAATCGATTTCTAACAATGTTTTAGAAGCAGAGGTGTACTATTCCAGTTTCAATCTACTATAACACTAGATAAATTGAGTGTAAAAGAATATGAGGATCCCTTTAGGGATAGTGGTAAGTAATACCAAAGTCTCTTAAAGAGGCAAGTGACGAGTCAAGAGCAATAAGGCTTGAACAACGTGAAAGCCAGCGTCTTTAGGCGCTGGCTGATGATTTGGGCTTATAGCTCTGAGATAAACCACCCGTTAGACGGGTAGTTATGATTTTATCTGAGTGTAATATACTGTTGGGCAATCTCGCTGATGCGGTCAAAGTTGCCTTGGGAAGCGAGTTTATTGAGTTCGCCACCAATTCCAACGGCATCTGCACCAGCAGCGAACCATTGAGGGATGTTGTTTAGGCCGACTCCTCCGGTTACCATTACGGAAACTTGTGGGATCGGTGCCTTGACTGCAGAGATATATGCTGGACTGAGAGTACTACCTGGGAAGAGTTTGATGATTTCACTACCGGCTTCAAGTGCAGTCGTGATCTCTGTGAGGGTAATACAGCCTGGAATGTACGGTGTGCTGTAGAGATTGCACATTTTCGCAGTTTCAGCATGGAAAGATGGAGAAACAACGTAATTTGCTCCAGCTAGAATGGCATCTCTAGCAGTTACGGCATCAAGCACAGTACCTGCACCGATACAAACACTCTGATCGTCCTGATACAAGTCTACAAGTTCCTTGATGATTTGTCCTGCATACTGATTGGTATAGGCGATTTCAATAGCTTTGATACCGCCCTTGATACAAGCAATCGAGGCTTGTAGTCCTTCTTCCTTTGTATTTCCTCGAATGACAGCGACAATTTTCTGTTTTTTTAGTTCAATAATCGTATCTGATTTGGTCATGTAATTCTCCTAACGAATGATATCTTGTGCATTTGCCAGTAAATTTTCAATACTAGTTGCGGAAGTGGAGAGATGGTCTCCTGGAAGAGTGCATTTGAGAGTTGCGCTCGCAACTGCAAAGTCAATGGTAGTTTTTAGGGAGGAATGATGGAGTAGTTGGTAAAGGGCACCAGATATAAAGGCATCCCCGCTACCAATTCGTTGATAGACTGCAGTTTTTAGTTGGACAGACTCTTCAAATCGTTCTTCCAGAGCATAGGCTTGATAGACATTTTTGTCTTGCTCATCACTAGAGCGGAGGGTATGGAAAATGGCCTTGAAACCATAGGCTTCTTTTAAAAGTCGCATGCGATTTTCCACCTCTTCTAGGCTAGCACTGTCTCTTGGAAACATCTCTAGATTTTGGTCATCAATCATGAGAGGATCAATACCGAAGCAATAGTCAGTAAAACGTGCAAACTTAGAAAATTCATACTTGGCTTCTAGGACTGAAATCATCTTTGTTCTCAGATTGAGATCCATTGAAACGACAATTCCTCGGCGCTTGGCTTCTTCCAAGAGTAGGAGAAGGATCGCACGGACCTCTTGACCGATAGCTACGGTGATTCCACTAAAATGAAAATGGCTAATCCCCTGAAAGAGAGAATCCATATCTAGCATGTTTGGCCGAATCTGGCTGATACTCGTATGCTTACGATCGTAGAAAACTTCACTTTGACGACAACCAAAGCCGTTCTCCAAATAGTAGAGGCCGATTCGATCGCCAAGCCGACAGATTGAACTGGTATCGATTTGGTGCTGTTTCAAGAATGTGAGAAAACGATCTCCAATCTCGTTGGCAGGGAGTGCGGTAAAGACTTTCGTTGAGATACCCAGGGCTTGCAAATTACAAGCGATGTTAATTTCTGATCCGCCAAAATAAGTCGAACTGGCAACATGATCGCCGATACTGGTGGCATCTAATGGTGAGATTCGAATTAATGGTTCGCCAAACAGTAATATTTTCGTCATCCATTAGCTCCTTTCTGGTTTAGAATAGCTTTACTTGGCTAATACTTCTTTCAAATAAGCAGCGACTTCATCATCTTGGCAGTTTTCAAAGAAGTATTCTTGGAAATATTTGCCAGAGATGGTGTCTTTGAGGAAGTCTTGGTCGATTGTTTTAAGGATGGTCATCAAATCATTGTGGGTGATTTGTTTCACCTCGTTTAAGATACGAGCGTTGCGTTGTTCAGGGATTACACGTTCTCTTGGGTAGCCACCGCCCATTTCTTCAGCAAATAAGCGATCAAACATCAATTTGAGGGTCAGTTCTGCCCCCCAGCCAAATCCTTTGGCATAAGGGATAGACAAGGCGTTACCACCATTGATTTGAGAATAAAGGTAAGCGTCAGTTGGGTCCACTGCTAGACCACAGACAACACCAGGGAAGCTGTTTAAAGCAAGCATAGCCCCTACACCCGTACCACAGCCGGTAACAACAAAGTCAACTGCCTTTGTATTTAAAAGGATGGCAGCCATTAGTCCGTTCTGCACATAAGTTAATTGACTTTCTCCTTCTTCTCCACGCATACCATAGTTAAATAATTGGTAGTCTTTTTTATCTGTCGCTTCTTTTAGACTATCGTAAATAATGTGATTCTTGCTAGCTTGACTATTTTCATTGATTAATGCGATTTTCATAAGATCTTCTTTCTATTTTTACTCAGGTTGTTTTCCGATGTAGGCTAAGATACCGCCATCTACATATAGGATGTGGCCGTTGACAAAATTGCTGGCATCACTAGCGAGAAAGACAGCAGGGCCCATCAAATCTTCAGGATTTCCCCAACGTGCAGCAGGTGTTTTTGCAATGATGAACTGGTCAAATGGGTGGCGAGAACCATCTTCTTGCAACTCACGAAGAGGTGCTGTTTGAGGAGTGGCAATATAACCCGGTCCAATTCCGTTACATTGGATATTGGCTCCACCGTATTCAGACGCAATGTTGCGGGTCAACATTTTCAAGCCCCCTTTAGCAGCAGCATAAGCGCTAACTGTTTCACGTCCCAGTTCGCTCATCATCGAACAAATATTGATAATTTTTCCATGCCCTTTCTTTATCATAGAAGGAATAACTGCCTTTGAAACGATAAATGGTGCGTTTAAGTCAATATCGATGACCTTACGGAAATCAGCGGCGCTCATTTCGCACATTGGAACTCGGCGGATAATACCAGCGTTATTAACGAGGATGTCAATGACACCAACCTCTTGTTCGATTTGCTTGACCATGGCTTGGATACCGTCCTCGTCTGTCACGTCACAGACATATCCATGGGCTTCGATGCCAACTTCACGATAAGCTTCAATCCCTTTATTGACCAGATCTTGATTGATATCGTTAAAGACAATAGTAGCGCCGGCTTCAGCGTAGGATTTGGCAATAGCAAATCCAATTCCATAAGAAGCGCCGGTGATGAGAGCAATTTTTCCTTTTAAAGAAAACTGCTCAATTGAGAATGATGTATTTGTCATTTGATACTTCCTTTCAAATTTGTTAAGACTTCTCTATAACCAAATTATATTCTAGTAAACCGGTTTTGTCAATAAATAAATATTTTTATTTATAAAAAGGTTTGTTTTCCTAAAAAAACGGAAGATTTTGAAATTTCTGCCTATTAAAATGGTTAAAAAGGTAATGAAAGCGCTAATATTTTTTTAAAAAAACTATTGACAAGATAAAAATAAAGGATTACAATGGGGAATATAAAGTAAACCGGTAAACCTAAACAAGAAAGGAGAAAAGATGAAAATTGTACTTGTAGGGCATGGACATTTTGCTACAGGGATTTATAGTTCTTTACAATTGATTGCAGGTAATCAAGAAAATGTGGAGGCGATTGACTTTGTGGAAGGAATGTCAGCAGATGAACTCAAGCAAAAAATCTTACTTGCAATTTCAAATGAAGAAGAAGTTTTAATCCTAAGTGATCTCTTGGGAGGAACGCCATTCAAGGTTTCTTCTACCATAATGGGAGAAAATCCAGCCAAGACAATGAATGTTCTCTCGGGTTTGAACTTAGCCATGTTAATGGAAGCAGTCTTTGCTAGAATGGCTCATAGCTTTGATGAGGTTGTTAATAAATCAGTAGTGGCGGCCCAGGGCGGAGTCGTAAATGGTAAAGAATTGTTTTCAACGGATGCAGAGGAAGAGGAAGAAGATTTCGAATCGGGTATTTAAAGGGTAAAAGAATGATAAAAAAGGTTACGATTGAAAAAATAAAATCGCCTGAGCGCTTCTTAGAAGTACCACTTCTGACGAAAGAAGAAGTCGGCCAGGCAATCGATAAGGTTATTCGGCAGTTAGAACTCAACCTTGACTATTTCAAGGAAGATTTCCCGACACCAGCTACCTTTGATAATGTCTATCCAATCATGGATAACACGGAATGGACCAATGGTTTCTGGACAGGAGAACTGTGGTTGGCTTATGAATACAGTCAACAGGATGCATTTAAAAACATCGCTCATAAAAATGTTCTTTCTTTCCTGGATCGTGTCAATAAGAGAGTAGAATTGGATCACCATGATCTCGGCTTCTTGTACACACCGTCTTGTATGGCTGAATATAAGATAAATGGAGATGGAGAGGCTAGAGAAGCAACCTTGAAAGCTGCAGATAAGTTGATTGAACGCTATCAAGAAAAAGGTGGTTTTATTCAAGCTTGGGGAGACTTGGGCAAGAAAGAGCATTACCGTTTGATTATCGACTGCTTGCTCAATATCCAACTCTTATTCTTTGCTTATCAAGAAACAGGTGATCAAAAATACTACGATATTGCAGAAAGCCATTTCTATGCTTCAGCTAATAATGTAATCCGTGATGACGCTTCGTCCTTCCACACCTTCTATTTTGATCCTGAGACAGGTCAACCCTTTAAAGGTGTAACGAGACAAGGGTATAGTGATGATTCATGCTGGGCACGTGGTCAATCATGGGGAGTCTATGGTATTCCTTTGACTTATCGTCACTTAAAAGACGAGTCCTGCTTTGACTTGTTTAAGGGTGTGACCAATTATTTCTTGAATCGTCTGCCAAAAGATCATGTGTCCTATTGGGATTTGATTTTTAATGATGGTAGTGATCAATCACGAGATTCTTCAGCAACAGCTATCGCCGTCTGTGGGATTCATGAAATGCTAAAACATCTCCCAGAGGTGGATGCTGACAAAGATATTTATAAACATGCTATGCATGCCATGCTTCGTTCCTTGATCGAATATTATGCAAATGATCAATTTACCCCTGGTGGGACAAGTCTCCTCCACGGTGTGTACTCATGGCATTCAGGTAAAGGAGTGGATGAAGGCAATATCTGGGGTGACTACTATTACCTAGAAGCCCTTATCCGTTTCTACAAAGACTGGAACCTATATTGGTAGGAGGAGAAATATGACAATGCCAAATATTATTATGACCCGTATCGATGAACGGTTGATTCATGGACAAGGACAACTTTGGGTAAAATACCTAGGTTGTAATACGGTCATTGTTGCCAATGACGAAGTAAGCACGGACAAGATGCAACAAACTCTGATGAAAACAGTTGTGCCAGACTCAGTTGCCATGCGTTTCTTCCCTTTGCAAAAGGTGATTGATATCATTCACAAGGCTAATCCTGCTCAAACGATCTTTATCGTTGTAAAGGATGTAAAGGACGCTTTAACCTTGGTAGAAGGTGGTGTCCCTATCAAAGAAATCAATATTGGGAACATTCACAATGCCCCTGGTAAAGAGCAAGTGACACGCTCCATCTTCCTGGGTGAAGAGGACAAGGCAGCCCTCAAGGAATTAAGCCAAACTCATCAAGTAACATTTAATACGAAAACAACTCCAACAGGAAATGATGGAGCTGTTCAAGTCAACATTATGGACTATATTTAAAAGAGGAGATCGTTATGTCGATTAATGTATTTCAAGCGATTTTAATTGGATTATGGACAGCTTTCTGTTTTAGTGGAATGCTGTTAGGAATTTACACTAATAGATGTATTGTTCTGTCATTTGGTGTCGGAATTATTCTAGGTGATCTGCCTACTGCTCTTGCAATGGGAGCTATTGGTGAATTGGCTTATATGGGATTCGGTGTTGGTGCTGGAGGTACTGTTCCACCAAACCCAATCGGACCTGGTATCTTTGGTACCTTGATGGCTATCACTAGTGCTGGTAAAGTCAGTCCAGAAGCGGCTCTTGCCCTCTCTACTCCGATTGCTGTGGCGATTCAATTCTTACAAACTTTCGCCTACACTGTACGTGCTGGTGCGCCTGAAACGGCGATGAAGCACTTGAAAAACCATAATTTGAAGAAATTCAAGTTCACTCTAAATGCAACAATTTGGTTGTTTGCCTTTATTGGATTTACCTTGGGTTGCTTGGGTGCCCTTTCAATGGATACCTTGTTGAAACTCGTAGACTACATTCCACCGGTATTACTTACAGGTTTGACAGTTGCTGGTAAAATGCTCCCAGCTATCGGTTTTGCGATGATCTTGTCAGTGATGGCTAAGAAAGAGTTGATTCCCTTTGTCTTGTTGGGATATGTTTGTGCAGCTTATCTAAACATCCCAACAATTGGTATTGCAATTGTAGGTACTATCTTTGCTTTGATTGAATTTTATAACAAGCCAAAAACAGCGGATCATGTGGTAGAGGAGGAAGCACACGATGACTGGATCTAACAAATTAACAAAACGTGATTATCTTAAAACGTCTTTGCGGGCATTCTTTTGTCAAAATGGATTTAACTATAGTAACTATCAAGGGTTGGGATATGCCAATGTGATGTATCCTGCTTTGAAAAAACACTATGGAGAGGATCAGGAAGGTTTCTACCAAGCCTTGGAAGAAAACTGTGAATTCTATAATACCAACCCACACTTCCTGCCTTTTATTACCAGCTTGCATCTTGTAATGTTGGAAAATGGCCGTCCGGCAAAAGAAACACGTAGTATCAAGATGGCCTTGATGGGACCATTGGCAGGTATTGGGGATTCTCTTTCTCAATTCTGTTTAGCTCCATTGTTCTCAACCATCGCAGCTTCGTTTGCTCAAGAAGGCTTGGTTGTCGGCCCAATCTTGTTCTTCCTGGCGATGAATACGATTTTAACAGCGATTAAATTGTCAACTGGTTTGTATGGATACAAACTAGGAACAACTGTGATTGATAAACTAAGCGAACAGATGGCAACGATTTCTCGTATTGCCAATATTATCGGTGTAACCGTAATTGCTGGTTTGGCAGCGACATCTGTTAAGATTATGGTGCCGATTACCTTTGCTGCAGGGGAAGTTAAAGCAGACGCTAAACAAAGTATCGTAAGTATTCAGGGAATGCTTGATAAGGTTGCTCCAGCTCTTCTACCAGCCCTATTTACACTTTTAGTTTACTACTTGATCAAAGAAAAGAAATGGACAACATATAAACTCGTTATTTTAACAGTTATCATCGGAATTATCGGAAGCTGGCTTAAGATTCTAGCTTAATAGATACAACATTGTTTTATGGAATAGTGATTGTCTTGGCAGTGAGTCCCCTTTTACTGTCAAGCTTTCATTCTATTCGTCAGCAAAAGTTGCTTCGCAAACAGATGGAGCAACGACAAGAGTATTTAGCTTCTTTAACATCTGGTGATGAAGTGTTGTTATTGTCTGGAATTCATGGAAAAATCATTTCTATCAAAGATGACTTGGTCTCCTTGCAGATTGCAAAAGGTGTGGTCATCTATGTAGAAAAGGAAAGTGTAATGGGAAAGACAAAAGAACTGCTTTTTAAGTAGTTCTTTTTCTGGTAATAGATAATGAAAGAAGAAAGAAGACAATTTTTTGAAAGAATCGATGGAAACCAATGTCGTGATTATATCTTGTCCCACTGTTCAAAAGACTATGAGAAAGTCAAGAGTTCCCTTGAACGCTTGATGGACAATCGTTTTATGTTTGATAGTCCTTGGGATATGGAGCCTTGTTCAAAAATCCATCAAATCCAGCCGATGGTATGGGATCAAGTATTTGAATATGATCCAGAATGGTCTTATATGCTCAATCGACAAGAATATCTCTTGCAGTTTATGATAGGGTATCTGGTAGAAGGAGATAAGGACTATATTCAAAAGTGCAAGTTCTTTCTATTTGATTGGATTGAGCAGGTGAGAGAATTTTCTCCTCAATCCTTGATGACTAGAACCTTGGATACGGGTATTCGTTCCTTTACTTGGTTGAAACTACTCTTGCTCCTCTTGAAATTTGACTTGCTAGAGGAGAAAGAACTAGAGAAAATTTTGGTCAGTCTAGAAAAGCAGATTGACTTTATGAAAAGCTACTATCGCGCCAAGTACACCCTTAGTAACTGGGGGATTTTACAAACAATTCCGATGCTTGCTATCTATCATTTCTTTTCAGATAAGATGGACCTAGAAGAAGCTTACCATTTTGCTTCAGAGGAGTTGAAACAGCAAATTGAGACACAGATTTTAGGAGATGGAAGCCAGTTTGAACAGTCGATTCTCTATCATGTAGAGGTTTATAAAGCCTTGCTGGATTTGTGTCTCTTGCTTCCAGACTTGCAAGATAGTTACCAAGAGTTGCTGGAAAAGATGGCGACCTATATTCAAATGATGACAGGCTTAGATGGACGGACTTTGGCTTTTGGTGATAGCGATTCTACAGAAACGACAGAAATTTTGAGCCTGTCTGCTGTGGTTTTGAACAAGGAAGACCTTCTTAACGGTCTGGATGTTAAAGTTGATTTGCTTAGCCTCTTGTTCCTGGGGCGAGAAAAGGTCAAGCGACTGCAGGAATTTGAAAGGAGAGCTTGGCAGCCTAAGTCCATGATCTTTGAAGACTCTGGACATGTCTGTATTAAGGATGAACATCGTTATCTATTTTTCAAAAATGGTCCGCTAGGAAGTGCCCATAGCCATAGTGACGAGAATAGTTTTTGCTTACAGTATCAAGGCCAACCTATTTTCATAGATGCTGGGCGTTATTCTTATCGGGAGATATATGAACGTTATCTCTTAAAGAGTGCTTGGAGTCATTCGACCTGCATTGTAGATGGGAAAGCTCCGGAAAGAATCACGGGATCCTGGGAATATGAATACTATCCTCACTCCCTGTTTTGTCACCATAAAGAAAGGGAGGGAATGCATTATATTGAAGGGGCTTATTGGTCAGCAGAACCTGATTTGCCTTATCTTCACAAGAGAAAAATCCTCATGTTGGTAGAGGATGTCTGGCTCTTGGTAGATGACATCAGGTGTCAAGGTCAGCATGAGGCGTTGACTCAGTTTATCCTTGACAAGGATGTGACCTATCAAGATGGGAAAATCAATCAGTTGAGACTATGGAGTGAAGTTGATTTTGATTTGGAAGATACCATCATTTCTCCTAAATACAATGAGCTTGAAAGAAGTAGCAAACTCACCAAGCGCCAATTCTTTGAGAATCAGATGCTGGATTATACCATCATTGCGCATGAGAGTTTTGAAATCATCCGTCATTCTGTCTACCAGACAGATGATCGTGAAGTGGAAAATGCTCTGGCTTTTGAAGTGAAAAATGACGAAACAGACAAGCTGATTCTGTTATTAAGCGAGGATATTGGTGTAGGTGAAAAATTGTGCCTCGTTGACGGAACAAAAATGCGTGGAAAATGTCTAGTATATGATAAAATAAATGAGAGAATGATTCGCTTGCAGTGCTAGAAATAGGCATTTTGAATAGTGAATATGTTATAATAAGTATTAGTAGGAGGTGTTTTAGATTGGAGAAGAAACTGACCATAAAAGACATTGCGGAAATGGCTCAGACCTCGAAAACAACCGTGTCATTTTACCTAAACGGGAAATATGAAAAAATGTCCCAAGAGACACGTGAAAAGATTGAAAAAGTTATTCATGAAACAAATTACAAACCGAGCATTGTTGCGCGTAGCTTAAACTCCAAACGAACAAAATTAATCGGTGTTTTGATTGGTGATATTACCAACAGTTTCTCAAACCAAATTGTTAAGGGAATTGAGGATATCGCCAGCCAGAATGGCTACCAGGTAATGATAGGAAATAGTAATTACAGCCAAGAGAGTGAGGACCGGTATATTGAAAGCATGCTTCTCTTGGGAGTAGACGGCTTTATTATTCAGCCGACCTCTAATTTCCGAAAATATTCTCGTATCATCGATGAGAAAAAGAAGAAAATGGTCTTTTTTGATAGTCAGCTCTATGAACACCGGACTAGCTGGGTTAAAACCAATAACTATGATGCCGTTTATGACATGACCCAGTCCTGTATCGAAAAAGGTTATGAACATTTTCTCTTGATTACAGCGGATACGAGTCGTTTGAGTACTCGGATTGAGCGGGCAAGTGGTTTTGTGGATGCTTTAACAGATGCTAATATGCGTCACGCCAGTCTAACCATTGAAGATAAGCATACGAATTTGGAACAAATTAAGGAATTTTTACAAAAAGAAATCGATCCCGATGAAAAAACTCTGGTATTTATCCCTAACTGTTGGGCCCTACCTCTAGTCTTTACCGTTATCAAAGAGTTGAATTATAACTTGCCACAAGTTGGGTTGATTGGTTTTGACAATACGGAGTGGACTTGCTTTTCTTCTCCAAGTGTTTCGACGCTGGTTCAGCCCTCCTTTGAGGAAGGACAACAGGCTACAAAGATTTTGATTGACCAGATTGAAGGTCGCAATCAAGAAGAAAGGCAACAAGTCTTGGATTGTAGTGTGAATTGGAAAGAGTCGACTTTCTAAAATGAAGGAAAATGACTTGCAATCTCTGTTAAGAAATAAAATAATCCCACCTAGAACAAGCTAGGTGGGATTATTTGCCTATGAAATGAGAAATTATGGGAGCAAGCTCCTAAATCAACTGTTTTTGATCTACTTCTTTAACTACTTGATAAAAGTTATAGAAGTAGGCCAAACTTGAAATGATGGTTACGACTAGGAATATTGAAAATTTCCATTGGACAGGGTTGGTTAAAAGTTGTGGAAAGGATATGAGGAGAAAGAAGAGGGCTGCGTTGAGGACAGGTATCCGTTTTGATTGTATTTTCTCAAGTCCTTTATTGAGCGCAGGAAGAAAGAGGAGTAGGAGTAGTAAAACTGTATGAGAAACAGCTCCTGAAATAAGGGCGAAGAAAAGGAAAATACTGATAAAAACATGAATGTTCAGTAGTCTAGCTAGTGATTTCATAAGGCACCTCCTAATCCTGGTCTTTTTTAGCTCTTGCAATACGAAGTGAGTCGACAATATGTATCATCACTCCGAAAAAGAAAGCTCCCAGTATAGTTTTAAAAATATGTTTTGTATTTAGAAGAGAACTGATAAAATTTGGATTTTCACTTGTTAGGGTATCAATGAGTGGAATTATAAAAAATATCACTGTTCCATAAATCGAACCTGCTTTCAGACCAGGATAACGTAACTGTTTCTTTTCTTTTTTCATGAGTTTCCTCCTAATCCTCATCTTGATTTTTCTTAGTTTTTGCAATGCGACGGGAGATGAGGAACTGTATGCTCGCTCCGAAGAAAATAGAACCGAGAATACTTGATACACCATTTCTTATAGTGAGAAGAGAATGAAAATAGTCCTGACCTTCATCTATGAGTATACTGAGAAGAGGAGTTATAAAAAACATCCATAGACCAAAGAACAAACCTGCTTTAAGACCTGGGTAGTGTAGTTGCTTGCTTTCTTTCTCATTCAGCATATCTGGATCAATAGCTGTAATGCCTGTTTTTTTCATTTGGTAGGTGACATAGCCAGAAGCGATGAGGGCAATCACTAAAATCAGAGGAGGATAGATTAGAGCTACTTCTTGAGGGTATTTATAGGCCAGAAGGAGTGGAATAAGATTTCCGAAAATCATCAGATAAAAGAGGACGATAAAGACTTGGTTCCCAATACGATCGGCCTCACGCCGTTTGTATTCGTCAAGGGGACCAGAAATACCGTATGTGCGTTTGATCAGTTTTTCAGTGAAGGTTTCTTTTTTCATGAGTTTGCTCCTTTTTTAAAAATCTTCCTTCCAAAAGAGACTGTTGAGGTCAGTTTGGAGGCTGCGGGCGAGATTGAGACAGAGTTCCAAGGTTGGATTGTACTTGTCGTTTTCAATCATATTGATAGTCTGTCTCGAGACACCGATATCCTTGGCGAGCTCGAGCTGGGAAATGCCCAGTTCCTTGCGAAATTCTTTCACACGATTCATCTGGTCTCCTTTCTGATTTATGTCGTATATATTTGACTATATTATAGTCTTTTAAACATAAAGTGTCAAGTATTTTTGACATATTTTTTGAAGAAATAGTAGTCTCCTTGTCCTATTTGTCTGACAAGTGCAAGCTGGTCGGATTTGTGGTAAAATAGATAAGATATGACAAAAGAATTTCATCATGTAACGGTCTTACTCCACGAAACGATTGATATGCTTGACGTAAAGCCTGACGGTATCTACGTTGATGCGACTTTGGGTGGAGCAGGCCATAGCGAGTATTTATTAAGTAAATTAAGTGAAAAAGGCCATCTCTATGCCTTTGACCAGGATCAGAATGCCATTGACAATGCGCAAAAACGCTTGGCACCTTACATTGAGAAGGGAATGGTGACCTTTATCAAGGATAACTTCCGTCATTTACAGGCACGTTTGCGCGAAGCTGGTGTTCAGGAAATTGATGGAATTTGTTATGACTTGGGAGTGTCTAGTCCTCAATTAGACCAGCGTGAGCGTGGTTTTTCTTATAAAAAGGATGCGCCACTGGACATGCGGATGAATCAGGATGCTAGTCTGACAGCGTATGAAGTGGTGAACAATTATGACTATCATGACTTGGTTCGTATTTTCTTCAAGTATGGAGAGGACAAATTCTCTAAACAGATTGCGCGTAAGATTGAGCAAGCGCGTGAAGTGAAGCCGATTGAGACAACGACTGAGTTAGCAGAGATTATCAAGTTGGTCAAACCTGCCAAGGAACTCAAGAAGAAGGGGCATCCTGCTAAGCAGATTTTCCAGGCTATTCGAATTGAAGTCAATGATGAACTGGGGGCGGCAGATGAGTCCATCCAGCAGGCTATGGATATGTTGGCTCTGGATGGTAGAATTTCAGTGATTACCTTTCATTCCTTAGAAGACCGCTTGACCAAGCAATTGTTCAAGGAAGCTTCAACAGTTGAAGTTCCAAAAGGCTTGCCTTTCATCCCAGATGATCTCAAGCCCAAGATGGAATTGGTGTCCCGTAAGCCAATCTTGCCAAGTGCGGAAGAGTTAGAAGCCAATAACCGCTCGCACTCAGCCAAGTTGCGCGTGGCCAGAAAAATTCACAAGTAAGAGGGAAAAAGATGGCAGAAAAAATGGAAAAAACAGGTCAAATACTACAGATGCAACTTAAACGGTTTTCGCGTGTGGAAAAAGCTTTTTACTTTTCCATTGCTGTAACCACTCTTATTGTAGCCATTAGTATTATTTTTATGCAGACCAAGCTCTTGCAAGTGCAGAATGATTTGACAAAAATCAATGCGCAGATAGAGGAAAAGAAAACCGAATTGGACGATGCCAAGCAAGAGGTCAATGAACTATTACGTGCAGAACGTTTGAAAGAAATTGCCAATTCACACGATTTGCAATTAAACAATGAAAATATTAGAATAGCGGAGTAAGATATGAAGTGGACAAAAAGAGTAATCCGTTATGCGACCAAAAATCGGAAATCGCCGGCTGAAAACAGACGCAGAGTTGGAAAAAGTCTGAGTTTATTATCTGTCTTTGTTTTTGCCATTTTTTTAGTCAATTTTGCGGTCATTATTGGGACAGGCACTCGCTTTGGAACAGATTTAGCGAAGGAAGCTAAGAAAGTTCATCAAACCACCCGTACAGTTCCTGCCAAACGTGGGACTATTTATGACCGAAATGGAGTCCCGATTGCTGAGGATGCAACCTCCTATAATGTCTATGCGGTCATTGATGAGAACTATAAGTCAGCAACGGGTAAGATTCTTTACGTAGAAAAAACACAATTTAACAAGGTTGCAGAGGTCTTTCATAAGTATCTGGACATGGAAGAATCCTATGTAAGAGAGCAACTCTCGCAACCTAATCTCAAGCAAGTTTCCTTTGGAGCAAAGGGAAATGGGATTACCTATGCCAATATGATGTCTATCAAAAAAGAATTGGAAACTGCAGAGGTCAAGGGGATTGATTTTACAACCAGTCCCAATCGTAGTTACCCAAACGGACAATTTGCTTCTAGTTTTATCGGACTAGCTCAGCTCCATGAAAATGAAGATGGCAGCAAGAGCTTGCTGGGAACTTCTGGAATGGAGAGTTCTTTAAATAGAATTCTTGCAGGGACAGACGGCATTATTACCTATGAAAAGGATCGTCTGGGCAATATTGTCCCCGGAACGGAACAAGTTTTCCAGCAAACGGTAGATGGCAAGGATGTTTATACGACTATTTCCAGCACCCTTCAGTCCTTCATGGAGACCCAGATGAATGCCTTTCAAGAGAAAGTAAAAGGCAAGTATATGACAGCAACCTTGGTTAGTGCTAAAACAGGGGAAATTCTTGCAACGACGCAACGGCCGACCTTTGATGCAGATACTAAGGAAGGGCTTACCAAGGACTTTGTTTGGCGTGATATCCTCTATCAAAGTAACTATGAGCCAGGGTCAGCCATGAAGGTCATGACGCTCGCTGCTGCTATTGACAATAACACTTTCCCAGGAGGAGAAGTTTTCAATAGTAGTGAGTTAAAAGTAGCAGATGTTACTATCCGAGATTGGGACGTCAATGAAGGATTGACCGGTGGCGGAATGATGACCTTTTCTCAAGGGTTCGCGCACTCAAGTAACGTTGGGATGACGCTTCTTGAGCAAAAGATGGGAGATGCTACCTGGCTTGATTATCTTAATCGTTTTAAATTTGGTGTTCCGACCCGTTTCGGTTTGACGGATGAGTATGCTGGGCAACTTCCTGCGGATAATATCGTTAACATTGCGCAAAGCTCATTTGGACAAGGGATTTCAGTGACCCAGACGCAAATGATTCGTGCCTTTACAGCTATTGCTAATGACGGTGTCATGCTGGAGCCTAAATTTATTAGTGCCATTTATGATCCAAATGATCAAACTGCTCGGAAATCTCAAAAAGAAATTGTGGGAAATCCTGTTTCTAAAGATGCAGCTAGTCTAACTCGGACTAACATGGTTTTGGTAGGGACGGATCCGGTTTATGGAACCATGTATAACCACAGCACAGGCAAGCCAACTGTAACTGTTCCTGGACAAAATGTAGCCCTCAAGTCTGGTACGGCAGAAATCGCTGACGAGAAAAATGGAGGCTACTTGGTTGGTTCTACCAACAACATTTTCTCAGTTGTGGCTATGAACCCTGCAGAAAATCCTGATTTTATCTTGTATGTAACGGTTCAACAGCCTGAACATTATTCAGGTATCCAGTTGGGGGAATTTGCCAATCCTATTTTGGAGCGGGCTTCAGCTATGAAAGAATCTCTCAATCTTCAATCTCCTGCTAAGAATTTAGATCAAGTGACGACAGAGTCTTCTTATGCAATGCCTAGTATCAAGGATATATCCCCAGGAGATTTAGCAGAAGAACTACGTCGTAATATTGTGCAACCAATCGTTGTAGGTACTGGAACAAAGATTAAAGAGACTTCTGTAGAAGAAGGGACCAATCTTGCACCAAACCAACAAGTTCTCCTTTTATCGGATAAGGTAGAAGAAATTCCAGACATGTATGGCTGGAAAAAAGAGACTGCCGAGACCTTTGCTAAATGGTTGGATATTGAACTGGAATTTGAAGGTTCAGGTTCCGTCGTTCAGAAGCAAGATGTTCGGACTAATACAGCTATCAAAAACATTAAAAAAATTAAATTAACTTTAGGAGACTAATATGTTTATTTCTATCAGTGCTGGAATTGTGACATTTTTACTAACTTTGGTAGGAATTCCGGCCTTTATCCAATTTTATCGAAAGGCACAAATTACAGGCCAGCAGATGCATGAGGATGTCAAACAGCACCAGGCAAAAGCTGGGACTCCTACAATGGGAGGTTTGGTTTTCTTAATTGCTTCTGTTTTGGTTGCCTTCTTTCTTGCCCTATTTAGTAACCAACTCAGCAATAATGTGGGAATGATTTTGTTCATCTTGGTTCTTTATGGTTTAATCGGATTTTTAGATGACTTCCTTAAGGTTTTTCGTAAAATCAATGAGGGGCTAAATCCCAAGCAGAAATTGGCTCTTCAGCTTCTAGGTGGCGTCATTTTCTACCTTTTCTATGAGCGCGGTGGTGATATGCTTTCAGTCTTTGGCTACCAAGTGCATCTAGGGATTTTCTATATTGTCTTCGCCCTTTTCTGGCTAGTTGGTTTTTCAAACGCAGTCAACTTGACTGACGGCATTGACGGTCTGGCTAGTATTTCGGTTGTGATTAGTTTGACTGCTTATGGAGTTATTGCCTATGTGCAAGGTCAGATGGATATTCTTCTGGTGATTTTAGCCATGATTGGTGGCTTGCTCGGCTTCTTTGTCTTTAACCATAAGCCTGCTAAGGTCTTTATGGGAGATGTGGGAAGTTTGGCCCTAGGTGGGATGCTGGCAGCTATCTCTATGGCTCTCCACCAAGAATGGACTCTCTTGATTATCGGAATTGTGTATGTTTTTGAAACAACTTCTGTTATGATGCAAGTCAGTTATTTCAAACTGACAGGTGGTAAACGTATTTTCCGTATGACGCCTGTACATCACCATTTTGAGCTTGGGGGATTGTCTGGTAAAGGAAATCCTTGGAGCGAGTGGAAGGTTGACTTCTTCTTTTGGGGAGTGGGACTTCTAGCAAGTCTCCTGACCCTAGCAATTTTATATTTGATGTAAGAATGGCACCCTGATGTTTCAGGGTGTTTTTGTGTTTAAATACACAATGAAAATCAAAGAACAAACTAGAAAGCTAACTTTAGGCTGCTCAAAATATAGTAGATTGAAACTAGAATAGTACACATCTACTTCTAAAATATTGTTAGAAATCGATTTGACTGTCCTGATTGATTTGTCCTGTTCTTATTTCGTTTTAATATACAGTTTTGAGATGGTTGATAGAACTGACGAAGTCAGCTCAAAACACGGTTTTGAGGTTGTAGATAAGGAGAAGCTGATGTGGTTTGAAGAGGTTTTCGAAGAGTGTAAAAAAATATTGGTCAGTTAAAGTCAAAACTATTGACCTTTTCTGACCAATGTAGTATATTATGAACGTAAGGTAAATGAAAGCCTTACTAGAACACTTATTTAAAGTAAAATAGAAAGAGGTGGGTCTATGTTTCATCTAGAAATCTTCAGAAGTAAAGATAGTCTACTCCTGCTTGAAAAAGAAAAACCAGAAATAGTACGTAGGGTAGCGATCTAGCTAGTCTAAATTTTTTAAAACAATGGTCAAAGATAGTCAATATCAGTAATCATAACTAAGTAAACAAAAAGAGGTAAAGAATATGAATAACAACTTTAATAATTTTAATAACATGGATGATTTATTTAACCAATTGATGGGTGGTATGCGAGGATACAGTTCTGAAAATCGCCGTTACTTAATTAATGGACGCGAAGTCACACCTGAGGAATTTGCTCACTATCGTGCGACTGGTCAATTACCAGGAAATGCAGAAACTGATGTGCAAATGCCACAACAGGCATCAGGTATGAAACAAGACGGTGTCCTTGCAAAACTAGGTCGAAACTTAACAGCAGAAGCGCGTGAGGGCAAGTTGGATCCTGTTATCGGACGAAACAAGGAAATTCAAGAAACATCTGAAATCCTCTCACGCCGCACCAAGAACAATCCTGTTTTGGTCGGAGATGCAGGTGTTGGTAAGACAGCAGTTGTCGAAGGTCTAGCGCAAGCCATTGTGAACGGAGATGTTCCTGCTGCTATCAAGAACAAGGAAATTATTTCTATTGATATCTCAGGTCTTGAGGCTGGTACTCAATACCGTGGTAGCTTTGAAGAAAATGTCCAAAACTTAGTCAATGAAGTGAAAGAAGCAGGGAATATTATCCTCTTCTTTGATGAAATTCACCAAATTCTTGGTGCTGGTAGCACTGGTGGAGACAGTGGTTCTAAAGGACTTGCGGATATTCTCAAGCCAGCTCTCTCTCGTGGAGAATTGACAGTGATTGGGGCAACAACTCAAGACGAATACCGTAACACCATCTTGAAGAATGCTGCTCTTGCTCGTCGTTTCAACGAAGTGAAGGTCAATGCTCCTTCGGCAGAGAATACTTTTAAAATTCTTCAAGGAATTCGTGACCTCTATCAACAACACCACAATGTCATCTTGCCAGACGAAGTCTTGAAAGCAGCGGTGGATTATTCTGTTCAATACATTCCTCAACGTAGCTTGCCAGATAAGGCTATTGACCTTGTCGATGTAACGGCTGCTCACTTGGCGGCTCAACATCCAGTAACAGATGTGCATGCTGTTGAACGAGAAATCGAAACGGAAAAAGACAAGCAAGAAAAAGCAGTTGAAGCAGAAGATTTTGAAGCAGCTCTAAACTATAAAACACGCATTGCAGAATTGGAAAAGAAAATCGAAAACCACACAGAAGATATGAAAGTGACTGCAAGTGTCAACGATGTGGCTGAATCTGTGGAACGAATGACAGGTATCCCAGTATCGCAAATGGGAGCTTCAGATATCGAACGTTTGAAAGATATGGCTCATCGCTTGCAAGACAAGGTGATTGGTCAAGATAAGGCCGTAGAAGCTGTAGCTCGTGCTATCCGTCGTAACCGTGCTGGTTTTGATGAAGGAAATCGCCCAATCGGCAGCTTCCTCTTTGTAGGGTCTACTGGGGTTGGTAAGACGGAGCTTGCTAAGCAATTGGCACTCGATATGTTTGGAACCCAGGATGCGATTATCCGTTTGGATATGTCTGAATACAGTGACCGCACAGCTGTTTCTAAGCTAATTGGTACAACAGCAGGCTATGTGGGTTATGATGACAATAGCAATACCTTAACAGAACGTGTTCGTCGCAATCCATACTCTATCATTCTCTTGGATGAAATTGAAAAGGCTGATCCTCAAGTTATTACCCTTCTCCTCCAAGTTCTAGATGATGGTCGTTTGACAGATGGTCAAGGAAATACAGTAAACTTCAAGAATACTGTCGTTATTGCGACCTCAAATGCTGGATTTGGCTATGAAGCCAATTTGACAGAAGATGCGGATAAACCAGAATTGATGGACCGTTTGAAACCCTTCTTCCGTCCAGAATTCCTCAACCGCTTTAATGCAGTCATCGAGTTCTCACACTTGACTAAGGAAGACCTTTCTAAGATTGTAGATTTGATGTTGGCTGAAGTTAACCAAACCTTGGCTAAGAAAGACATTGACTTGGTAGTCAGTCAAGCGGCTAAAGATTATATCACAGAAGAAGGTTACGACGAAGTCATGGGGGTTCGTCCTCTCCGTCGAGTGGTTGAACAAGAAATTCGTGATAAGGTGACAGACTTCCACTTGGATCATTTAGATGCTAAACATCTGGAAGCAGATATGGAAGATGGCGTTTTGGTTATTCGTGAGAAAGTCTAAGATAGAATTTTGAGGATAAAAAAGAAGGAGCCAGCTGAAAAAAACTGGTTCCTTTTGAGGTACGACGGGCATGTCGTACAGTAGGTTGAAACTAGAATAGTACACATCTACTTCTAAAACATTGTTAGAAATCGAATTGACTGTCCTGAACGATTTGTCCTGTTCTTATTTCATTTTACTATATATCTGAATATCTGAGGTGTAAGTCCTCGGTGGGCACCCACTACCGGTGAACCCAATAGCGATTCCCAAGCCTGACTATCGTGAGGTAGCGGATTAAAACGGTCTGGGGATAGGCCGTTTTAAGTCTGACGCTGGAAATAAGAATCGTCAGAGGAAGGGATAGCGAAATCGTGGCTCTACGAATAGGAACGTGATAATAAGGCGTATATAGCGGATAAGGGGGTCTCAAACTCTAAAGTTCAAAAAGGTAGTCGTAACCTATATGCGTAAATCACGAGAGCAACTGAATTTGTTCATTCGAGGATGGATAAACTATTTCTCATTGGGAAATATGAAAAGTATAGTCACTAGCATAGATGAGCGCTTGCGTACTCGCCTACGAGTGATTATCTGGAAGCAATGGAAGAAGAAATCGAGACGATTATGGGGATTGCTTAAGTTAGGGGTTCCTAAATGGATAGCAGATAAGGTATCTGGCTGGGGCGACCATTATCAATTAGTAGCTCAGAAGTCGGTACTTAAACGTGCTATATCAAAACCAGTCCTTGAAAAACGTGGACTGGTTTCGTGTTTGGATTATTACCTTGAACGACATGCGTTAAAAGTTAGTTGAACCGCCGTATGCCGAACGGTACGTACGGTGGTGTGAGAGGGGCTAGAGATTATCCCCTACTCGATTTTAAATCACATGACGTTCAAAGGCATCATCTGAAATCCCTTGTTCCAAGATGAGTTTTGCCCATTCTTTAGCAGAGAAGAGGCTGTGGTCCTTGTAGTTTCCGCAAGATTCGATGGTTGTCCCTGGGACATCTTCCCAAGTAGTAGTTTCAGCGATTTCCTTGAGCGAATCCTTGATAACAGCTGCGATTTTAGCACTGGTGTGACGTCCCCACATAATCATGTGGAAGCCTGTGCGGCAACCAAATGGTGAACAGTCAATCATGCCGTCAATGCGGGTACGGATGAGTTTGGCTAAGAGGTGCTCGATAGTGTGAAGGCCGGCAGTAGGGATAGAGTCTTCGTTTGGTTGCACCAAGCGAATATCATAATTGGAGATGATGTCTCCTTTTGGTCCTGTTTCTTCCCCAATCAAGCGAACATAGGGTGCTTTGACAATGGTGTGGTCAAGTTCAAAACTTTCGACAATAACTTCTTTTGACATGGTAAATCCTTTCAGTTTTCTTCTCTCATTATATCATAAAGGTTGCTCCTGAGACAGAGAGAAAACCTCTCCGAGGCTGGAGAGGTTGAAATCTTTACTTACGATATAAGCGGTCGTATTGGTAGTATGGGTCAAAGGTTACGTTGATACCCAGTTTACGAAGGACATTCTTGTCTTCATCAGTCAAGATGATGGTTGAGTGGGCTTCGCTTCCTTTGAGGTTGCCGAGTTCTTCCATAGCGCGGGCAGCATCAGGATTTTCTGTAGCTGTGATAGCAAGTGCAATCAGGATTTCATTTGAATGAAGGCGTGGATTGCGGCTACCGAGATGATCGATTTTAAGACCTTGGATTGGCTTAACAACTTCAGGCTCGATTAGTTTTACTTCTTTAGCGATGTCAGCTGATTTTTTGATGGCGTTGATCAAGGCAGCGGCTGTAGGCCCAAAGAGTTCTGAGTTCTTACCAGTGACGATTTCCCCATTTGGCAATTCAAAGGCTAGGGCTGGTCCACCAGTTTCTTCTGCTTTTTGGCGCGCAACGACAGCAACCTTACGGTCTGCAGGTGTGATACCGAGGTCGTTCATGAGCAACTCAATTTTCTTGACGGCAGCTTCGCCAACTTTTTCAGCTTTGAAGTCAAGAACTGTTTGATAGTAACGGCGGATGATTTCTTGTTTAGAAGCTTCGACAGCAGCCTCGTCATCTGTAATAGCGAAACCAACCATGTTGACACCCATATCTGTCGGTGAAGAGTATGGTGATTTTCCGAGAATACGTTCCAACATGCGCTTGAGCACTGGGAAGATTTCGATATCACGGTTGTAGTTGACAGTGGTTTCTCCATAGGTTTGAAGATGGAAGGGGTCAATCATGTTGACATCATCAAGGTCAGCTGTGGCAGCTTCATAAGCCAAGTTAACTGGATGATGAAGGGGAAGATTCCAAACAGGGAAGGTTTCAAATTTAGCGTAGCCAGATTTGATGCCATTGATTTGGTCGTGGTACATATTGGACATACACGTTGCCAATTTTCCAGAACCGGGTCCAGGAGCGGTTACGACAATCAAGTTGCGACTGGTTTTGATGTAGTCGTTTTTGCCCATGCCTCCTGGGAAAATGATGTGATCCATATCCGTAGGATATCCTTTGATTGGATAATGAAGATAAGAATCAATTCCGTTTTTCTCAAGTTGGTTGCGGAAGGCATCTGCAGCGGGTTGGCCAGCGTATTGTGTAATGACAACGGAACCAACAAAAATCCCTAATTCATTGAATTTGTCAATCAAACGAAGAACTTCTTGGTCATAAGAAATGCCTAAGTCGCCACGTGCTTTGGAATGTTCAATGTTGCTAGCATTAATGGCAATCACAACCTCAACCTGCTCTTTCAATTCTTGCAAGAGCTTGATTTTGTTGTCAGGTTCATAACCAGGAAGGACACGAGCAGCGTGGAAATCTTCTAACATTTTACCGCCAAACTCTAAGTAGAGCTTGCCGTCAAATTGGTTAATGCGCTCCAAAATATGGTCGCGTTGTAAATTCAAATACTGTTCAGAACTAAAAGCTTGTTTTTTCATTTTTTTACCTCTGGACTCTATTATAATAAAAAATTGGAAGTTAGGAAACTACGGAGCTAAAAAAGAAATTAAAAAGATTAAGCAAACGCTTGCACAAAATTTTAAAAAGTGCTATCATATACTATAGATTATTAAAATAATGAGGTAAACAGATGCAAGAAAAATGGTGGCATAATGCCGTAGTCTATCAAGTCTATCCAAAGAGTTTTATGGATAGTAATGGAGATGGAGTTGGTGATTTGCCAGGTATTACCAGTAAGTTGGACTATCTAGCTAAGTTAGGAATCACAGCGATTTGGCTTTCTCCCGTTTATGACAGCCCTATGGATGATAATGGCTACGATATTGCTGATTATCAAGCGATTGCGGCTATTTTTGGAACCATGGAGGACATGGATCAGCTGATTGCAGAAGCTAAGAAGCGTGATATCCGTATCATCATGGACTTGGTGGTCAATCATACCTCGGATGAGCATGCTTGGTTTGTCGAAGCCTGTGAAAATACTGACAGCCCTGAGCGAGACTACTATATCTGGCGCGATGAACCCAATGACCTAGATTCTATCTTTAGTGGGTCTGCTTGGGAATACGATGAAAAGTCAGGTCAATACTATCTCCACTTTTTCAGCAAGAAACAGCCGGATCTCAACTGGGAAAATGAAAAACTTCGCCAGAAAATTTATGAGATGATGAACTTCTGGATTGATAAAGGTATTGGTGGTTTCCGTATGGATGTTATTGACATGATTGGCAAAATTCCTGACGAGAAGGTAGTCAATAATGGTCCTATGCTCCATCCCTATCTCAAGGAAATGAATCAGGCGACCTTTGGAGATAAGGATCTCTTGACAGTAGGGGAGACTTGGGGAGCAACGCCAGAGATTGCCAAGCTCTACTCTGATCCAAAGGGGCAAGAATTGTCTATGGTCTTCCAGTTTGAACATATCGGTCTTCAGTATCAGGAAGGTCAGCCTAAATGGCACTATCAAAAAGAGCTGAATATCGCTAAGTTAAAAGAAATCTTCAACAAATGGCAGACAGAGTTAGGAGTTGAGGACGGCTGGAATTCCCTCTTCTGGAACAACCATGACCTCCCTCGTATTGTCTCAATATGGGGAAATGACCAAGAATACCGCGAAAAATCTGCCAAAGCCTTTGCAATCTTACTTCATCTCATGAGAGGAACTCCTTATATCTACCAAGGTGAGGAGATTGGGATGACCAACTATCCGTTTGAAACACTGGCTCAAGTAGAAGATATTGAATCTCTCAACTATGCGCGTGAGGCTCTTGAAAAAGGTGTTCCGATTGAAGAAATCATGGACAGTATCCGTGTTATTGGACGTGACAATGCCCGTACCCCTATGCAATGGGACGAGAGCAAAAACGCTGGTTTCTCAACAGGTCAACCTTGGTTGGCGGTTAATCCAAATTACGAGATGATCAATGTCCAAGAAGCGCTGGCAAATCCAGATTCTATTTTCTATACCTATCAGAAACTGGTCCAAATTCGCAAGGAGAATAGCTGGCTAATTCGAGCTGACTTTGAATTGCTTGATACGGCTGATAAGGTCTTTGCTTATATACGTAAGGATGGCGACCGTCGCTTCCTAGTTGTGGCTAACTTGTCCAATGAAGAGCAAGACTTGACAGTAGAAGGAAAAGTCAAATCTGTCTTGATTGAAAACACTGCGGCTAAAGAAGTACTTGAAAAACAGGTCTTGGCTCCATGGGATGCTTTCTGTGTGGAAATGACTGACTAGAATGAGCAAACCTCAAGTTTTTGAAGCTTGAGGTTTTTTACTATAGTGGATTGAAACTAGAATAGTGCACCTCTACTTCTAAAACATTGTTAGAAATCGATTTGATTGCTCTGAACGATTTGTCCTATTCTTATTTCGTTTTAATATAATAACCGATGGTGTGGTTAATGTTGGTAAGAGAAACTTCTGAAACCATACTTCAAAAAAGTCGCTCGTCATCGTCTCTTCGTAAGTCATTGGAACGATTAATTCACCATTTGTTAGACCTGCAACCAAAGAAATTCTCTGATATCTTCTTCCAGATACTTTGCCTCTTCTTAACTGACCTTTTAATGAGCGACCATATTCTCGATAAAAATAAGTATCGAATCCTGTTTCATCAATCTAAACAGGTGCTAGGTGCTTTAATCTATTAAAATTCTTAAGAAATAAGGCTACTTTTTCTGGGTCTTGTTCATAGTTAAATTGAAACTAAAATAGTACACCTCTGCTTCTAAAACATTGTTAGAAATCAATTTGACTGTCCTGATCGTTTTGTCATGTTCTTATTTCATTTTACTATATTTTTGGTCCGCGGGAAGTCTACTTAAGATACTTAAAGATGCAGATAGTAAAAAAAGATGTAGACATTACCGTAAAAAAGTGATATAATCGTATGATGTTCAAGGTATAGGTGTTAATCATGAGTAGACGTTTTAAAAAATCACGTTCACAGAAAGTGAAGCGAAGTGTTAATATCGTTTTGCTGACTATTTATTTATTGTTAGTTTGTTTTTTATTGTTCTTAATCTTTAAGTACAATATCCTTGCTTTTAGATATCTTAATCTAGTGGTAACTGTGTTAGTCCTACTAGTTGCCTTGGTAGGGCTACTCTTGATTATCTATAAAAAAGCTGAAAAATTTACTATTTTTCTGTTGGTGTTCTCTATCCTTGTCAGCTCTGTGTCGCTCTTTGCAGTACAGCAGTTTGTTGGACTGACCAATCGTTTAAATGCGACTTCTAATTACTCAGAATATTCAATCAGTGTCGCTGTTTTAGCAGATAGTGAGATCGAAAATGTTACGCAACTGACGAGTGTGACAGCACCGACTGGGACTGATAATGAAAATATTCAAAAACTACTAGCTGATATCAAGTCAAGTCAGAATACCGATTTGACGGTCAACCAGAGTTCGTCTTACTTGGCAGCTTACAAGAGTTTGATTGCAGGGGAGACTAAGGCCATTGGCCTAAATAGTGTCTTTGAAAATATCATCGAGTCAGAGTATCCAGACTACGCATCGAAGATAAAAAAGATTTATACCAAGGGATTCACTAAAAAAGTAGAAGCTCCTAAGACGTCTAAGAATCAGTCTTTCAATATCTATGTTAGTGGAATTGACACCTATGGTCCTATTAGTTCGGTGTCGCGATCAGATGTCAATATCCTGATAACTGTCAATCGAGATACCAAGAAAATCCTCTTGACCACAACGCCACGTGATGCCTATGTACCAATCGCAGATGGTGGAAATAATCAAAAAGATAAATTAACCCATGCGGGCATTTATGGAGTTGATTCGTCCATTCACACCTTAGAAAATCTCTATGGAGTGGATATCAATTACTATGTGCGATTGAACTTCACTTCTTTCTTGAAAATGATTGACTTATTGGGAGGGGTAGATGTTCATAATGATCAAGAGTTTTCAGCTCTACATGGGAAGTTCCATTTCCCGGTAGGGAATGTCCATCTAGACTCTGAGCAAGCTCTAGGTTTTGTACGTGAACGCTACTCACTAGCCGATGGAGACCGTGATCGTGGTCGCAACCAACAAAAGGTCATTGTAGCAATTATTCAGAAGTTAACTTCTACAGAGGTTTTGAAAAACTATAGTAGTATTCTTCAAGGATTGCAGGATTCTCTTCAAACAAATATGCCGATTGAGACTATGATAGATTTAGTGAATACTCAGTTGGAAAGTGGAGGGAATTATAAAGTAAATTCGCAAGACTTGAAAGGTACAGGTCGGATGGATCTTCCTTCTTATGCAATGCCAGACAGTAACCTCTATGTGATGGAAATAGATGATAGTAGTTTAGCTGTAGTTAAAGCAGCTATACAGGATGTGATGGAGGGTAGATGAAATGATAGACATCCATTCGCACATCGTCTTTGATGTAGATGATGGTCCCAAGTCAAGAGAGGAAAGCAAGGCTCTCTTGACAGAAGCCTACAGACAGGGGGTGCGAACTATTGTCTCTACCTCTCACCGTCGCAAGGGCATGTTTGAAACTCCGGAAGAGAAGATAGCAGAAAACTTTCTTCAGGTTCGGGAAATTGCAAAAGAAGTAGCAGATGATTTAGTCATTGCTTATGGCGCAGAGATATACTATACTCTGGATGCTCTAGAAAAGCTAGAAAAAAAAGAAATTCCTACCCTTAATGATAGTCGTTATGCTTTGATTGAGTTTAGCATGCATACTTCCTATCGTGAGATTCATACGGGATTGAGCAATATTTTGATGTTGGGAATCACGCCAGTAATTGCTCATATTGAACGGTATGATGCTTTAGAGAATAACGAAAAACGTGTTCGTGAACTGATTGATATGGGGTGCTATACTCAGATAAATAGTTACCATGTTTCAAAACCTAAGTTCTTTGGTGAAAAATATAAATTCATGAAAAAGAGAGCTCGGTATTTTTTGGAACGTGATTTAGTTCATGTAGTTGCAAGTGACATGCACAATTTAGACAGTAGACCTCCATATATGCAACAGGCATATGATATCATTGCTAAGAAATATGGAGCGAAAAAAGCGAAAGAACTTTTTGTAGATAATCCCAGAAAAATTATAATGGATCAATTAATTTAGGAGAAAATATGAAGGAACAAAACACTTTGGAAATCGATGTATTGCAACTATCCAGAGCTTTATGGAAAAGAAAGTTGGTCATTTTATTAGTGGCAATTATAACTTCTTCAGTTGCTTTTGCCTACAGTACTTTTGTTATCAAACCTGAGTTTACTAGTACGACTCGGATTTATGTAGTTAACCGTGATCAGGGAGAGAAGTCTGGTTTAACCAATCAAGACTTGCAGGCAGGATCATACTTGGTTAAAGACTATCGTGAAATTATCCTATCGCAGGATGTTTTGGAGGAAGTTGTTTCTGATTTGAAACTAGATTTGACGCCAAAAGGTTTGGCTAATAAAATTAAAGTAACAGTACCAGTTGATACCCGTATTGTCTCTGTTTCAGTTAATGATCGAGTTCCTGAAGAGGCAAGCCGTATCGCTAACTCTTTGAGAGAAGTAGCTGCTCAAAAAATTATCAGTATTACTCGTGTTTCTGATGTGACAACACTGGAGGAGGCAAGACCGGCGATATCACCGTCTTCGCCAAATATTAAACGCAATACACTAATTGGTTTTTTGGCAGGGGTGACTGGAACTAGTGTTATAGTTTTTCTTCTTGAATTTTTGAACACTCGTGTGAAACGTCCGGAAGATATCGAAAATACACTGCAGATGACACTTTTGGGAGTTGTACCAAACTTGGGTAAGTTGAAATAGGAGAGAAGGATGCCGACATTAGAAATAGCACAAAAAAAACTGGAGTTCGCTAAGAAGGCAGAAGAATATTACAATGCCTTGTGTACAAATATACAGTTGAGCGGAGATAAACTAAAAGTAATTTCCGTCACTTCTGTTAACCCTGGGGAAGGAAAAACAACTACTTCCATAAATATAGCATGGTCGTTTGCGCGTGCAGGCTATAAAACTCTTTTGATCGATGGCGATACTCGACAATCAGTTATGTCAGGAGTTTTTAAATCTCGTGAAAAAATTACAGGGCTAACAGAATTTTTATCTGGGACAGCTGATTTATCTTACGGTTTATGTGATACAAATATTGAAAATTTATTTGTAGTTCAATCGGGATCTGTATCACCAAACCCTACAGCCTTGTTACAAAGTAAAAATTTTAATGATATGATTGAAACATTGCGTAAATATTTTGATTATATCATTGTTGATACACCACCTGTTGGAATTGTTATTGATGCGGTAATTATCACTCAAAAGTGTGATGCGTCCATCTTGGTAACAGCAACAGGTGAGGCGAATAAACGTGATGTCCAAAAAGCGAAACAACAATTAGAACAAACAGGGAAACTGTTCCTAGGAGTTGTTTTAAATAAATTGGATATCTCGGTTGATAAGTATGGAGTTTACGCTTCCTATGGAAATTATGGTAAAAAATAACTTAGGAAAGATTTTATGGATAAAAAAGGATTGGAAATTTTTCTGGCAGTATTACAGAGTATTATTGTCATTTTATTGGTTTATTTTCTTAGCTTTGTTAGAGAGACAGAACTTGAACGTTCTTCGATGGTTATACTATACCTTCTCCACTTTTTTGTATTCTATTTTAGTTCCTATGGTAACAAATTTTTTAAAAGAGGGTACCTAGTTGAGTTTAATAGTACTATAAGATATATTTTTTTCTTTGCAATAGCTATAAGTGTATTAAACTTTTTTATAGCGGAACGGTTTAGTATCTCTAGAAGAGGAATGGTATACTTCTTAACTTTAGAAGGAATATCCTTATACTTGTTAAATTTCTTAGTAAAGAAATATTGGAAGCATGTGTTTTTTAATCCAAAAAATAGCAAGAAAATTTTACTGTTAACAGTAACGGAAAATATAGAAAAAGTTCTTGATAAATTGCTAGAATCTGATGAACTTTCATGGAAATTGGAAGCAGTAAGTGTTTTGGATAAATCTGATTTTCAACATGATAAAATACCTGTAATTGAAAAGGAAAAAATTATTGAATTTGCAACGCATGAAGTTGTGGATGAGGTGTTTGTCGATCTTCCAGGAGAGAGCTATGATATTGGAGAAATTATCTCTAAGTTTGAGACAATGGGGATAGATGTAACTGTAAATCTTAATGCATTTAATAAGAATTTGGGTCGTAATAAACAAATTCATGAGATAGTAGGATTGAATGTAGTCACTTTCTCTACAAATTTTTATAAAACTAGTCATGTGATTTCAAAGAGAATTCTCGATATTTGTGGTGCCACTATTGGCCTTATTCTTTTTGCTATAGCTAGTCTAGTTTTAGTTCCATTGATTCGTAAAGATGGCGGACCAGCTATTTTTGCTCAAACTCGTATAGGGAAAAATGGTCGACATTTTACCTTTTATAAATTCCGTTCGATGCGGATCGATGCTGAAGCTATCAAAGAACAGTTGATGGATCAAAATACGATGCGAGGTGGTATGTTTAAGATGGACAATGATCCTCGTGTTACAAAAATTGGTCGCTTTATTCGTAAAACCAGTTTAGATGAGTTACCCCAGTTTTGGAATGTCTTTATAGGAGATATGAGTTTGGTGGGAACACGTCCACCTACAGTAGACGAGTATGATCAGTATACTCCAGAACAGAAACGTCGACTCAGCTTTAAACCTGGTATTACAGGTTTATGGCAGGTTAGCGGCCGTAGTAAAATAACCGATTTTGACGATGTTGTAAAATTAGATGTGGCTTATATTGATAATTGGACAATCTGGAAAGATATTGAAATTTTGCTTAAAACTGTTAAAGTTGTATTTATGAGAAATGGAGCGAAGTAAGGGATGAAAGTATGTCTAGTTGGATCTAGTGGAGGTCATTTAACTCATTTGTATTTATTAAAACCTTTCTGGAAAGATAGAGAAAGATTTTGGGTGACTTTTGATAAAGAAGATGCAAGAAGTATTTTAGAAAATGAAATATTTTATCCATGTTATTATCCTACTAATCGTAATCTAAAAAATCTTATTAAAAATACGATTCTTGCTTTCAAAATTTTGAGAAAGGAACGCCCTGATATTATCGTCTCATCAGGGGCAGCTGTAGCAGTTCCTTTCTTTTATCTAGGGAAAATATTTGGTGCTAAGACAGTCTATATAGAAGTATTTGATAGAATTGATGCTCCGACAATGACTGGGAAACTTGTTTATCCAGTAACTGACAGGTTTATTGTACAATGGGAAGAAATGAAAAAAGTATATCCGAAAGCAATCAATCTCGGAGGGATTTTCTAATGATTTTTGTGACAGTAGGTACTCATGAACAACAGTTTAATCGACTTATAAAAGAGGTTGATAGATTAAAAGGTGAGGGATTTATTCAGGATGATGTTTTTATTCAAACAGGATACTCTAATTATGTTCCAAAATTTTGTAAATGGGAAAAATTAATATCTTATGAAAAAATGAATCAATTGATTAAGGAATCAGATATTATCATTACCCATGGCGGTCCAGCTACGTTTATGGCAGTTATTGCTAAAGGTAAAAATCCAATAATTGTTCCGCGGCTAAAAAAATTTGGTGAGCATGTAAATGATCACCAGATGCAATTTGTAAAAATAACGAAAGAAATATACAATTTAATAGTTATAGATGATATTTCAGACTTACATTTAATTCTTCATAATTTTAAGGACAAACATTTTGAAACTTATTTGAATAACGAGAGATTTAATGTACGTTTCAATGTGGAAATCAGTAACCTTTTTAAAGGAAATAAAATAAATGAAAATTAGAATAGAACCTCAGTATTTTCTTTATAAATACCTTTGGTTTATTATCCTACTTCCAAAACAGTTTATGGAATTAATATTATTCTTTTTAATTGCTTTAACTCTTTTACCAACCTATATAAAAGAAAAACAAGTTTTTAAAATAGATACACCATCTTTTTGTATGGTGCTATGGACTATTATATATTCTATATCTATAATATTTAATTCTCTGATTGATGGATTGGCTGTTCAAGTGATATTTTCAGATTTGAGTAAAGCATTTAATTGGCTAATAGCAGTATTTTTTTATAATTATTATTTGAAAATGCCAATCAATATTGACAGGATAAAGAGATATATGTATTATAATTTTACTATCTTAGTTGTTTTTGTCGGTTTATTCTATATACAAAGAGGCTCCAATGTAATTTTGTTTGGAAGAAGTTTGTTAGACTGGGACGGATTTACATTAGCTACTAGTTATGGTGTAAGATATACAGGTTTTTTAGAATACGCAACTTTAAATGGTCAGTTAATTCTTTTTTTATTACCGTTAATTAGATTGTTTAGATTTAGATTTTTTACACAAACTATCATTTTTGCTTTTCTTCTAGAGGTTTTGGTACTAAGCAAATCTAGAATAGCGATTGTTGCAATGCTTATATATATAGCATTTGCAGTAGTCAATGAGATTAATTCAAACAATAAATGGCTTATTGGAATTTTCTGTCCAATTATTCCTTTTATGTTATTTTACAATTTTGAAAAAATTAAACAGATTTTTTTTCAAATGTTTAGTTCTAGATCGGGTAGCAATGCGACACGCTTTAGAGTGTATGAGGAATCCCTAAAAGCTATTAATGGAATGGAAATGTTACTTGGCGCAGGTGTCAGAATTCCCTCTACAGTAGATATATTATTGGGGTCACATTCTATGTATATAAGTTTTATTTATAGGACAGGAGTTTTAGGAAGTATAATAATAACAGTAATGTTTTATTATCTGTTTTCTAAATTTTTAAAATGTGATTCATCTGAGAGACTAAGAAGTATTGGCTATATTCTAGCTTTGTCAGTATTTTGGCTTTTTGAAGAGTTAGATCCACATTATTGGTGTTTAATTTTATTTTTTTCAACAATAAGTATTTTCATAAACAATAGAAAAGAGGAAATAGTTGGATGATAGAAGTATCAATCATAATTCCAATATACAATGCTGAAAAAACTATTAAAAATTGTGTTGATAGTGCCTTAAAGCAAAATTTAGAATCTCTTGAAGTGATTTTGGTGAATGATGGGTCTAACGATTCTACATCAAAAATTCTTGAACAGTATGGTGATAATCCCCAAGTGATGATTTTCCATCAAGTGAACATGGGAGTATCTGCTGCCAGAAACGTAGGATTATCGTATGCAAGCGGAGAGTATGTGTTCTTTTTAGATTCAGATGATATATTAGATGAAGGTATGCTATCTAAAATGTATCAGTTTGCAAAAAGTAATAAAATTGATCTTTTATCTTGTTGGCATAAAGAGCCTAGTACAACACAATACGGTGGTAATGATAATAGTTCAGCTTCATTTATTGCACGAACAAAAGAGGAAATAGGAAATCATTTTGTGGATATTTTTCCGAGAAGTGCTTGTGCTAAGTTATTTCTTCGTAGAAGAATTGAGGAAAACAATATTGCTTTTTCGACTGAAATGTCACTAGGAGAAGATATGTCATTCGTTTGCCAATACTTGATGGTCTCAAGGAGTATTGCAGTAATTGATGGACTGTATTATACTATTCAGAATGTTAATCCACAGTCATTATCTAAGCGATATGTAAGTAATATCGAAAACTCCCTATTAATGCAGAATCAGTTATGGGATCAATTATTAGAAGTTTATCCTAAAATTGAGGAGAACTACTACAAGCAACATATGGATTTTAGATTTTATCTTGCTAGTTTATATGTGAATAATTTATTTAAATTTGATTCTCCGTATTCCTCAAAAGAAAAATGGGATAATATTGCACAACAATTAAAAAAATATAGACCATTTTTAGATGAGAAAGTGAGCAAAGAAAAGAAGCCTAAAAATATGAATGAGATGGTCATTTTTTATTTACTGAAGTCTAAAATTCCCGCGTTAATCTATTCTTTTTACTCATTTAAAGAATGGTGGAAGAAAAAGCGATTAAAAAATTGAAGGAGAAATCAGTTATGGAAGATTTAGTAAGCATTGTCGTTCCGGTCTATAATGTAGAAAAATATTTAAAAAAATCAATAGAAAGTATTTTGAATCAAACGTATGATAACCTTGAGGTTCTATTAGTCGATGATGGCAGTACAGATAGTAGTGGGGAAATTTGCGATTCATTTATTAAAGTTGATTCAAGAATAAGAGTGTTTCATAAAGAAAACGGTGGTTTATCGGATGCTCGAAATTTTGGAATAGAGCATATGAAAGGCCAATATGTATCGTTTATTGATGGCGATGATTATATATCTAAGGATTATGTGTGGAAGTTGTATCATTCTCTAAAAAACAATAATTCAGAGGTGTCTATATGTTCTTTTTCATTGGTTGATGAAACGGGTGAAAAGATAAAAGATGAGCTACTAGATTCTGGGGAAGTATCCTTGTCTGGTCAACAAATATTAGAAAAAGCGTTAACAGCAGATGGTTATCGCTATGTTGTTGCTTGGAATAAGCTTTATCGGTCAACTTTATTTGAAAAATTAAAATTTAAAAAAGGAATGTTGTATGAGGATGAATTTCTTAACTATCCTCTATTTTGGGACTGTAAAAGGGTATCAATTGTAGAGGAGCCGTTATATTTATACGTTCAACGAAAAGGAAGCATTATACAAAGTAATATGACTTTAGAAAAAATAAAGATGAAGGATAAAATGCATACATCGCGTATTGAATTTTATGCAGAAAAAAAGAATTCCTTTTTACACCAACGTTCGTGTCAACAGTATTGTAACTGGATTGTTACAATAACCGTTAGTCATTACAATGTTTTGAATGTAGCCTTTTTAAAATATTTGCAACATCAGTTTAGAAGAATTGTTAAATATACACAAAACGATGATAAGAAACTGATTATACAGAATATTTTAGGCTATATAAATATTCGTTTAGCAGCTTATGTAAAATCAAAAGTAATGTAGGGTGTAAGGAGAAATAATGCTGAGAAAAATTTTAGCTTCTATTAACAATCGCTCTTTTTTAGTAAATTGAAAAATAAAATTCATAGAATGTTTCCGATATATATTATCAGCAATCAAAATATAGCTTTTCAACAAGAGATTGATATTGCTTATAGAAAAATGAAGCGACAATTTAGCCATATTTCGTTGACTGAAAGTGAACAGAAAAATGATATGAACATTTCGAATAAAGTTTGGATTTGTTGGTTTCAGGGCGAAGAACGCCCTCCGGAGTTAATTAGAACATGTATTCAATCAATGAGAACTCATTTTCTTGGAAGAGAGATTATCGTACTGACAGAAGAAAATATAAGTGACTATATAGATATACCAGATTATATCACTGATAAATATAAAAAGGGTTCGATTTCTCGTGCACACTATTCAGATATCCTTCGGGTAGAACTCTTATGTCGTTATGGAGGATTATGGGTAGATGTAACAGTGTTGAATACAGGAGGAGATTTCTCAAATCTTGAGTTGCCACTTTTTGTATATAAATCTTTGGATTTATCAAGAAAAGATTCTCAAGCCATTGTAGCATCAAGTTGGTTAATTTCGTCATATAGTAATCATCCTATATTGCTGTATGCGAGAAAACTACTCTGGGAGTATTGGCGTAGAAAAAATAGTTTATGCAATTATTTTTTATTTCATATATTCTTTACAATAGCTACAGAGCTGTACCCAATCGAATGGTCTGCTGTCCTTACTTTTAACAATCATTCTCCTCATATGCTTAATTTTGAGTTAAATAATCAATTTTCAGAAAAAAGGTGGGAACAGCTAAAACAGATATCGGTGTTTCATAAATTAAATCATCATATAGATTATTCTATCGGTGTTAACAATTTTTATAAGTTTATAGTATCTTCGAAAGTTGAGAAAAATGAGTAATAAAATCAGTAAAAATTTAGCCTACAATATAGGATATCAATTAATTGGTATTGCCTTTCCTTTGATAACTTCTCCTTATTTATCACGGATATTAGGCGCTGAAAATTTAGGTATTCATTCTTTTACTATCTCAGTAGCACTTTACTTTATGATGTTTATGCTACTTGGAATTGCAAATTATGGAAATAGGACAATAGCGACCGTTAAACGAGAAGGGAAAGAGATTTTATCAAAAACGTTTTGGAATATCTACTATGTCCAGTTGCTAATGTCGGTTCTAGTAACTATCGCATATCTCATTTATTTATATTTTTGGGTGTCGAGTTACAAGTTCATTGCGATTTTACAACTTTTTTTGTTATTATCGAATGCAGTTGATATTACTTGGTTATTTTATGGATTAGAAGATTTTAAACAAATTGTTTTTAGAAATACATTAGTTAAACTTCTTGGTTTGTTTTTAATATTTTCGTTTGTACATGAAAGCTCAGATTTATGGAAGTACACCTTAATAAACGGAGGAGTGACTTTAGTTGGGCAACTTTTGTTATGGGGACAATTAAAAGGCAGATTATCTTGGGTGAAGATTCAAAAAAAGGATTTACTATCTCATATCAAACCAATTTTAGTTCTTTTCATTCCTGTGTTAGCAATCAGTATCTTTAGTAATATGGATAAATATATGCTTGGTTTAATGGTTGGTGTTAAGCAAGTTGGATTTTATGATAATGCAAATCGTATTATCGATATTCCTAAAGCATTAATTGCAGCATTAGAGGCTGTTATGTTACCACGAACATCTTATTTATTAGCAGAAGGTCAGGAGGAAAAAAGTAATTACTATATAGAGGTTACAATCCTTTATGCGATGATGATTTCGAGTGTATTGATATTTGGTATAATATCGGTTTCTGATATTTTCTCGCTTGTATTTTGGGGAGAAGAATTCCTTGAATCAGGAAGATTAATTGCTGCTATGGCACCAGTTTTTGTTTTTTCTGTTCCAGGAAATATAATTAGAACACAGTATTTGATTCCTAGAGCAAAGGATAAAGATTATGTGTTGTCTCTAATAATAGGTGCTCTAGTTAATATATTATTGAACTGTTTCTTAATAAAACCTTTTGGAGCCATGGGTGCTACGATTAGTACAGTTTTGGCAGAATTTGTCTTGTATGGAGTGCAATTTTGGACAGTCAGAAGAGATTTAGACTTTAAAAAATATTTAAAGAATGGTTTTATATTTTACCTATTTGGTATGATTATGTATTTAGCTATTATAGCAGTAAAAGCTCATTTGCAATATAATATAATAAATCTTGTTCTCCTTATAGTGCTGGGAGGAATAGTATATACTGGCTTGTGTTGTTTCTACATTTTAATATCAAGAAACGTACATTTTGAGATATTACGGGAAAAAATTAAACGAAAGATTGGTTATGAAAATATATTATAAATTATTATTAAAGAGATTAATATTTCCCCCCTTTTATTTAGTGGTAACCAATAAATATTGGTTACCACTAAATAAAAGAAAAGTTGTATTTGATAACTTTGGTGGTAGAGGATATGGAGACAATCCAAAGTATATTGCTGATGAACTATTAAAACAAGATGAGAATCTTGATTTAGTTTGGGTGGTGGAAAATATGAGTACTTTTGTTCCAAAAGGAGTTAGAAAAGTATGGTATGGAAGTTGGGGAGCTTTTTTTGAATGGAGCACCGCAAAGGTATGGATTGACAACATTAGAAATTCAGATCGTCCTTGGAAAAGGAAAAATCAAGTTTATTTGCAAACATGGCATGGTTCTGATGGAGTTAAAATAATCGAAAAAGATGTAGAGTCAACACTTTCAAAATCATATATCAGGATGGCTAAATACGATGGTAGCATCTCTGATGCAATCATTTCTAGTTGCCAACTGCAAACACAAACAGAACAGTTTTCAAAATCATTTTGGTTGGCTGATAATGTTGAAATCTTGGAGTATGGTTTACCAAGAAATGATGATTTTTTTCAAAAAAAGAAAGTTGACCATATAAACCATACAGTCAGATCTAAGTATAATATCTCCCTAGATGAATTGGTAATTTTGTATATGCCTACTTTTAGGGATGATGCTTCAACGAAGGCGTATAATCTTGATTACGATAAGGTAATAAATTCATTTCAAGATTTTTATAACAGAAAAGTTAAAGTATTGATTCGTTTTCATCCAAATGTAGATAATACATTTTTTAATAATACTGATAAAAGATTAATTAATGTGACAGATTATCCTAATCCGCCGGATTTAATGTTTGTGGCTGATATTATGATTTCAGACTATTCGTCAGCACCCATAGATTTTTTGTTATTAAATCGAGTAGTCTTTCTGTATCTACCAGATTTTAAAGAATATCAGAGCGATAAAAATCCGTTTTTTGAAGTTTTCAAAGTTTCGAAAACCAAAGGCATTGCGCTTGATAAGTTTGATGAGATTATTGGTCGCTTCCAGTTTGGCGTTAGAATAGTGTAGTTGAAGGGAGTTGATAATCTTTTTGGAGTTTACAGAAAGAATTAACTAGAACATAAGGAGAAAAATAATTGTTAAAATTGATACAAAACAAGAAAAAGGCGGGAACTAAAAAGTGAAAAAATTTATAATGACAAATTTTGTTAAATTTAGAAAAAACAATTTAACTAGACGCAAAGGAATATTGAGCTTTGTTGTAGCGTTTACGCTCTTACTTACTTACTTACTTACTGCGTCGCGACCCGTATTTGCAGGGGGATTTCCGAATGATGCAAAAGGAATATCAGGGAACGGTAAATATTATTCTTTAGGACAAATTGAAAAATTATATTCTAATCAATCCGCAACGTATAATAATTTGACGGTGATTACATCTGATACACACGTGAACTCTGATGATTTTGCCTTTTGTTTAGCGAATGGAAAAAAGTTTCCATCATTTACTGATAAGAAACCTAAAGGAAGCTACACCTTGGTTAGAGATATTGATAAGGACCAGTATACTAAGTTACTAAAAGATAACCATAGATGGTCAGCAATTCCAGATCTTAATAAAGCATGGGATACTTTCTCAAGATTATCTTATATGTATTTGAAAGATCCTACTGATATTGTTAAAAGAGCCTGGGGAACCGATTTAAAAACAGCTCGAACTTATTTTCATCAGGTTATACAGTACGAAATATGGAGATATACGGATGGTATGAGAGTATCTAGTGATACAAACATCTATGAATACAGAGCGCTTTCTCCCCAACAAAAAGCTGCTTTAGAAATGATTCGTGCTGACTTATATAAATTTACAGTCCCATATGAAAATCTTGAATATAGATTTTATAAGCCAGATTGGGTATTTGGTTTAGGATATCAAGCTTTAGCAACAGTTAGATGGAAAATTGAACCAGCTACCATTACTGTTACTAAAAAATGGGAAAATGTAAAAGAAGGAGCTAAAAAGCCTGACGTTTGGATTCAATTGCTCAAAGATGGCAAACCTGAAGGGGAACGAAAACGTATAGAGTCAGATAAGGGTCAGACTACATTTGAAATTCCAAATAAGGCTGAGATTAACAAATATTCTGTAAAAGAAGTTGATAAGGATGGTCGCGATTGGAAACATGAAGACTTTACAGCAGGTCAACCTGTAAACAAAGGAAATGGTCACTTTGAAATTACCAATACTAAAAAAGAAAAACCAACAAAACCATCAGGTAAACTTGCGACAACTGTAGAAGTTGACGGAACAAAAGCTGATGCACAGAAAGAGCTTGAGTTGTCAGTTGCAACAGATAAAGTTACGAAGACAGTAAAAGATACTGTTGTGTACGAAAATCTGTTAGCTGGCGAAACCTACAAACTAACAGGTCAGTTGATGAAGATTACAGCTGACAAAGAAGAGGAAGTAGCAACGAAAGAAACAACTTTCGTCGCAGATGCCTCAGGCAACGGTACAACCAGCCTAGAGTTTGAAGATGTGAGCCTTGAAGCAGGCGTTAAGTATGTAGTATATGAAACTGCAGAGAGCGAAAAAGAAATTGACTTCAAAGAAGGCAAAGAAAAGCACAAGGTAGAACACAAAGACAAAGATGACAAAGCTCAGACTGTAGTTGTTACGAAAGAAAAACCAACAAAACCATCAGGTAAACTTGCGACAACTGTAGAAGTTGACG
>ERZ1023510.10-NODE-10-length-80190-cov-101.973869_pt1 | contig 80190 bp, 93 predicted proteins | sample MGYA00380549_ERZ1023510 | MGnify/ENA primary metagenome ERZ1023510 (study PRJEB33173, sample SAMEA4830364) | metagenome | study: EMG produced TPA metagenomics assembly of the PRJEB25223 data set... | reverse complement strand
TAATTCGGTGCGTTCACGTTGCGTCTCGTGTGTTTTAAGATAGCATGCTCACCCATGTAGTAGCTTTTAAGCTTCTTCAAATGTGAGCTTTCAGTGTTATGTATCGTTATCAATTTGTAAATCAGGTCTTTCTTCAAAAAACCTTCATCATATCCATCCCGTGGATAGGTTAAATGTTCGTACATGTCTTTCCTCTCTATAGACCATAATCAGAACGTCTGCGGACGGTTGCTTTTCCACCTTCGATACATTGAAGGCTGTAACGCAAAGCGTCCATCAAGTGGTTGTTTTTATCCTCTGGTTTATTCAACCAGTTGCCTTCTTTATCTCGCTGGTAGCAGTAACTATAAAATTCATCCATGATGTTTTTACAATCTGGATGCACATAAATAGCGTATCCTTGCAATTTGGATACGCCTGCCATAATACTATCCTTACCTTTCCGACTCTCTTTTATTCTAGATATGCCATGTTCTGACCTGAGCTCTTCAATCAGCCGTGACTCTGCGCTATCAGCAATGATTTGTGAGCGATGATAACCTTTGTCTTTTATCATCTTCGCAACTTCTTTGGTTATCAATCCGACTTTATACGCCTCATCAAAGACATAAATCTCTTTCGTCGTGTCATTTATCAACGAACAACACAAAGCAGTTGGATCATGAGTAAAACCAAAGTCAAGACCGATACATAATTTATTAGCTGAATCTTGTAGTAATTCATCTTTATTGAAATCCTTGACAGTCACGTTTTCGTAGATTAAACCTTCAGCAACTCCCCATTCGCCATCACAAACGATTCTAGCACGTCTGGGGTTCGTATGATACAAATCCTCATAGCGTTTGATATCGACTTCATCAAGCCACTCATTGCATTTGTAAGTGGTTGTAGTAGCGAATGTGTCAGCCCGTCTCGTCTCTTCATCGAAGAATACACGCTTGAGCCAATGCCTCTCATTCCACGGGTTAAATGTGACTGTGATTTGTTTAAAGAAATCAGGTACATCTAAGCTACCACGGATAGACTCAACAACCGTGCTGAACTTGTCTTCAGTCTCAATTTGATATGCTTCCTCGAACCATGCCCAACAAAGACTGCCGACATCGACCGTGATAGATGTGATTTTGAGTTCATCATCCAAACCACGGAATAGGATTTTTTGACCAGTCGCTTTTATGGTTATTTCAGGCAAAGACTCATTGAATTTGAATTTATGAGCGACCTTTAACTGATTAGCAGCCCATTTAAAATCCGTATAAGTTGATTGCTTGTTGGTATTCGAGTATCTACGAATAACAAGCAAGTTGGCCCAGGAATACTTCAAAAGACGGATAACATAATTCAAAGCGGTTGTCTTGGACTTCTTCGAACCACGGGAACCTTTTACAACACGATAAAGATTTCTTGAGCGCCAGAACTGTCCGTATCCAGCTCCTACTGTCTTAGGTAAGTCAACAACAATATCGTTCTGTTTAATCTGGTATGTCTGACTCATTTGCAAACACCACCGTTCCAGAAACGTCTGCCTCTACTTTGTCTGTCCAAAGCCTATGACGTTTTCCTAATAGTTCGGCTGCCTTGATTCTGTCTTTTGCTCCAACATTAATATCCGTAATCGTTTGACCCAATTCTCCGATGCTTATCAAAGTCTGTTCTTGTGTCTCTCCTCGCATTACCGAGGTTAGATAACTAAGGACTTCTTGCTGGTCTGCGATTTTTTCAGAATCAAGCTGTTTCAACCGTTCATCTATATAACTTTTAATCTTAGGATTCTTTAGTAACTTATGTCCTTCAACGCCTGCCACTCTATCACTAGAAACACGATAACCTGCTTTCTTATAGGCTTCCGTCGCATTACCTGAGATGATGTACTCATCTGCAAATCTCTTTTGTTTTATTCTCAATCCACTCAATTTTCCATCACCACCTTTCAAACAATCAAAAAAGCCACACGATGTGCGACCTTTTCAAGATCTCTCATAAGAACAACAGGGCTCGAACCTGCAACCAATAGATTAAAAATCTACCGCTCTACCACTTGAGCTATGTTCTTACTGCAAGCAGACTACAGACTTGCGTGTTAATTAGAAATCTATTTTGAAATGCTTTCTTTTTTTATTTTTTGTAGTCGTTTAAAACCTCTAAGGGAATCAAACCCTCTAGCTTATAACTTACCTAGGATATAAGTAGCTACGCAACCATGCAAGGTCTAGTCGCTCCGCAACCATTTTTAAGTTAATGAGTGATATGTGAATGCTAAGCCTACTGCCTACCCCATTATGGGACACAAATACTCAAAGGAGAGTGTGGGATTTGAACCCACGGACCGCACATAGGCGACCACCCGTCTAGCAAACGGGCGCATTCAACCTGACTCTGCCAACTCTCCATGTCAGGGAAGGCTTACTGCCTTACCCTTAATTCTTGATACTACCATTTTAACAGATTTTAAACTTCATGCGCACTCACTTTAGCTTACTTTGTCTATGATTGTCTCCTCTAGTTCGGACTCAGCCTGTTTGCGTAATCTGTAATAAGTTGCCTTACTAATTCTCAAATTGTCGCAAATATCCTCAATGTAGGTTTTAGTAATGTAAGTCATTCTAAGGACAGACCTGCTCTTTGGATTTTTAAGCCTGTTGATCATTCTACCAAGTTCAAGTTTTCTGTTAATAACCTCTTTAGTATCCTGCTCTATAGCCTCTTTCATCACTACCAGCTGAGTATAGACATCATCAACTTTTCTAGTTTGTCCACCTTTGACTTTGACATCTGACCACTTAGGACTTGAGAGCAAACCTGCCTCAAGTTCATTGATTTCATCTATACGGCTTTGGATGTCCATGTCAAGGTCTTGTAATTCTTTCAATAGCTCTTTAGCCTTGTTCACTCTCTATCTCCTTTGTGATATAATAATCTTAATAGGAATTTAGCTGAGACAGAGGGTGTCTTGGCTTTTTTAATGCACAAATTCGTTGACCAGGCCACGTATAAAGAACTTCCAGTCAGATTCTCTAAAGGTCAAAAAACGATCTGCGGTAAAATTTTTAAGTCTTTTATAGAAAAGCATCTTTAGTTGGATTGACTCACCAACAGTAAGGAAGATACCAGGGAAACGATGTACAGAATGTATTCTATTCCCATATCCAGAAATATCTAAATGTATTAACATTTCTGGATAAGAACGTCCAACATTAGCTTCAACTCCGAGATCAACTTTGACCTCTTCTACAATTGGAATCTCGTTAAAAATTGGTCGTGTAGAAAATAATGGCGACGATGTATCTTGTTTTTTTCTTCTTCCTGAATACGGATATTTTTTTGGTCTCATTATTTATCCCCTTCCTTATTCTCTAAAACAGCATCTTTTGTAAAAGTGTTGCCAATTTCATAGTACTTGTATTCCTCAGCTGTCACTTCAAACCTTTCTTCAACTTGCTTATTACCTGCATATCCTGAAACGACCAGAATGTATTTTCTTTTGGTTCTGGTTGGCACAAGTACCGAACTTTTACCATTCATAACAGGTATGAACGTTGTGTGAGGTTCATCAATGTACTTATCTACCACTGTCCCACTCGAAATCTGGTGACATGCTACGAGTAAGGATGCAAATAAAACAATACATAGGATTTTAAAATATCTCACTCGTTGACCTCCAAAAGCTCTGGGTTTGCGTAGATGTTGCCTATGATTTCCTCATCTTCCATCACTCCACCTCCTCTATATCAATTCCTTCACAATCAAACACCCAGCCGAAGTTTGCGTCTTCTAGTTCTTTACGGGTGTGGGAATATATAACATCGTCTAAACTAAAGCTTTTTGTAAAGAAATACCTTTTCAAAAGTTCTCCATAAACCAACATATTTTCTTTAATATTCCCTTTAATCTTAACAAAATACCGCTTCTCTTTTTCAACCTCGTAGCCGTCAAGCCAAGCAAGACAGAATTTTTCGATGTTATTTTCGTAAAACCACTCAGGAACTTTCTTATCATAATGATCTTCAATTACTCTCATTGCACCGTAAACATGAAAATTGTTTTTCTTTTTAAATTCTATATATTCCGCCACACACTGCGGAACTTTGACTGGTTTTGGTTTATCTAGTTGTTCCAAGTCTTGCAGAAAAATTTGACGAGCTAGTTCTGCTCCTTCAGCATTCCATACACCCTCAAGTTTTTTATATTTCTCAATCAATTCCTGCTTATTCATCTTAGTTTCCTCTATAAATCAAATAAACTGCAATAACTACCTGAGCCATGCTTGGCGAATAGCCAACCCAATCATCAAACTCCTTAGATTTTGGCAACCAATCCTTAGTAGCTCCCAAATCATAGTCTGTAGGCTTTTCATCAGCGAAGATGCATTCCATCGCTCCCATAAACGTCATACCATCTTCTGCCATTTCCCAAAAATAGTCCGCCCGGTCTTTCACCACTTGTGGTAAATCTTGCTTGGGAGGTTGCGGCTTCCCGTCTTCTACCGTCCAGTTGTATACTGTATTAACTTTTCGCTTTAACTCTTCCATCACTTCAACTCCTTGTCCTTAATTTCTCCAGTAAGTCTATTTTCTAAAATGTGACTTGTATAGCAAATATCGTTTTTATAAGTATAGTGATCAACGGTTTCTTCAACCCATTGATTTTTAGTGTACGGGTATCTGTTTGGTCGTTTCAATTTACCACCTCACATATAAATATTTCGTATCAATATCTTGTTCTAAAATACAGTCCCTTAACGATCTCAAAACATATAACGCATCATTGATCGTTCCCCATTTATTTGCAGGTTCATATTGTACATATTTTTCAGGTTGCCTTTCCAATTCAGTTATGCCACGTTTAATATTTTCAAAAATATCAGCAACATTGTAAATTGTGCCTTGGTCGAAATCCCAATCCATAGCCACCCTAAACATTTTTCCAAGATTGTAGGTCGGAGAACTATATCTAGGTTCAGCAATACAAATATAATCTCCACTCTCTATTTTCGCTAAGATTTCCAAATCATAACTCATTACTCCATCTCCTCCATCTTTACTTTATACATTCGATTCCCTCGATACTTGCTTTCTAACTGAGCCTTGCATTTGGCAGCATCACTCTCTTTCTTAAAAAAGTGAGTTTCGTCTACCATGTTGTCAAAAAATAATGTTACTGTGTATGACATTTTTACCTCTTTTTTCTAAACTGCTACCGTGCTACCGATAAATTCTAAAAAGTAAAAAGTTTTTTTCAAGAATCCCTATTCTATAGGCTTTCTTTATTATTACTATTATTTTATATACTTTTTTTAAAAATATAGGTAGAAGAGTAGCATTATATATAAATATTAAATAAAAGTCAGTAATATCAAGGGGTTAGACTGCTACCGATGTGCTACCGATGTCCTATTTTATCGGTAGAATGCTACCGATCTCCCCCTCAACTGCTACCGATGACTACCGATAATTTTTTAATTGCTACCGATTAGTTTTTTCCGAATTCTTCACTCTTACGAACCCTTTTGTATTTTTACCTCCTGCCCGGAAAACACTTTTTTTCCAATCAGGATGATTATCCATGATCATGTTAATCTTCGTTGACAGCTTCCTGTCATTCGAATTTCTCATAAATAAGTTGTACATCATTTCACGAGTTGAGACCTTATCTAGTTTTTTGCTTCCAGGATCAAAGTCGCTACTATTATCGAAATATTTACTTGTGTATTGATGTTGTTGCTGAATAGACCAGTTTTGCCAATTTTCAGGGACGGGCATATCAAGATATTCAAGCACTTGTAATTCAACTTCATCACGATACATGAACTGTTCACGGTAGATATTCAGTTCATCCTCTGTATTTTCATCAAACATCAAATCAGCACCAGCACGATAGATTGTAACGGCTTCGCCCCAAATTTGTTCGATTGTATCAGGATCGATTTCCATTGGATGTTTCTTTTGTTGCTTGCTATCTGCCATAATCGGGAGAAATCGACGTTCACCGGTTTTGTCCTTGAGGTATTCTTTTTGATTAGTAGTCCTGGCTAAGATGAAGTTCTTGGCAAATTCTTCTGTTCGTTTCATGTATGGTTTACGATAACGTAGGCTAGTTTTAGAAATAAAGGCCTTAGTTTCTGCAAAGCTCATCCGATTACTGGCCACCATTTCATCATCGTTGACGATTAGACTCTTTAACATAATGTCGTAATTATCTTTATTAGAGAAATCTGTTACGGCATCCGTATACCATTCGCCACCCAATTTTTGAAGGAGGGACGTTTTCCCAACTCCTTGTCCACCGACCAGGTCCAGAACATAGTCAAACTTAACGTATGGATCATAAACTTTAGCAACTGCACCAACTAGCCACATTTGAGCGATTTTAGAAACTAAAGGGATATCTTCAGCGCCGAGATATACTTGAAGCATGCGGTCAATCCGGTTTCTGCCGTCCCACTTTTCAGTTGCTCTCTCCATATACTCAATAACTGGATTGTATGATCTTTCTGAAAAGAAAGTCTCCATGCCATCAAGCATCGCTTGGTTTGAGAAAGCAACACCTAACACACTTTCAAAGTAAACTTTTACGACTGAATCAAAGTTAGAAGGGAGCTCACCTTTTTTAAAAAGAGTGTTGCCGATCTTGATATCTTTAAGGAGTTCATGCTCTTGGGAAAAATCGTTGTGCTTTAGGTAAATACTCAACTGATCATCAGCTTTGAAAGACATCAACACATTACTTGGACTGTTGGCCTTGATGTCTCCCTTGGCAGTCGTTATCATCTTAGGTTGTGAGTCAATACTTACTACATTACCAATCACAATCACCTCCTATCTTTTTTAATCATACTTTCAATAGTACGCATCATTTCCTTTTCAGGCAAAGGGTTTGGACTATTTGCATTTGCTAATCTTGCAAGTTGAACAACTACACCATCGTCGACCGCACGATATAAGAGACCACCTACGAATTTTGCTAGTTTGTCATTTCGTCCACCTTCATCACCAAAACCAAGGGCGATGGTTTCAAAGAGATCTGTAGTCTGTGTTCGGTCTCTAGTATGTGAACGTCTAACTAAATCCCTAAGACCGTCCTTACCATCATACTTATAACCGTGAGTTTCGCCATACTGTTTTTTTATAGACTGGATTAAATCTTTTGAAGGAGTGACCATCGTGCCACCTTCCTTAGACTTTTCCAGATCCCACTCATACTGCCCTTTATCTGTGGCAGAGGGTGCGACTAACACATAATTATTTTCGTGAGCCTTAATATCAACACCAGGCAAGAATCCAATCATCTGAGTGATCGGCTCATCTTCTCGTTTGAAGTAGAATAGATGTTTACCGCCACTAGCCGTCTTAGCTTGCAGTGTCGGTTCGATTAAATTTAGATGTTTCCATTTTTTTAGCGATTCAAAACCGTTCGATTTGCCGTGTTTGTCAATATCAATGACAAAGAAGTTGGTAGTCTTTAGGGCAATGTTTGCATTAGGGTAGCCGTCCCAAAAGTTTTCAATCTCAGATGGAGTCATGGCTGGCTTATCAGCAAAATCAATCAAAGGCATCTTGTTTTTAGGATTGATTGGAATGACTGAGAACCCTAACTTTTGGTACTGTAATGCGTATTCTTTCATCGACGACATGATTACTTCTCCTTTTTGTAAATATAAACAAGTTCTTGGGCCATATAATTTGATTGATATTCATCTTCAGTCATTTTTAAATAAAATAACAACGATTGATAAGCCTCTTCAAATGTATTGAATGGTCCTAATCTTTCATCAGTTTCATCAATGACCCAGAACTTGTTATTTCTTAAAAAGGGAGGTCATCGTCATCAATATCAGCTTCAGTCAGCGGTTGTGCTTCTTCTTCTTCAAGGTCATAGTTTCGGAACTCACGGCCATCTTTCCCCTTAGTCACAGAGATAACAAGGTTGTAGTAAGAGCCAACTGCCTTACGTTTTAGAGCCTCTTCCAAGGCTTTACCGTCTTCTTCATTTCCTTGCATACTGTCGCCAGCAAGGACCAAGGCTTTGATAAAGAATTTCATGGTGCGTTCAACTGCCCAGTTAAGGTCCTTACCGTTCCATTCAGTCAGTGTGCCAAATGTTGCAAATTCAGAGCGTCCACTGTAATCACCGCCACGGATTTCAAATTGATAACCAAGGCTTTCCCAGCCTTTGTCCGATACGTTGAAAGTTGCTTTCTTCAGGACTACTGGATAAGTACCAGCTGGGATTGGTGCAGGACCGTTGGCGCTGTCTTTGCGTGGGTCAAAGCCCTCTTTTTTGATTGATTTTGCGATATCTAGTAAGCTCATGTGTATTCTCCTTTATTTCTTAAAATAGTTCATCATCAGAGGCAACTTCTTTCTTAGGCGCCTCTTTTGTCTTTTCGGTTTTTGCAGGTTCAACAGCCCCACGGATAGTTGCTAAGATTTTCAAAATAGCCTTGTCATCAACATGGTTCACATAGTAGGTCTTACGCTTGCGGTCAACCTCACGGTTGTAGTTGTTGCCGAGTTTTTCAGTGTGGATCATCAAATCAGAGTTTCCATTGATAAGATTGACATACTTATCTTTCAAGCTTGGTTTGTCTTTGGTGGCATTGCCATTGTCATCATATTCAGATACCTGACGGCTGATGTAAATAACATTCATTGGCAATGCTTTGAGGTCAATGACTAATTCTGTGATAGCTTGGTTAAAGAAGTCGTATCCTTTGCCGTATGGAATTTCCGACAAGGATTTCAAGCGAGGTTTACCAACTGGGGTTAATTCATCACAAACTGCAATCTTAATCATTTCAATAACATCGTCAATTACATCAATAACGACTGTTTCATAAGAGTGCTTCTGTGTCTGGAGAGCAAGCAAGATATCTCCAAGCTGCTTAATTACTGAATTGGTAATTCGTCCCTTGTCATCTTTTTCATTGATCAGCTGAATGCTTGGAACAGTGTTAGCTTCTGCATTCCCGTCTGTGTTCAAAACGATTGGATTTGGGAATTCATTTGCAAGATAAGACTTTCCGCTCATGGTTTCACCGTAGATGAAAAAATTTCGTGGGGTATCTTTAGGAACTTGTGGTTTATTTGCTGGAAGTGTAAATGCCATTAGAGAACCCCTCCAATAATATCCTTAATCATGTCCTCAATTGATGAACGGTCACGCTTGATAGGTTCAACTTCTGATCCATTCGGATAGGTCAATTTGTATTCCGCTTCAACTGCGACAATTTCACAGTCAAAAGCTGCAGCAAGAGCCTTGTAAGTCTTTTTGTTGTCTTCGTATTTTTTACGAGGAAGCTTCAAACAATATTCCAAGCTGCAAAAGTCAGCTGCAAATGCTAAAGAACTTCTGTCCTTGTAAGAATTAAGAAATTCTCCAGTTTTACGGCTACGAAATACGATCATTTCAGTTGTTTTATTCATTTTGTTTTCCTCTTTTTTTTAACTTTCTTTATAATAAAATTCAATTACATTTACATCATGCTGCTGACGACTTCCTGTTATGCGCCAGAGCAATTGTCGATAATCATCATATTCTCCAGAACCTTCTTCTACTGGATCCAATACGACAATAGTTTGGTATTTGTGTTGCAAGCCGTCTACTCCGACACCTAACACTTGACTAGTAGCAACCACGAATTTCTTATAAAGTCCTTCTTGAATATCGCCCGTCCAGATTCCAATTTCAGGATGGCGCTCGCTAATGACGTTGACAATCTGCTTAGATTTACTGACAATCAACATATCGTGTGGTGCTCGTTCGATTAAACCGTCAAGTTGTAACATCAATGGCGTATCCGCATTTACTGGCTTTAATTTTGGAAAATCGACTGCTACGCCTGTTTGATTAAGGTAGCGTTCAAAGGTCTTTCTTCCAAACGATTGCTTGGCCATTGCAGTTTTGCCGTCCACTGTTACAAGATTTAGTTTTCTAAATTCTGCAAGTTTTTCTGGATTGCCAGAGGCGACTCTCTTTTGGTAAAACTTAATCTCAAAACCGTTATTCTCAACTGCATTCTCAATTCCTTCAATCTCTTCCCAGCGGAAGAAATTAGGCAAGCTCGAGATATAACTTTCATAATTTTGAAAATCTTCCCACTTCTCTTTTGAATAGCTAAATGGATCATAGACCATTTTTCCATGAGTCTTTTGCCAGTCAAATTTATTATTTGGGGTTGCCCAACCAAATACCGTTTTTTCAAGCGGATAGAAATTTTGTCCTTTTTTCCGAATTGGTGTCGCTGAAAGACCTATCGTGTATTTTCGCTTTATTTTGCGATATAAGGCCACTTGTTTGTCAGAAGACATATTCTGCCATTCGTCTACTATCAGCACATCACAATCTAATTTATGCCCCTTTTTGACTTGATTTTGAAGATATCTATCTGTCTGAATGATAATCTCAACACCTTTATCAAAATTCATAAACTTGACTGCATCTATCCAACCATTCAGAATAGCTAGTCGATTGTTTGTGATGATGATTTTTTTAGCTTTTTTATGTTTTGCAATAGCAAGTGCACAGATAGTTTTGCCTCTGCCCCCAAGAGCCTCTAAAAAGATTCCATTAGATAAATGTTCACTTCTTTTAATCGCTTCAGCTTGCCACTTTCTTAGCGTTATTGTGATACTCACTCACCACCTTTCCGATATCATGAACCACTTCTTCAATATCATTTCTCATTGCCCAAAATAATCCAAGTCTTGCTGCTGCTCTAATATCTTGATGATGACTTTTTTCAAATTTCCAAAGGTCTAAGATTTTCAAAAGATCGTTTGGAATATCCGACTTGTAACCTGCATTAAATTGAAGAATAGCCTCTGGATAACAAAGCTGGATATAAGCGATGGTTTCTGCCACGCTATTATCTTTTGACTTTTCGTTATCCCTCGCCTTAAATTCTTCAACAATAACTACATCGAATTCAAGATTTGTTCCGATTTCGTGAAACCAATCAGCGAAACCTCTCATACCATAAGAGACAACCCAGCTATCAACTAATCTTGCATTATCCAACAAGACAACTCCTGTTGTGCTGGTTTCAATTTTATTACTGCTTGGATCAATAGCTAAAATTTTCATCAAACACCAACTTTCTCAGTCAGCACTCCTGGATAAAGGGCAGTGTTAAACCAATTTTGTTTATTTACCTTTGCAAAGGCAAATAGCGATTTAACTTCTTTTGCTTGCTTCTCAAATTTTCGAATATCTTCCTCCGATTCAAAGATAGGTTTTTCCTTGTATTTAGCAACTGTGACCAGCTTGTATTCCGGAGTGAATACTGGCTTTTCATTTCCTTGATCAAGATTTGTTTCGTCTACTTTTACAAAACGAATCGCAACATCAAATAGAAAACCTTCAGTAACAAGTACTTCAATCGATTCTAGTCCAATCACAACTGCTAGTGAATCTGTTACTCGTGTTTTATTCATCAATTCCATTACTTAATCACCAACTTTTCCGTTCTAATGAGCTCGGCTCCTTTGACTTTCTTGCCAGATTTAAGCAACTCTTTGAGTGTTTTTTTGTCCGGCGCAAGCGTCACTTTTTTTGTAAAATATTTTTTCGGAAGGTCATTTTCGTTGACCTTGACTGATTCTGGATTTTTAGCAATTTTTATAATCAGGGCACCACTCTTGACTTCGGTTTGACCTGTGACATTCATAGCTGCCATAATGTTATCCTTGACATAATCCAGCTTTTTCTGTGCCGCTTGTTTCTTGGCTTTGAAGCTCTCTTCCTCAGCTTTGTACATGGCCACGTCGGCTTCTAGATTCTTGATAACATGGGCATATCCTTCTGCTTTCTGTTCAAATTGTTCTTGCCAATCGATGGCCTCAAGCGTGTCTGCTTTTGTTTCGTCATCGATATCCAATTGGTAAATTGTCAGGAACTGACCTGTTAGTTCGTATAAACTAGCCATTTTTTTCTACCTCTCTGATTTTATTTGTAAGTTTTGTTAGTCCAATACCTGATTTAGTCAAATCAGCGTTGGACGTGAATAAATGATTTTGATTCATTCTAGCAATTTCGTTCTTAGATAAACATGCCAGATTTGAAATATCATAGTTTGTTTTATCACCGTCCAGAAAAACGATTGAGTACCCTTTTGGTATCAGCCCGTGATGGTCCTCCCAGACTTTACGATGTTTCAAAACCCATTGATTAGGTTCTCCAATCTTTTCTTTTGGATAACCGTCTGTTGTGTAGTTGATAGTGCCGACAGGTACATAATTCGGAGGTCGATTACCTTTTTTGAACTGCCCGCTGTTTTTTGGCATATTGGGGTACTTCTTCCCCTTATTGTGAGGAGTCTGATCTTTCTCGAATCTTCCCGTCAACCCACTATGTAGATTATTATTTCTCCGATAACTCTTAATCTGTTTCTCAGTTAGCGATACGCCAAATTTTTGGTTCATTTCATTTGCGACATTACGAGAAATCTTATTTTTTTGGATCAATACAAGATAATCATGTTGCTCCTTTGTCAGCAATCGACCTTGATAGACTTTTCCAACTGCTAACCCTAGACGTTTGCGTACGCCACCGATTTGACTCTTGTTATAATTCGTACCAAATTTTTCATTCAGCAACCTGGTTACTTCAGGAGTTAAACGACCAGGGCATATTTCATGCATGTACTCCGTGTACTCATCCTTCCAGCAAAGCGATCGGGGCATTGACTTCACCTACCTTGTCTTTGAATTTTTCAGCATCTAGCGCCAATTGACCTGCTTGTAAGATTTGACCTGAGATTGCGACCATTTGTTTCGAGCGCTGTAATTCTACTTTTAATTCATCTGCTGTAAGATCCCTATCATCCAGAGTCTCTAATTGAGCGAAGAGCGTGTTAGTTAAATCACCTATTTTATTTCGTACCATCTACTTAGTCACCTCTTTCATCAATTTATTTGCTTCTTTGATTAACAAACGCATAACGTTGCTATCCGTTTCTTTCTCTGCTGCTCTTGTCAGCATATCCACCCACTCACGTCTGGTATCATTCTTCCAATCAACCAACTCAGTGAGCGCTTGTGTGTGATTAAAGTAAGGGGAGTAGTCGTATGACTTGTCTTCCAAACGAACGCATCTGCCTGCCTTGATGTCTTTGGCCAGGTTTGCACTTACGTTGCTTTTTGTTGTACCGACAACCTCAGCCACTTCATCACATGAGGCAGCAGGGTGCTCTCTATAATATTCCCTAATTTGTTCCGCTTGAGTCATGTTTCTCCTCCTTATTTCAACCCTTCAGGCGGTTCTACATCATAAGTAAATTGCTTATCTGAATTTCTCAGATTCATCCGTGCGACATTGTTTGCCATCAGCTGGCGCTCTTTTTGTTTCATTTCAGCGTGGTCATCTAGTTTATTTACTAGCGACCATAGTCCAATTCCTACGATTATTACCAGGTAAATGTATTCCATCATTTTTCTTTCTCCTTTTCTTTGTAGATTGCTACGATTTTCTTCAAGTCTGCGATTTCTTGATTCGCTTCTTGAAGTTTTTCCTGTGTTTCAATTAGTGATTGATTGAGGTCTAAAGCGACCTCTTTCCAGTCGAGATTAGTTTCTTTGACCTCTTCCGAAAAATAGTTTTTGATTCTTGATAGTAGGTTCATCCTGCTGACCTCATTTTCTTGCTTGTTTCCATTTCTTTTTTCCAAGCTTTAGTTCCACGATATTGCAAGTATTCATAGAAACCTTTAATCGTTACAAGTTGTCCACTATCCAAAAGATGTTTTTGCTGACTAGGGAGTTTTTGCATTTCTCTTCTTCGCTCTCCTGCTTGTCGTTTTGAACATCCAAAGATACGTTTTAACTCTTCATCATTAGCAGAGACTTTTTCAATAATCACATCTTTAATTCTTACAATTTCAACTACTTCCATTTTTGCTCCTTTCGTGTTATAATCATGTTGAATATTTAAGTATGCGCCTGATTTCCGTCAGGTGCTTTTTGTTGTCTTCTAGACTGTCCTACTTTCCATCGCCCTGAGTTCTATCTCATGGCTGACTTGTTTCAATAGCTTCTCACACGCTATTTTTGCTTCTCTGTACGTTGTAGATTCGCTGATGAAGTAATCAGCAAGTTCTATGATTTTATCTTCCATTCAACCTCCTATATCAGCCTCAAGACCGATGTAATATCCTCCTAAATTGCTATAATAATCTCGACTAGGACCTCTCACCGTTTTAGTCAAAATTCCAATAGAAAGGAGGAGTTTTTATGAAATCCTTTAAAGATTTTCGAGAATCTTTAACAGCTGAAGATATGCAAGCTATCTCTGCTAAAGCTAATGAAGCTACTAAACAGATTGACCATACAGACGGATTGCAACTGGGGAAGGTCAGTGGTTTGACTTCTGTAATAACTACTGTTGAGTTACTTGAGAAGTATCATGAATGGCTTCATAGCTAAGACGCTTAAATTCTTCTAAGTCTATCTGAAAATTGATAGGCTTTTTTTGTAAACACTCAAGAAAACTAGTGTTTCTTAAAAGTTTTTCAACTAACTCAGGGTCGGCCTTTACAAAGGTGGACTCTTTTTTCCCACTATACGGATATCGTCTTGGTCTCATTTTCCTACTCCTCAAATCTTTCCTACTCAATCCCATAATCTTCAATAACCTGAAGAATGAAACTGTTCGCTCGTGGACCTTTAGTCGTTCCACTTAGAATGTTTGTCACTTCCTGTCGTTTAAAGCCGTAAGCAACCGCTAGAGTTGCTTTTTTAATGCCTTTCTCTTTCAAGAAAGCAATAACTCTTTCGCGACCGTTTGCAATATCTGGCATATTTTCTCCTTTCTTTTTCTTTCTTCTTTTTCTGCTATAATATAAGCAGAAAGGAGTTAACCTTATGACTTTTAAAGAATATTTACTCAAAGCAAGCAAACGCGACATCTACGATGATGGTAAAGATTTTGATTTTGAAACCATCTTTGCTAGAGAAATATTACGTTATGCACACGATTCTGAACTGGAAACCAAAACAGGTTTCTTTCGTCATCTTGAAATCATGAATGCTGATTCGTGGTTTGTTGAACTTGCTCGCTCAATTTATCAAGATTTTGAGAAATCAATTTCAGATTCTCACTAATCGAGCGTGACTTTTTTTGATATGGCAATCTCAGAAATTTACCACCAGCGCTGACTACCTTAATGATTTTTTCAAGGTGGTCTTTTTCTTGTTCTAAATTTTTAAGAATACTTACCATCGACACGTTCCTCCTTTTTTCAAAAATAAAAAATGCCCTATCTAACTGATAGAGCATGTGGTATAATAGTGACGGCACATCTGCCTTAGAAGGGAGGTGGAGCCTATGGTAGATTACATCTTCACAAATATTATTCTACCCTTGGTGGTCGGTATCGTCCTGATAGTCATCGAAAAATGGCTAAACAAGAAATAGCGACTAACCCACCTTTCTAGCGTAGACTAGAAAAAGCCCTTGCTTTTGTGGTTATCAGCAGGGGCTTTTTTGTAGTTGTAGTAGACTACATCTTCACTTCCCCTATATTATCTCACATCTATTTTAAGTTGTCAAAAGAAACCTTTGACAAGCTGAATTAGAAATGTGGTATAATATTTTACGGCACTTCTACACCGCCTACGAAAGGAGGTGAGATAGCCCATGATGGAACTAATCCTTAAAACTATCATCGGACCGATTGTGGTCGGTGTCGTTCTTCGTTTAGCTGATAAATGGCTGAACAAGGACAAATAGTGTCAAAAAAAGACCCCAAGCTTAATGTGGAAGTTAGCCTGGGGTCTTTTCTAGTCCATGATATAGAACTAATCCTTAATTCCCCTTTATTATCTCACATGCTCTATTCAATTGTCAAGGAACAAGTAAACAAGAAACAACTAAAAATGTAACTATTTTTTGTACTTTTTTATTGACAAAGTCTATAATAAAGTCTAAAATAAAATCATAACAAAAACACTAATAAAACTATAAATACCGTTCGCCAAAACATTTTTATAATTTATTTCTTAGTTGTTTTTTTAGTTGTAACTTACTTACAAAAACTATTCTATACTTTTTTCTAGATTGTGTCAATACTTTTTTCTAGAATTTTAGAAATATTTTTTGTGATACCCTTAGAAAGGTTGATTTAACAATGTTTTCAACGCTAGAAAAAATTAAAGAATTAGCTAAAAAAAGAGGGATTCCTCTAACAAAACTAGAAGAAAGTCTAGGATATAGTACCAATTATTTCTATACTTTAAAAACGAAAACCCCAAACTCTGAAAGATTGCAACAGATCGCTGACTACTTCAACGTATCTACAGACTACTTACTTGGTCGTACTGATAATCCTGCTATTGCTGGTGATGATACAATCTCAGGATACACGTCTGACGACCTCCGAAAGATGGCAGAGAATGCCAAAACCTTCGATGGTAAGCCACTTACAGAAGAAGACATCGATGCCATTCAGAACATTATTGAGATTTATTTGAGAGGTAGATAGTATGACGAACATTCCAATGAAGAAGAATCCGTTCAGAGAAAAGATGACAGCAATCAGTATTGTCAATCCTGAAACAGCTCAATTGCTAGGAACAATAACCAATTTCGATATGTTTCCTGGTTCGACATCTTTGGTTGCATTTCTAGACTTCTTTAATCTAAGACCTGAAACAGATTATATCTTGTCTCTAACTGCCCACTTCCCTAATGGCACGTCTTACCCTGTCCATGCTACGAGAATAAATATTGCGAGACAAGAATTTGTGCTACTTGAAGACGGCTTTGGTATGGCCACTGGAAATTTTAGCTTTAATTTTACGATAGAAAAGCCGAGCGATTTTTACTTTTTCTTCGTCTTGATGGACGAAAACGGTCAGGAAGTAGATACAGCATATAGTTATCATCATTTTGGAAAGTGGGGGTAAACAATGCCGGACACACAAGATAATTTCAAACCTACCCCTTCCAAAGTTTCTTCACTTTACGCTTCTAAATCTTCATCGAAAACTGTACCCATACAAAATCATGATATAATGGAGTCAGAAATGTTATCGGAGGAAAATATTATGTCACAAGATACTTACAGCAAATCTGAAATCGACTTAAAACTTGATAAAATTAATTCTGACACTCAGCATGGATTCGAGAAAATTGATTTAAAAGTTGATCAACTCAGACAAGAAATGCGTAGCGGATTTGAAAAAATCGACTTAAAATTTGAACAAGTTGATTTAAAATTTGATAATTTCGAGAAACGTGTAGAGACTATGTTTCTAACTCAAGAGAATAAGAGATTAGAAGAGCAAGCTAAAAGCAAAAAAGAGTTCATGTATTGGTTTATCGGACTGTTAGTTAGTACTTTACTGGGGATACTAGCAATCATCGTAACCATTTTAACAACAAAATAACACAAAAAGGATGATAGCCTATGACTATTGAAGAGCTAGTAGACTCACACGGTGTCACTCTCGCTTACTTTGATAATGAACTTTGGCAAAGACCTGGAGTTTACATCAAAGAGATTAGTATTATCTTTATAAACCGTGAACTGTCCGAAAACGCAAAAAAACGGGTCATATACCACGAATTAGGACATCTGGAACATTCTACTGCACTATATAAAAATAACCACACTAGGTGCGAGAATGAGGCTAATAGGCACATGATTCATAAGTTGCTAGAAGAAGAACTTGCACTATCAGACGACCATCAATCTTTCAACTATATCCAGTTCATGCAAAAACATGAGCTTAGAACAGTCACAGACGAATTGATGGTAATTGACGAATATTATGAATTGATAGGATAGTTCATCAGAATAACTATAAAAACAAAAAATCCTCACACTCGCCATCGCCAAACTTTGAGTGTGAGGATATCCAGTATAGTAAAAGGCATTAAAAAGCCCTTTTTACTATACCCATTTTATCAAAAAAGTGAGGTAAAATCAATGTGGATGGAAGAATTGCCAAATGGCAAGTTTAAATATTTTGAGCGATATAAAGATCCATATACTGAGAAATTAAAAAAAGTTTCAGTAACCATGGAGAAGAAAACTCCCCAGGCAAGAAATCAAGCTGCTATCTTGTTACAAGAGAAGATAAATAAAAAACTCAGCACAAAACAAGTAGAAAGCATTACATTTGAAGAAATCTATAACCTTTTCTATAAATCATGGGCGCAAACAGTAAAGGAATCAACAAAACATAATTGTAAATCAGTTGATAAGAAGATGAAGGAAGTCATACCATCCGATACCATACTTGCTAATCTTGACAGGCGTTTTCTTCAAGAGGCTATTGAAAAAATTATTGAAAGCAACGGATATATTACAGCTAAAAAAGTACGGCATAGGCTCAGAGGTATCTTTAATTACGCTGTTCAATACTCTTACATTGAAAACAACGAGGTCGATTATACTACGATTCCTCAAAAACCAAAGACTTTAGAAGAACTGGAAAAAAAGCGTAACAACTTTCTCACCATGCAAGAAATAAAAGCACTTGTCGATGTCCTTAATCGTCGAGAATATCACCAAAAGTACGCTGATATGGTTCTTGTGCTGACATTAACTGGTATGAGATATGGTGAGTTAACTGCCTTACAACTGAAGAATATAGACTTCGAAAACAACAAAATTGAGATCACAGGTAATTTTGATTCAGTAAACAAAATCAAGACGCTACCAAAGACTACAAATTCAATACGGACAATCAAAGTATCAGAGAGTGTCATAGAAGCTATTCAAAGACAAATAGTACGACTTAGCGAACGTTTCCAGCCATTGTCAAGCGATGATTATATTTTCTGTTTTGAAAAATGGAATCAACCTACAACAATAGCTTGCTTCATACAGATATTAAAAAAATATGGAAAACAGGCCAAAATAGAAAAAAACTTATCTAGCCATATTTTTAGGCATTCTCATATTTCGTTTTTAGCAGAGTCTGGCCTCCCAATAAAATCAATAATGGATCGAGTTGGGCACTCAAATGCAAAAATGACTTTGGAAATCTATTCTCATACTACTGAGGATATGGAGGATAAACTGGTCAATAAATTAGATACTATTTTTTAATTCTGCCCCTTGGTTGCCCCTTTTTGATTTCATAACACAACAAAACCCCTTGAAGATATTGATAATTCAAGGGGTTGCTTTATATCGTTATAATTCATCCGCTATCTTATTGATTTTTCTGAGTCTGTGATTGACACCACTTTTGGTCAGAGGGGTGCTGAGACTATCTGCTAACTGCTGGATAGAGTAGTCTGGGTGCTGAATCCTCAGTTGCGCCACTTCCTGCAAATCTACTGGCAAATTTTCTAAGCCCATGATATCTTTGATTTTACTGATATTGTTAATGGTCTTCATGCTGGCAGAAACTGTCCGAGCGATATTAGCTGTCTCGGCATTATTAGCCCGATTGAGGTCGTTACGGGTTTCTCGCAAAATCTTAACCCGCTCAAAATCATCACGTGCCTGCATGGCTCCTATTACTATCAAGAAGTCCATAATGTCTTCTGCTCGCTGGAGATAGGTCACAGCCCCCTTCTTGCGCTCAAGCACCTTGGCATCCAGTAAAAACTGTTGGAGAAGGGAGGCAATTCCTTGCGCGTGGTCCAGATAAACAGAACTGATTTCCAACTGGTACTTGCCTGACTCAGGGTCACGAATGCTCCCATTTGCCAAGAAAGCGCCACAGAGATAGGCACGACCTGCTTCCTCATCCGATAAAATCGCCTCATCAATACCTGTTTCCAGGCCAAAGAAAGAGTCTGCCAAGTGCAAATCACTTAACAAATCCTGCACCTTTTCATCTGTAAAAACGGTATAGACGCGATTCTTGCGAAGATTGCTCCGTTGGTGGTGACGAATTTCAGATTTGATTTCATAGAGATGGAGAAAGGACTCATAGAGGTGACGGGCCAGTTTGGCATTTTCTGTCACAACTGACAAAGTCAAGCCCGAAGTCGAGAGACCGATGCTACCAGACATTTTGATAATGGCAGATAATTCATGCCAGCTCAGATGGTGTTGGCCCAGGATTTCTTCTTTTACTGCTACTGTGAAACTCATTTTTTCACCTGTATAATGCGCATCAACTCGTCCACAATCAAATCTCCATCGTGGAAGGCACCGCCATTTTCCAGACGAAGGAAGTTAGATGAAATCACGCGCGAAACTTGCTTACAAAGACCTACAAAATCGTGTTCCACTTGCACTAAGTATTCATCAAAACGGTTGGAATTCATGTATTCCTGAGGCACTTTTTCAATATTCACCAAGACAGTGTCGATAAAAGGGCGACCAAGGTGACGATGCAAGACTTCCACGTGGTCGCTATCTGTAAAGTGTTCCGTCTCCCCACGTTGGGTCATGATATTGCAGACATAGGCAATTTCTGCCTTGGTTTCCAAAAGAGCCCGCCCAATTTCCTTAATCACGATATTGGGCAAAATAGAGGTAAAGAGGGAACCTGGCCCTAGGACAATCATGTCACTTTCAAGGATGGTCTGCACTACTCGACGGCTGGCCAGAGGCGTATCATCGTTTAGGGCATTGGTCACATAGACATTGTCAATTATGCCTCGATGGTCTACAATATGACTCTCTCCAGCCACTTCTGTCCCATCCTGAAAGACTGCATGAAGGGTCAAAGGATGGTCACTGGAAGGATAAATTTTCCCTGTTGTATGGAAAAATTTGCTCAATAACTGCATGGCATTATAGGTTGAACCCTGCATTTCTGACAAGCCAGCAATGATGAGATTTCCCAATGGATGGCCAGCAAAGGCTCCGGCATCCTCAGAGAACCGATACTGAAAGACCTTCTCATAAAACTTAGGCATATCCGACATGGCCACAAGGACATTACGAAGATCACCTGGCGGTGTCAACTGTTGCATATTTTTTCGGAGTTCACCTGAAGAACCACCATCATCTGCCACCGTCACGATAGCTGCGATTTCCACATCTTTTTCCCGCAGACTTTTTAGAATGACGGGACTTCCAGTCCCTCCACCAATCACCGTTATCTTTGGTTTTCTCATGAACGGTTTACCGTTTCCTTTCTGCGGTCTTTGTCGCGATGCCCTTCATTAACAGACCAATTCTTGGATAAGTCCTGCGCCAAGCGTTTAGCAAATGCCACACTACGGTGTTGTCCACCCGTACATCCCATGGCAATGGTCAAAACGGACTTACCTTCCTTTTGGTAACTTGGCAGAATCGGCTCAATCAAGGCCAATAAATGTTGATAAAAGTCTTCTGACTCAGGATGGTTCATGACATAATCATAAACAGGTTCATCCACACCCGTTTGGTTTCTCAGTTCTGGTAGATAATAGGGATTTGGCAAGAAACGGACATCAAAGACCAAGTCCGCATCAATCGGGATTCCATACTTAAATCCGAAAGACATGACTTCGATACGGAAAGACTGGGCTTGTTCTTGGTCTGAAAACTGCTCTGCAAGGGTTTTGCGCAGCTCACGTGGAGTGAGTTCAGTCGTATCCACCACATTTTGGCTCATATTTTTCAAAGGTGCCAAGAGTTCACGTTCCAACTTGATTCCATCTAAAATACGACCGTCTGCTGCTAGTGGGTGACTCCGTCTGGTCTCCTTGTAACGAGCGACCAATTCCTTATCAGCCGCATCCAAAAAGAGGATTTTGAAATCCAAACCATCTTGATTTTCCAACTCATCCAAAACAGCTTGAATCTCTGAAAAGAAAGAACGGCTACGCATATCCACTACCAAGGCCAACTTAGGATTGTCTTCCTTAATTTCAACCAGCTGCAAAAACTTAGGCAAGAGAGCTGGCGGCATATTATCAATGGTGAAATAACCTAGATCCTCGAAGGACTGAATGGCTACAGTTTTCCCTGCGCCACTCATCCCTGTCACAATCACCAAGTGAAGTTGTTTCTTTGTCATCTTTTTCTCCTTATATCAAAAGAAGTTTGGCAACACCAAACTTCAACTAGCTTATCCAATCTCTGCGATGACTTCAATTTCGACTTTTACATCACGAGGAAGACGAGCTACCTCCACAGCTGAACGAGCTGGGAATTCCTCTTTGAAGGCCGTTTGGTAAACCTCATTAAAAGGAACAAAGTCGTTCATATCGCTCAAGAAGCAAGTTGTTTTGACAACATGGTCAAAGTCTGTTCCTGCTTCTGCCAAAATAGCACCGATGTTTTTCAAGACTTGCTCTGTCTGTTCTTGGATATTCTCTCCTACAATTTCCCCAGTTTCAGGGGATAGGGGAACTTGACCGCTAGCAAACAAAAGGTTGCCAACGATTTTTCCTTGAACATAGGGTCCGATAGCCTTTGGGGCCTTATCTGTATGAATTGTTTTTGCCATTTTCTTTTCCTCACAATTTTTCTAAGATTGCATCCCAAGCCTCATCCATCCCTGCCTTACTGACAGATGAAAAGAGGATGAAATCGTCACTCGGGTCAAAGTTTAATTTCTTTTTGATTGCTGATTCATGCTTGTTCCATTTACCACGAGGAATCTTGTCCGCCTTGGTCGCCACAATGATGACTGGAATCTCATAATACTTGAGAAATTCGTACATCTGCACATCATCTGCTGACGGGTCATGACGAAGGTCAACTAGACTGACAACCGCACGGAGATTTTCCCGAGTCGTTAAGTACTCCTCAATCATGCACCCCCACTTTTCACGTTCCTTTTTAGAAACACGAGCATAGCCATAACCAGGCACATCCACAAAGCGCATCTTGTCATCAATGTTAAAAAAGTTCAGGAGCTGGGTTTTACCAGGTTTTCCTGATGTACGGGCGAGATTCTTACGGTTCAACATAGTGTTGATAAAGCTGGATTTACCAACATTTGAACGCCCTGCTAGGGCAATCTCTGGCAGTTCATCCTGCGGATAGTGGGACTTATTAGCTGCACTGAGCAAGATTTCAGCATTGTGTGTATTAAGTTCCATAGTCACCTCTAGGCTGTTTCTAGGATCGGTTTATCCGTTCCATCTACAGTTTCTTTAGTGATGCGAACCAATTTCACATTTTCCTGACTCGGCACCTCAAACATGACATCTAGCATGGTTTCTTCGATGATGGAGCGAAGTCCACGCGCCCCTGTCTTCCGTTCGATTGCTTTATTAGCAATCTCTTGAAGGGCTTCGTCGTCAAATTCCAACTCAACATCATCATAAGAAAGCAAGGTTTGGTATTGTTTCACCAAGGCATTTCTTGGCTCTTTCAAGATGCGAACCAAGTCATCAACGGTCAATTGCTCAAGAGCCGCAAAAACAGGCAAGCGTCCAATCAACTCAGGGATAATACCAAATTTTTGAATGTCTTCAGCGATGATTTCTTGCATGTATGAGCTGTTTTCGTCAATCGCCTTATTATTTTGACCAAATCCGATGACTTTTTCACCCAGACGTTGTTTGACAATTTCTTCAATACCATCAAAAGCACCACCCACGATGAAGAGGATATTTTTTGTATCCACTTGAATCATCTCTTGTTGTGGATGTTTGCGTCCACCTTGAGGCGGTACGCTAGCAACAGTTCCCTCAATAATCTTGAGAAGGGCTTGTTGCACCCCTTCACCAGAAACATCACGTGTGATAGACACATTCTCACTCTTCTTGGCAATCTTGTCAATTTCATCCACATAGATAATGCCACGCTCTGCACGTTCGATGTTAAAGTCAGCAACCTGCAAGAGTTTGAGGAGGATATTTTCCACATCCTCACCCACATAACCAGCCTCCGTCAGAGCTGTCGCATCCGCAATAGCAAAAGGTACATTCAAGCTCTTAGCCAAGGTCTGGGCAAGGAAAGTTTTCCCTGAACCAGTTGGGCCAATCATCAAAATGTTTGACTTCTGCAAATCCACATCTTCTGACTCTTCGCGTGTATCGTGGAAATTGATGCGTTTGTAGTGGTTATAAACCGCCACTGCCAAGGCACGCTTGGCACGATCTTGACCAATTACATAGTGGTTCAAGATATGGAGGAGTTCAATTGGTTTTGGCACCTCAGACAAGTCTGCCAAGACTTCCTCAACCAATTCTTCTCGAATGATTTCCTGAGCTAACTCCACGCATTCATTACAAATAAAAGCATTGTTGCCAGCAATTATTTTTTGTACTTCTTCTTGGTTTTTGCCACAAAATGAGCAATAAACCATCATATCATTTTTTCTATTTGTAGACATGATTTCCTTCCATTCTATACTGTCATTCTATCTAAAATAAGGTCATGTAAAAAGCATGAATACTATTGACCAGATTGGTAAAGGCATTTAACCAAAGGAGGATAGAAAGCCCGTAACGCTTTTTACGAAAAGCTTGTGCTCCTGCCAGAAAGCAGATGAAACACAGAAAAGCCGTGAATAGACCAAATAAACTCCGTTCCATTAGACTTCCTTTCTCTTGCGGTATTGGATGGTAAAATCATAAGGATTCTTCTCATCTTTGGCGTAAAATTTGCTTGAAACTGTCTCAAAAAGAGACAAGTCAAGTTCTTCAGGGAAATAGGTATCTCCTTCCACCCGAGCATGAATGTGAGTGACAATCACTTCATCAAGGTAAGGTTCAAAAGCCTGAAAAATTTGCTTCCCACCGATAATGTAGAGATTCTTTTCTTGAGCCTGATACCAGTCAAGAACAGACTGGACGTCCTGAAAAGTAGCAACCCCATCTATCTTTTCTTCCGGATTACGCGTCAAAATCAAGGTTTCCCGTTTTGGAAGCAAGCGACGCCCTATCCCATCAAAGGTCACACGCCCCATCAAGATAGCATGATTCAGAGTTGTTTCTTTAAAGTGCTGCAATTCTGCTGGCAAATGCCAAGGCAGACGATTTTCCTTACCAATCACACCCTCTTCATCCTGGGCCCAAATAGCTACGATTTTCTTAGTCATGCTTCCATCCTTTTCACTGATAGTACTATTTTATCAAAAAACTCAAAAAAAGACTGGTTTGGAATAGCTTACAAAATAGAAAAAATCTGTAAGAAATTTCCTACAGATTTATCTATGTTTCCTTATTTCTTACAAACCAGGTGCTTGTCCAAGTTCGGCTGCAAGCATCCAAATTGTTTTATCTGTTTCAGTTTTAGCGCCTGCAAAGATACCGTTTGTCACATCGTCACCTTCTTCATCAGTGACATCCAAACCTTTTTGGAAAAGTTCTGACAAGTAACGGTAGATAACAAGAACACGTTCCAAGCTTTCTTCAACATTACGGTATTCACCAGCTTCTTCTTCGATTTCACTATTTTGAAGGAACTCTGTCAATGTAGAGAATGGGCTTCCACCGAGTGTAATCAAGCGTTCACTGATTTCATCCAATTGACCGTCAAGAGCTTCCATGTACTCATCCATTTTTGGATGCCATACAAGGAAACCACGACCATGCATATACCAGTGCACTTGGTGCAAAGCAACGTGAGCTACATACAAATCAGCAACAGCTTGGTTCAAGACTTCCTTTGTTTTTGCCAATGCTACTGGCGCTGCTTTTGTCAATGATGTTACGTCTTTTACTGCTTCTTTTTTCAATTCTACCATTTTCTTTACCTCATTCATTATTTTTTGTAACCACTTCTTAATGATTACTACCTTAGTATACTACTAAGGAAAACCAATAGCAAGACAAAGAACTTATATGAGAAAAGTTGCAATAGACTGATAATTTAAGAATTCTTTAGAAGACAAAAAGAGGGTTGGATGCTTATAGTCAATGGAAATCCATCAGCAAACTAGGAAACTAAACCCAGCTTGACCAAAGCACAAGTTTTGAGGTCGCAGGTAGAACTGACCAAGCTGATGTGGTTTGAAGAAATTCCCCAATACTATAATAGATTGAAATAAGATGAAACCAAGTCGATTAGGAAAGGTAAATGAATTTCTAAAATGTTTTACCAATCACAAGGTATTTGTCTATATTCAATCTACTATATAAGCTTCATTTCCGAGCAAGAACTTGAATTTACTCGAGGATGAACTATCATAAAACAAAGAAAAAGAGGGTGCTACTATCACATCCCTCTTTCAAATCATCGCTTAATACCAAACGCTGACATCTACGCGCCCTTGGATTCCTTTCATGTATTCAGAAGAGGTATATTGCCAACCTTTTTTTCCTGAATAATGAGGGTTTTCCCATTCTAAAGCATTCGTATAGGCCGCTACCCAGTTTACATGTTTTAAAATATCTGGGTGTTTTAAACGCGTCTGTAATAAACTACGATAGCTATAGACATACACATTTTGATAACCCGCCTGCTTCATCGTGTCCATGTACTTGTTGATGATTTTAACCCAAGTGCCTGTATCACTTGGAGCTCTCTTGCTCTTATTTACATATTCCCAATTCTCAACATCATAATAGATAGGGTAAGACAGGTTCATATTGTATTTCTTTATAAGTTCAATGGTCTGTTTAGCGTCACTCTCAGCATCGGTCTCATTTTCAGCATAGGTATAGAGATAGACACCATAAGGAATTCCCAGACGGTTTAACTCCTTAATGTTATGCGCCAATTCCTTGTCTTCTTTACCGCTATAACCTAGACGAACAATGACACCATCCACTTCGTTCTCATCAATAACCTTTTTCCAATCATTGATACGACCATTGTGCTCACTAATATCAATGACTTTCTTAGCATGTTCGGTTCCCACTTGTTCTTCTCTATTATTAAAGAAATAGCGCTTACCATCTCTGTGAACCCAGCCGACATTCAAATCTTTTTTTTCTTTGAGCTCACCAGAGGCCGCAAAGATATAGCGAGTACCATCCATAATCACTTCGTCAGTCGCCATGGCACCACTTCCAGTCAAATAGTAGTTGCCTTGCCACTCATTCCGAGCCATATAGCCCCACTTCTTGAAATAGTACCATTTGCCGCCCACTTTTTGCCACTCTTGGTTAGCATAAGTTCCATCGGATTTTAGATAAAAATAAGCAGAATAGGCTGGATCATAGAGCCATTCATTTTGCATCATAGCTCCTTGACCATTCAAGAAATAACTTCCTTGCCATTGGCTTTTAGCCATGTAACCCCACTTCTTGAAGTAGTACCACTTATTTCCAATCAATTGCCATTCTTGATGAGCATAAGCCCCATCTGACTTGAGATAAAACCAACTCTTGTAATTACTGTCATAGATCCACTCGTTTTGGGCCATATATCCACCTGATTTCAGGTAGTAATTTCCATGCCATTCATTCTGCGAGTAACGACCATCTGAATTAATATAAAACCAAGCCTTATAGTAGTTGTCAAAAATCCATTCACTTTGAGCTTTAGAACCATCATCCTTTACATAATAATCCCCATCCCAGTGGGCAGCAGCATTAGTCTGTACTTCTGCGCTCGTTTGCGTTTTATTAGAAGACTGATTTTGCTCTGAACTACTTGAAGCTGTCGTTGTATCCTGCGAAGTTTTTGCTACTTCAGTTTCATTTGCAGCGACATGACTAGTTGCCAAGCCTAGTAAACAGATACTTGCTAATCCAATTTTTGTTTTCAATCTTTCTCTCCTATAAAAAATGTAACAGACATCTGAATGCTGTTCCACCTAGCTTTTGCTACTTACTGATTATTTTACAAAGTCAAGCAAAGCCAAGAAGCTTTCAGCTTCAAGTGACGCACCACCTACAAGGGCACCGTCAACGTCTGGGCAAGCCATGTATGAAGCAACATTTTCAGGTTTAACAGAACCACCGTATTGAACACGAACTTTGTCTGCGACTTCTTGACCAAAGTCAGCAGCTACAACGTCACGAACAACTTTACACATTTTTTGTGCATCGTCTTGTGAAGCTGATTTACCAGTACCGATAGCCCAGATTGGCTCATAAGCGATAACTGAGGCAGCAACTTGTTCAGCAGTCAATCCAGCCAATGCAGCAGATACTTGAGCACCTACGAATTCAGCAGCTTTACCAGCTTCGTAAGTTTCAAGTGATTCACCACAACAGATGATTGGAAGCATACCGTTCGCAAAGATTGCTTTTGCTTTTTTGTTGATATCTTCATCAGTTTCATGGAAGTAGTCACGGCGTTCTGAGTGACCGATAACAACGTAGTCAGTACCGATTTCTTTCAAAACTTGTGGGCTAGTTTCACCAGTGAAAGCACCTGCATTTTCAAAGTAGCAGTTTTGAGCAGCAACTTTAAGGTTTGAGCCTTTTGCAACAGCAAGAACAGTTGTCAAATCAAGAGCTGGAGCAGCGATACCTGCTTCAACAAGATCTGATGAAGGAAGTTTTGATGCAACTGCTTCAACGAATGCTTTAGCTTCTTCTGGATTTTTGTTCATTTTCCAGTTACCAGCGATAAATGGTTTACGTGACATTTCACATACCTCTTTTTTCAATTTATTTTCTATTTATTCTATCACAATTATACACAGCTTGCAAATCTTACTCGGATTTCAAGCCTACTTGCATGGATTAATCCTTCCAGAGATCCATGGCATTTATGAAATCTGCAGATACCTGTGTCAACTGAGGATTGCTTGCTTCTCTTTCTGCTCTCTTGGCCTCAATTTGAGCCACACTCTTGATTCCTTCATGGCGCCAGTTTCTCAAAATCGCCTGAATGTACTTCCAGTTTGGTTTTCCATTCAAAACAGCTTCACGAAGAGCCTCCTTAATCAAGTCAGCACTGGTTCCATCTTCCTTTAGTGTCTTGGTCAAATCCTCAATCTCAAAAGGCGTCAACAATCGTCCCAACTCCTGCTGGAAGGTTTCCACCAAATCCTTGAGCTGGTTTTGAGGTGTTAGCTGGTCTGAACTTGAATGAACTGCTCCAAACAGGTCATCCAAACGTTCCAAGGCCAAACTAGCATCAAAGAGCAATTCAATTTCGCCATTTAATTCGATAGTACGATACTGGAGCAGTCCCCTTTCCGTCAGATTAGAAATGGACTGGTTGACATCCGAAATTTCCTTGCCAATCCTTTCAGCAATCTGGCTTGGCGACATTTCTTCTAAGCCTGTCGTATTTTGCAAATAGAAAAATTGCCAAACCAGAAAATCGTCGCTAGAAGGAAAGAGTTCCTTAAAATGCAAGAGCAGGGCACTCGGTAAAACCAAGGCACCTGATTTAAAAGCGTCTAAATATGTCATAATTCCTCTTATAAATACCCATATGCAGATGCATCATCTTCTATCTTTCTCCAGTCAAAAGGCGTCTCCTGATAGACCGCATGGTTTACCCAATTACTGAAAAAGAGGGCTGCAGATGAAGACCAACAAAGACAAGGTACCTGATTAACATCATCATCTTTAAAGTAATTTTCTGGAATATGTGGGTCGAAACCTGCATCACGATCTCGAAAATACTCTTTTGCCAAGGTATCACGGTCATACTCCAAATGACCAAAACTATAAATTTCTCGTAAATCACGACTGGCCAAAATAGAAACCCCAACCTGAGGTCCTTCTGATAAAATCTCGAGATTGGTCTTGTTTAAGACCTCTTCCTTAGAAATCTCCGTGTGCCGTGAATGAGGGGATACATAGCTATCATCAAAGCCTCTAAATAGAAGGTGACCCTCTTTTAGGGTGTCCTGAGGATAAATACCTGATAGCTTACTGTCCATCTGGTATTTTTCTACACCATAGCGCAGATAAAGCCCAGCCTGAGCCCCCCAACAGATATGAAGGGTCGAATAGACATGAGTCTTAGACCACTCAAGCATCTGTCTAAATTCCTCCCAATAGTCCACTTCCTCAAATGGTAAATGCTCAACTGGAGCACCCGTGATGATCATCCCATCAAAATACTCATCCTTGACTTCAGGAAAAGTTTTATAGAAGGTCTCCATGTGCTCTGAACGAGTTGTTTTAGAACGGTGGCTCTCCATATAGAGAAAATCAATATCCAGTTGTAGGGGTGTATTAGCCAAGTGGCGCAACAACTGGGTCTCTGTGACCATTTTCTGTGGCATGAGATTTAAAATTAAAATCTTCAAAGGACGGATATCTTGGTGGGCAGCACGTTGATCATCCATGACAAAGATATTCTCTGTCCGTAAAATCTCAACAGCTGGCAATTTTTTATCAATTCGAATCGGCATAACCCTCTCCTAACTGTACTCTTTCAGGAATAATTGCATATGTTTGAAGACAAATCTCAAACACTTAGTCCTTTTATTATACTGCAAGAAGATATAGTTTTCAATTATAGTTTTTCTCTAACTAGTTATAGTCTATTTTTATATCCTAGTGTAGAGAAAACAGCCCTAGGGACTGTTTTCATTAATAATGCATAAGAACTTTGTAGTCGTAGTCACCAATTTTTTCACGGCCGTTCAATTCATCCAATTCAACAAGGAAGGCACAACCTGCCATAACACCACCAAGTTTTTCAATCATCTCGATAGTTGCCTTAACAGTTCCACCTGTCGCCAAAAGGTCATCTACAATAAGAACACGTTGACCTGGCTTAATGGCATCCGCGTGCATAGTCAAGGTATCGACACCGTACTCTTTTTCATAGTCAGCAGAAATAACTTCGCGTGGCAATTTACCTGGCTTACGAACAGGCGCAAAACCAATTCCCAACTCAAAGGCAACTGGACAACCCACGATAAATCCACGAGCTTCAGGTCCCACGATCATGTCGACTTTCTTGTCAGTAGCATACTGAACGATTTCACGAACAGCGTAGCTATAAGCATTTCCATCAGCCATCAAAGGACTAATATCACGGAAGGTAATGCCTTCCTTTGGATAATTTTCAATTGTTGCAATGTAATCTTTTAAATTCATCTTTTTCTTTCTTTCAAAGTTTTTTACTCTCTATTATAGCATATTTTTTAAGAAAGAAAAAAGGAAAAGTTAACTTCAATAATTATCTAACGTTTTGACGATTTATAACTAGCCATCGCAATAAAGCCCAATTTCTGTTTATTCTTAGCAAACATTTTATACATAGTTAAAAACTGCTTTCTATTCTCCTTTTTACAAGCATTTACACAAATTTTCAAAGTTCCTAGCCAACCTTCGTCATAAATCATACCCGATAATTTCATTAATGTCATTTCACCAGTCAATACTTTCACATCACAATAACCTGATTCTATCATCACCTGTTCCCAACCATCTTGAGTTAAAGGACCTACATTTACATGAATTGCTTGTGATAATTCCTGTCTGATAGACTCTTTAGCTTCCTTAAGAAGCACATCATGTGTCAAAAGAAGACCTCCAGGTTTTAATACCCTTAGATATTCCATTACACATTTTTTCTTAGCTTGATCGGCTTGCATAGTCAGCATAGCTTCATTTATAACAATATCAAAACTAGCATCTTGATAAGGAAGTTTCATTGCATTTGCTCTTTCAAAACTGATTAAATGAGCAACACCTGCCGTTCCAGCAGATTTTTTAGCCACTTCTAAAGCTTGAGCATCCATATCAACAGCAGTTATCTTGCAACCAAAACGCTGTGCCAACTCAATTGCTGTAGTTCCCCTATTACACGCAACCTCTAGTATTCTCTTTTCTTTTGAAAATCCTCCTTCTGCAATTAACCAATCTGTGGCACGCTTTCCACCTGGACGTAAGCGTTTTTTCCCCAATTTTGCTAAAAACTTATGACCTGCTTCTGACATTTGCACACCTCTGTTTTTTCTTCATTATAACACAAAATGATATTATCTGACAATTCTAATCTATTATTTGATAAACTAGAATCAAAAGCATACAAGTCACCATAACTATAGCATAAATTTATTATTACCTCTCTAGTTCGAATTCAATTGCTCACGTAGTTTACGCATATAGCTTCACTTGTAGATGGTACCCACAAATAATACTCAATGGAAATCAAAGAGCAAACTAGGAAACTAGCCGTAAGCTGCTCAAAGTACATCTTTGAGGTTGCAGATAAAACTGACGAAATCAGTAATCATACGTACGGCAAGGCGACGTTGACGTGGTTTGAAGAGATTTTCGAAGAGTATTAAAGAGCATCACAATATAGATGCATAATATGACTTCCCTAGCAAAAAGGAGAGAAGCATTTTGTTTCTCTCCCTAGATTAACTGATATCTCTCCACTACAATTGATAAAGAGATATCTTTTCTTGTAGTGCTTTGAATTTTATTTATTTTAGTAAATTGTTTTCTCAGTTTCTACATCGAAGAAGTGTGCTTTGTTCAAGTCAAATCCAAGCTCAACTGTTGCACCTGTTTGCAAGTAGTCACGAGCATCAACTTTTGCAACAAACTCGTCTTTACCAACTTGGCAGTAAAGGTGAGATTCTGAACCAAGCAGTTCTGATACAGAGATAGTCGCTTTTACAACACAGTCTGGGAATGTTTCAAGGAAAGCAGGTTCTGCATTCACGTCTTCTGGACGGATACCAAAGATCAATTCTTTTCCTTCGTAGCCTTTTTCACGAAGAACTTTCAATGCTCCTTCTGGCACTTTCAAACGGAAACCGTCAGAAACAATTTCGCTACCAACCAATTTCACGTTGATGAAATTCATAGCTGGGCTTCCGATGAATCCTGCAACAAATTTGTTAACTGGATTTTTGTAAACTTCTTGAGGAGTACCGATTTGTTCTACACGTCCGATAGTACCTGTACCAGCAGGGTTCTTAGTAGCTGACATAATAACGATACGGTCTGCAAGTGTCATCGCTTCTGTTTGGTCGTGAGTTACATAGATAGTTGTAGCTCCGATACGACGGTGAATTTTAGCGATTTCAGCACGCATTGATACACGAAGTTTGGCATCCAAGTTTGACAAAGGTTCGTCCATCAAGAATACTTTCGCATCACGGACAATCGCACGCCCCATGGCAACACGTTGACGTTGACCACCTGAAAGGTCAGCTGGTTTACGTTCCAAGAATTCTTTCAATCCAAGTATTTCAGCTGCTTCTTGAACACGTTTGTTAATGTCTTCTTTGCTGTATTTACGCAATTTCAAACCGAAAGCCATGTTGTCATAAACAGTCATGTGTGGGTAAAGAGCGTAGTTTTGGAATACCATGGCGATATCACGGTCTTTTGGAGCTACGTCGTTGACAACCACGCCATCGATAGATGCAGTACCTTCTGTGATGTCTTCAAGACCAGCAATCATACGGAGTGTAGTTGATTTACCACATCCTGAAGGTCCTACGAAAACGATAAATTCTTTATCTTTGATGTTCAAGTTGAAATCTTCAACTGAATAGTGTTCGCTGTTTGGATATTTTTTGTAAATATTTTTAAGATTCAATTCTACCATGAGGTGAACTCCTTTTGTCTTTTGATAATTATATTATAGATGAAAACGCTTTATATTTCTATGGCAAGATGACCAAAAAAATAAAAAAGTTCTGTGCAACTTGCACAAAACTTTAGAGAATATCGGAGAATTTGAAGAAGATAATCTTTATTATTCTTCTATGACAAAAGCAGAAACAAGGATCAGTTTTCCCATATTTTCGCTGATTCTCCACTACATTTGACTGGATTCTAATTTTTTAGAGAAATACAAAAGAGCTAGCTTTAGCTAACTCTTTTCCTATGCGGAGAGAGGGACTTGAACCCTCACGACCTAAAGCGGTCACAGGATCCTTAGTCCTGCGCGTCTGCCAATTCCGCCATCCCCGCATCGATTACTTTACTAGTATATCAACTTTTGGGATGCTTGTCAACACTTTTTTTCAAATTTTTTCATTTTCACCAACCAGGTTACTCAGAAAGTTCATTTAGATTTTCATCTACTAACTTAGCTCCGAGTGTATTTTTGAAATGACCTAGGGCAAATTGATGATTTTCAGGCCAGATGGAAGCAACAGCTGGTTTAACAATCTCGATGTCATATCCTAGATTATAGGCATCTATAGCTGTATGTAGGACACAGATATCCGTCAAGACACCTGTTAAGATAACGGTAGACACTCTACGCTCTCTCAAACGAATATCTAGGTCAGTCCCTGAAAAAGCTGAGTAATGGCGTTTATCCATCCAAAAGACACGACTGTCTGAACCATGCTCTTGATAAAAGATCCCCAAATCTCCATATAAATTCCGTCCACTCGTCCCAATCAGATTATGAGGAGGAAATAACTTACTTTCCGGATGGAAACAATCGTTTTCTTCATGAGCATCAATAGTAAAGAAGATATAATCTCCTCGTTCAAAAGCTAATCGAGTTACCTTGCTGATGGCATCCGAAATCGCCTGAGCTGGAGCACCTGCTGTCAGCTTCCCACTATCAGCAACAAAATCTTCTGTATAATCAATCGAAATTAAAGCCTTTGTCATTAGTAATCTCTTTTCTTCACTTCTTCAAAAATATCTGAAATCAAGACCTTAAGATAGGTTCCCTTCATTCCAAGTGAGCGACTTTCAATAATCCCCGCAGACTCAAGTTTACGAAGAGCATTGACAATCACAGAGCGAGTGATTCCGATACGATCTGCAATCACTGACGCAGTCAACTTCCCTTCATTTCCATTTAATTCCCCTAAAATTGCTGAAACAGCACGGAGTTCGGAGTAAGAAAGGGTATTGACCGCCATGGTGACAGCAGTACGACGACGAATATTTTTCTCATCTTCTTCACGTTGGAAGTTAAGAAGCTGAATCCCAACAACGGTACTGGCAATCTCAACAAGAACCAAGTCCTCATCTTCGAATTTTTTATCATTACGCCAAATAATCAAAGAACCAAGGCGAATCCCCGATACATGAATCGGTGCAATAGTCGTCAAGCCATCTGGAAAATCATCTCTACTCTCAACAGGGAAAATACTCATATCATGCTCAACAGGCAAGTTTGCTTCTGTTTCGTAAATCATATTAGCCCCTTGAACGTAGTCATCTGGGAAAATCTTAGTTTGGAAGAATTGCTCTACGCGATCTGTATTTGTTTTATAACGCATAAAATAGCCAAGCAGACGTCCCTTACTATTGATAATGCAGGCATTGCAATGAATAATATCCGCTAACTGACGCGTAATAGCGTTGTAAGGGAGCTCATCCTGCAACTGCTCCTCTGAGCGTTTCAAAATTGATGTAATTTTTCTAGTTTTTTCTAATAAATGTGCCATTTTTCACCTCGAATTTAATCGCTATCATTATAACATAAAAACGTCTCTTTTTCAATAATTATCTGAAAATTCCTTATTGACTTGCATTGACTTACAATTTAATTAAAAACCAGAATATTTTTAATTAAATTGTTCCTTTTCTATTGACAAGTTGCCTATTTTTGTGTATCATAACATTATAAAAGATAATATAATAATTTTATTTGTCTTTTCACATTCGGTCTCCTTATATAAAAAAGCGATTCATTTTGAACCGCTTTTTCTTATTTATCGCCTTTGTTACGAATAACAAAGCCTGTTTGCTTTTCGCTTAAAGTATTGCGTGGTTTTTTATTATCCTTACGGTAACGTTTTTCCTTATCAAAACGATCGTTGCCACGACTTCCTTTTTTGAACTCATCACGGCGACCATTGCCACGGCGATCACGCTCTCGACGGTCGTCCCCACGACGGCCTCCACGACCTCCCTTAGCTTTACCACCGAAACCATTACCTGATGGTTTAAACGGTAGTGGTTTTTCACGTGCAATCTCCACTTCTGGAAGGCTATCTGGGTCTTGGACTGTCAGACTCAAGATATACATTGCCAATTCTTCTGGAGTAAACTCAGCAGCCAATTTGCGAGCATCCTTACCAAATTTCTCAAAGTTGGCACGAATGGTTTCATCTGCAAAATCACGTTCGATTTTCTTGAGAGCTACCTGTTTTTTTGATTGGAAGGATTCTTCTACACTTGCAGGTTTGAGACCTTTCATGCGTTTCTTAGTCAAGTTTTCAATGATTTGAAGGTAACCCATTTCGTTTGGAGCAACAAAAGTAATAGATTGACCTGACTTACCAGCACGACCTGTACGACCGATACGGTGAACATAACTCTCAGGATCTTGTGGAATATCGTAGTTGTAGACATGGGTCACACCTGAAATATCCAAACCACGCGCTGCAACGTCTGTCGCAACCAAAACATCAAGATTGCCATTTTTAAAGTCACGAAGGACACGAAGACGTTTGTTTTGGTCTAGGTCGCCATGAATTCCTTCTGCACGGAAGCCACGAATTTTCAAACCACGAGTCAATTCATCCACACGGCGTTTGGTACGACCAAATACAATAGCGAGTTCTGGTTGTGCCACATCCATGAGACGAGTCATGGTGTCAAATTTTTCTTGTTCCTTAACACGGATATAGTACTGGTCAACCAATTCTGTTGTCAATTCCTTAGCCGCAATCTTGACATGTTCAGGGGCTTTCATAAACTGAACACCGATACGTTTGATGGCATCTGGCATAGTTGCTGAGAAAAGCAAAGTTTGACGGTTCTCAGGTACACGGGAAATAATGGCTTCGATGTCTTCAAGGAAGCCCATGTTAAGCATTTCATCCGCTTCGTCAAGGATAAGGGTTTCAATGTTTTGTAATTTCAAGGCCTTGCGTTTAATCAAGTCCAAGAGGCGACCTGGAGTTCCCACCACGATATGGGCACCAGATTTAAGAGTCTTAATTTGTTTTTCAATGCTTGATCCGCCATATACTGAACGGACTTTGACTCCCTTACTACGACCAAAGCGGAAGAGTTCTTCTTGACTTTGGACAGCTAGTTCACGAGTTGGAGCGATGACCAAGGCTTGGATAGTCGCTTCTTCTGTACGGATTTTTTCAAGGGTAGGCAAGCCAAAGGCTGCAGTTTTTCCTGTACCAGTCTGAGCTTGACCGATAACATCCTTGCCTTCAAGGGCCAAAGGAATAGTTTGTTCTTGGATAGGACTAGCTTCTACAAAACCAGCTTTTTCAATTTCTGCTAGCAAATCAGCAGACAAGTTTAATTCATTAAATTTCACGTTATTCTTCTTTCTAAAGGTGGTGCGAAGCCACCCTATAGGGCTTAGTTTATACTTTTCTTTTTATGACGTATTTTCATATAACTAGATATAAAATCGTGTTGCTTCTTTTCCACAAAAGAAAAGTACTATTTTCTTTGCAACCTATCTAGTATAACACAAGACCAGAGCAAAAGATAGCCCCATTTCTACAGAAAATCATGTAAGCGGTTTTTGACTTTCTTTTTTGATTGAACGACCTAGATAATAAGACAAAGCCAAGGCGATACTGTATAAAATGAGAAAAACGAACAAGGTTTGTGTGTACGAATGAGCCATTTTATAAGTCTCTGCTAATAAAATAGGTCCCGCTAAACCAGCCATTGCCCAAGCTGTTAAAATATAACCATGCAGAGCGGCCAATTCCTTGGTTCCAAAAATATCACTGAGATAAGCTGGAATCAAAGAAAAACCAGCTCCATAGCAAGTCATCAAAATAGACATAGCAACTACAAATAAAACGGAATCTGTAAAGAGCCAAAGTGAGAGAGAAAAGAAAAGATTGACAAGCAGTAATATACTAAAGGTTAGAGGGCGACCGATATAGTCAGACAAACTCGCCCAGAGCAAGCGACCAAATCCATTGAAAATCCCCAAAACACCCACCATTACTGCTGCATGACTTGTAGACAAGCCAGCCATCTCCTGTGCCATTGGCGATGCCGCTGAAATTAAGCCTAAACCACAAGCTATGTTGATAAAGAAAATAATCCAAAGTATATAAAACCGATTGCTTTTTAGAGCCTGATTTGCAGTCATCCCTTGCGTCAGAGAGTCTGTTTTTTCTTTCCCTGAAGCAGATAAAATTGCAAGCTCTTGCTCATTTGGACGCTTAATGAATTGTGAAGCTAGGAGCATGATAATAAAGTAACTTGCACCTAAAATATAAAAAGTTTCTACAAGCCCTACCCCTGCGATGAGATGTTGCGCTATGGGACTAGTCAATAAAGAAGCAAAACCAAACCCCATAATCGCTAAACCTGTTGCGAGACCACGTTTATCAGGAAACCATTTTATAATCGTTGACACAGGGGTAATATAGCCTGCTCCCAAACCAAGCCCACCTAAAATGCCATAAGCTAGATACAACAACCACAGTTCCTGACGGTCTATTGCAAATCCTGTTAAGATATTTCCACCTGCGTATAGAAAAGCAGATAGACTCCCCATGACTCTCGGACCAAATTTTTCTACCAAACGCCCCATAAATGCAGCCGATAAGCCCAAACAAAAGATTGCTAGACTAAAGGCGAAGGCAACAGAAGCCTGATCCCATCCCGTTTTTTCAATAATAGGGTTACGATAAACACTCCAGGCATAAGTCGAACCCAGCATTAAGTGTAAAATGACCCCAGCAAAGGCAATAATATAACGATTCGATTTCATAAAACCTCCTATTTTCGAACATTTATTCTATCTTATATAAAAATAGATAGGATTTTAGTTTATCAAGCTTGTCAAAAAATTACTAGTTTTTTGCCTGAAAAGCGTTTTCATATTTTTCTGTCTTTTTCGTAGCAGAATTGTGCAAAAGTTTTTTTCTTGTGCTAGAATGTAATTCGAATAGGAGGAATTCTAAATGTTAACTTATGATTTAATCGTTATCGGATTTGGTAAAGCTGGTAAAACACTAGCTGGTAAATTGGCTTCAGCTGGCAAAAAAGTTGCCCTCGTTGAACGTAGCAAAGCTATGTACGGTGGAACTTGTATCAACATCGGTTGTATCCCAACTAAAACTTTGCTGGTTGCTGCTGAGAAAGACTTGTCTTTTGAAGAAGTCATTGCTACCAAAAACACGATCACTGGTCGCCTCAACGGTAAAAACTATACGACTGTTGCTGGTACTGGCGTCGATATCTTTGATGCTGAAGCTCACTTCCTTTCAAATAAAGTCATCGAAATCCAAGCTGGTGATGAAAAACAAGAATTGACTGCTGAAACTATCGTCATCAACACTGGTGCTGTTTCAAACGTCTTGCCAATCCCTGGACTTGCTACAAGCAAAAACGTCTTTGACTCAACAGGTATCCAAAGCTTGGATAAATTGCCTGAAAAACTTGGAGTCCTTGGTGGCGGAAATATCGGTCTTGAATTTGCTGGCCTTTACAATAAACTAGGAAGCAAGGTTACAGTCCTAGATGCCTTGGATACATTCCTACCTCGTGCAGAACCTTCCATCGCAGCTCTTGCTAAACAATACATGGAAGAAGACGGTATTGAATTGCTTCAAAATATCCATACTACTGAAATTAAAAACGACGGTGACCAAGTGCTTGTCGTAACTGAAGACGAAACTTACCGTTTCGACGCCCTTCTCTACGCAACTGGACGCAAACCAAATGTAGAACCACTTCAACTTGAAAATACAGATATTGAACTAACTGAACGTGGCGCTATTAAAGTAGATAAACACTGTCAAACAAACGTTCCTGGTGTCTTTGCAGTTGGAGATGTCAACGGTGGTCTTCAATTTACTTACATTTCACTTGATGACTTCCGTGTTGTTTACAGCTACCTTGCTGGAGATGGCAGCTACACACTTGAGGACCGTCTCAATGTGCCAAATACTATGTTCATCACACCTGCACTTTCACAAGTTGGTTTGACTGAAAGCCAAGCAGCTGATTTGAAACTTCCATACGCAGTGAAAGAAATCCCTGTTGCAGCCATGCCTCGTGGTCACGTAAATGGAGACCTTCGCGGAGCTTTCAAAGCTGTTGTTAATACTGAAACAAAAGAAATTCTTGGTGCAAGCATCTTCTCAGAAGGTTCTCAAGAAATCATCAACATTATTACTGTTGCTATGGACAACAAGATTCCTTACACTTACTTCACAAAACAAATCTTCACTCACCCAACCTTGGCTGAGAACTTGAATGACTTGTTTGCGATTTAAGTTGAAATCTCATCTTAACTGACAGCCCTCTTTGGGCTGTTTTTACTTCTACGAAACACCAAATCTGTCTTTTCCCTCTTTTGTGATATACTTTTGTGATATAATAGAAACATGAACTTAAAAACTACTTTGGGCCTTCTTGCTGGGCGTTCTTCCCACTTCGTTTTAAGCCGTCTTGGACGTGGAAGTACGCTCCCAGGGAAAGTCGCCCTTCAATTTGATAAAGATATTTTACAAAACCTAGCTAAGAACTACGAGATTGTCGTTGTCACTGGAACAAATGGAAAAACCCTGACAACTGCCCTCACTGTCGGCATTTTAAAAGAGGTTTATGGTCAAGTTCTAACCAACCCAAGCGGTGCCAACATGATTACAGGGATTGCAACAACCTTCCTAACAGCCAAATCTTCTAAAACTGGGAAAAATATTGCCGTCCTCGAAATTGACGAAGCCAGTCTATCTCGTATCTGTGACTATATCCAGCCTAGTCTTTTTGTCATTACTAATATCTTCCGTGACCAGATGGACCGTTTCGGTGAAATCTATACTACCTATAACATGATATTGGATGCCATTCGGAAAGTTCCAACTGCTACTGTTCTCCTTAACGGAGACAGTCCACTTTTCTACAAGCCAACTATTCCAAACCCTATAGAGTATTTTGGTTTTGACTTGGAAAAGGGACCAGCCCAACTGGCTCACTACAATACCGAAGGGATTCTCTGTCCTGACTGCCAAGGCATCCTCAAATATGAGCATAATACCTATGCAAACTTGGGTGCCTATATCTGTGAAGGTTGTGGATGTAAACGTCCTGATCTCGACTATCGTTTGACAAAACTGGTTGAGTTGACCAACAATCGCTCTCGCTTTGTCATAGACGGCCAAGAATACGGTATCCAAATCGGCGGGCTCTATAATATCTATAACGCCCTAGCTGCTGTGGCCATCGCCCGTTTCCTAGGTGCCGATTCGCAACTCATCAAACAGGGATTTGACAAGAGCCGTGCTGTCTTTGGACGCCAAGAAACCTTTCATATCGGTGACAAGGAATGTACCCTTGTCTTGATTAAAAATCCAGTCGGTGCAACCCAAGCTATCGAAATGATCAAACTAGCACCTTATCCATTTAGCCTATCTGTCCTCCTTAATGCCAACTATGCAGATGGAATTGACACTAGCTGGATCTGGGATGCAGACTTTGAACAAATCACTGACATGGACATTCCTGAAATCAACGCTGGCGGTGTTCGTCATTCTGAAATCGCTCGTCGCCTCCGAGTGACTGGCTATCCAGCTGAGAAAATCACTGAAACGAGTAATCTGGAGCAAGTTCTCAAGACCATTGAGAATCAAGACTGCAAGCATGCCTATATTCTGGCAACTTATACTGCCATGCTGGAATTTCGTGAACTGCTGGCTAGTCGTCAGATTGTTAGAAAGGAGATGAACTAATGGTTTATACTTCACTTTCCTCAAAAGATGGCAATTACCCCTATCAGCTCAACATTGCCCACCTCTACGGAAATCTCATGAATACCTACGGGGACAATGGAAACATCCTCATGCTCAAGTATGTGGCTGAAAAACTGGGAGCCCATGTGACCGTTGACATCGTTTCTCTCCATGATGACTTTGATGAAAATCACTACGACATCGCCTTTTTCGGTGGTGGTCAAGACTTTGAACAAAGTATCATTGCAGACGACCTACCTGCTAAAAAAGAGAGCATTGACAACTACATCCAAAACGACGGTGTAGTTCTGGCTATCTGCGGTGGTTTCCAACTATTGGGTCAATATTATGTTGAAGCTTCAGGAAAACGTATCGAAGGGCTAGGGGTCATGGGACACTACACGCTCAACCAGACCAATAACCGTTTTATCGGTGACATCAAGATTCACAATGAAGATTTCGATGAAACCTACTATGGATTTGAAAATCACCAAGGTCGTACCTTCCTCTCTGATGACCAAAAACCGCTGGGACAGGTTGTCTATGGAAATGGAAACAACGAAGAAAAGGTCGGTGAAGGGGTTCATTATAAGAATGTCTTTGGTTCCTACTTCCACGGGCCTATCCTCTCTCGTAATGCCAATCTGGCTTATCGCCTAGTTACTACTGCCCTCAAGAAGAAATATGGTCAGGACATCCAACTCCCTGCCTATGAGGACATTCTCAGCCAAGAAATCGCTGAAGAGTACAGTGACGTCAAAAGCAAGGCTGACTTTTCTTAAACAAAGGAAAATGATATCAAAGAACTCCGTTATCTTGTCGGAGTTTTTTGTCTTTTCTTTTACCCTTCTCCCTTGCATTTTCTCTCATTTTTTGCCAAAATAGAGGGGTAGAAAGAAGGTAGCATATGTCTAAATTACAACAAATCCTAACATATCTTGAATCAGAAAAACTAGACGTCGCTGTCGTATCTGACCCCGTCACAATCAATTACCTCACTGGTTTTTACAGTGATCCCCATGAACGCCAAATGTTCCTCTTTGTCCTAGCAGATCAGGAACCTCTCCTCTTTGTCCCAGCTCTTGAAGTAGAACGTGCAAGTAGCACCGTTTCCTTCCCAGTAGTGGGCTATGTCGATTCTGAAAATCCATGGCAAAAAATCAAACATGCTCTTCCACAACTTGACTTCAAACGTGTCGCTGTTGAGTTTGACAATCTCATCTTGACCAAATACCATGGTTTGAAAACAGTTTTTGAGACTGCTGAGTTTGACAACCTCACTCCTCGTATCCAACGCATGCGCCTCATCAAATCAGCTGATGAAGTGCAAAAAATGATGGTTGCAGGTCTTTATGCTGACAAGGCTGTTCATGTTGGTTTTGACAATATTTCTCTTGATAAGACTGAGACAGATATCATCGCACAAATCGACTTTGCCATGAAACGTGAAGGTTATGAAATGAGCTTTGATACCATGGTCTTGACTGGTGATAATGCTGCGAATCCACACGGCATTCCAGCAGCTAATAAGGTTGAAAATGATGCTCTTCTCCTCTTTGACCTGGGTGTTCTGGTCAATGGCTATGCGTCAGATATGACTCGTACAGTCGCTGTCGGCAAACCAGACCAATTCAAGAAAGATATTTACAACTTGACTCTTGAAGCCCAACAAGCTGCTCTTGACTTTATCAAGCCAGGTGTGACTGCTCATGAAGTGGACCGCGCTGCCCGTGAGGTCATCGAAAAAGCTGGTTATGGTGAGTACTTCAACCACCGTCTCGGGCATGGTATCGGTATGGATGTCCATGAATTCCCATCTATCATGGAAGGAAACGACATGGTCATCGAAGAAGGCATGTGCTTCTCTGTTGAACCAGGTATCTATATCCCTGGTAAAGTCGGTGTTCGTATTGAAGACTGCGGTGTTGTTACCAAGGATGGCTTCAACCTCTTTACAAGCACCAGCAAAGATTTGCTTTATTTTGATTAAACTATATAGCCCCTATGCTTTCCTTTCAAAATATCTAGGGGCTATTTTATTGTCATTTTTCTGCTATTATGCTAAAGAAATTGGCTGCAATAATCTAACCCTAAGTGTCTGGAATGATAACGAGGGTGCTCTCCGCTTTTATCAAAGACAAGGGATGAAACCCCAAGAAACAACAATGGAAATGATAATTGATTAAGAAGTCATCTATCAAAAGATGTTAGAAAAAGTTCAATTTCACTAGAAAATGAGGAAAATCTCCCCACAATAAAACGCATAGTATCAAGTGTTAAAATGTACTGACCCCAAACAGTTAGACAATTAATTTATCCGAAGGATTTAGTTCTGTATTGCACAGGGCTAAGTCCTTTTAGTTTTATCTTAATTTTCTTATTGTTGTAATAATCAATATAGTCTATAATGGCTTGTTCCAATTGGTTAAGTGATTTAAATGTTTTCTCATAGCCATAAAACATTTCGGATTTTAAAATGCCAAAGAAAGATTCCATCATGCTGTTGTCTGGGCTGTTGCCCTTGCGTGACATGGATGCTTGAATTCCCTTACTCTCTAGGAACCGATGATAAGAATCGTGTTGGTATTGCCAGCCTTGGTCACTATGGAGAATCGTATTCTCGTAGTGCTTCTCTTTGAATGCCTGTTCCAACATTGTTTGTACTTGTTCTAAATTAGGCGAACAAGAAAGATTAAAAGCAATAATTTCACTGTTAAAGCCATCTAAAACTGGTGATAAGTAAAGCTTTTGAGTACTTGCTGGAATGGCAAATTCTGTCACATCTGTGTAGCACTTTTCCATTGTTTTAGAGCCTTCAAATTGGCCTTGAATGAGATTCTCTGCTTTCTTACCAACGTCTCCTTTATGAGAAGAATATTTTCGTTTCTGTCGCATTTTAGCTTGTAAATTGAGTACTTCATCAAGTGTTGAACTCTTTTATGATTTACCAGATAACCACGATTTCTTAGTTCTAAATAAATCCGACGATAACCATAATTTCCCTTGTGTTCGATAAAGATGGATTGAATTTCAGCTTTAAGCTCTTGGTCCTTATCTGGTTTGTCTAGCTGTTTCAAGTGATAGTAGTAGGTCCAACGAGCTAGTTTAATGGCTTTTAGAAGAAGATCTAACGAAAACTCAGTCATTAATTCTTGAACAATTTCTGTCTTTCTTCTTTCTCTTTTTCCTCCTTCAATCGGAGTTCTCTTAACTTTTTTAGGATGGCATTCTCCGCTCTCAGGTACTCTCCCTCTTGTTTTCTCAACAATAGTATACCCGTTTTTCCTGTATTGTGCTAGCCAGTTAAGAAGTATCGTACGACTTGGGAGACCGTATTCAAGAGAAACTCTATCTTTAGTCCAGCCTTCATGTCAGACTTTATGAATCATTTCTTGTTTTAAATCAGGAGAATAGTAACGATTTTTTCCTTTTTTGACGAACTCTATTCCGTAACGATCAATCAATTTAATCATATACCTAAGATTAGAATTGTTTATCCCAAATTTATTTGAAAGCTTCTCTAAGTTATATCCTTGTTTTCTAAGTTCATAGATCTGAACTTTATCATCATAAGTTAATTTCATAATAAAAACACCCCAAAAGTTAGATTTTTTCTGTCTAACTTTTGGGGGGCAGTTCATTCAACACCTGATACTATGCGGTTTTCTTATTTGAAAGACTTTTTACTCAACCTCTTTATATTCAATGAAAATCAGACTAGAAAGCTAGCCGCAGGCTGCTCAAAACAGTGTTTTGAGGTTGCAGATGGAAACTGACGTGGTTTGAAGAGATTTTCGAAGAGTATTACTTAATCTTCTTGATACTTTGACTAAGAATAAATCCTACAATCATCCCTACCATATTTTGCATGAAATTTGGTAGAATTTCTGGGAGGGCTGCTGCCCAGCCATTCATCAAAGTAGAACCCAAGGCGTAGCCTCCTACCATGGCAATAGTTGCTAAAATAAGGCCTAACCACTGACTTTTTCCTTTAAATCCTGCGAAAAATCCCTGCAAGCCATGGTTGACCAAGCTAAAGAACATCCACTGAGGGTAGCCTGATAAGAGGTCAATCAAGAAACTTGCTAGTCCTCCGACTACCGCTCCTCCACGACTACCAAAGTAAAAGGCCGCAAAGAAGACACCAGCATCTAAAAGAGTTAGAATTCCTGTAGGTGTTGGGATTTTTAAGAAATAACCTAGAACTACAGAAAGGGCGGTTAATAGGGATACAAGGGCGATTTTAGTTGTTTTTGTTTGCTTCATATTGTCTTACTCCATACTGATCTGCTTGTGCAATAGCACGATAAACGAAAGCCTTAGAGCTTTCTACTGCTGGCAAAAGTTTATCACCTTTAATCAAGTGACTGGCAATGCTAGAGGCAAAGGTACAACCTGCACCAGCATTTTGGCCTTGGATAACTGGATTTTCTAGGATAGTAAAGGTCTGTCCATCATAAAAGACATCCACAGCCTTGTCCTGACTAAGACGATTGCCTCCCTTGATAATGACTGCTGGCGCTCCTAAATCATGCAATTTCTGCGCTGCAGTTTTCATGTCTTCCAAGGTTTTAATTTCCTGACCGGATAATAATTCTGCTTCTGGGAGATTAGGCGTAATCACACTGACATAAGGGAAAAAGCGAATCAACTCTTGGCAGAGCTCACTGACAGCTACATCATGCGTTTCCTTGCAGACCAAGACAGGATCCAACACCACAGGTACTCCTGGGCGTTGTTTGATAAAGTCCAAGGCCTTCTCAGCCACACTGACAGTAGGGAGAAGACCAATCTTAATTCCCCCAAATTCCACATCACGCAAGCTATCTAATTCATGTTGAAAAATGGTATCATCAGTTGGAAAGACTTCAAATCCTTTTTCTGTCAAGGCTGTCAAACAAGTCACTGCTACAAACCCATGCAAGCCGTTCAAGGTATAGGTAGCCAAATCAGCTGACAGTCCACCACCACTAAAAATATCATTTCCAGAAAGTGCTAAAATACGATTATTCTTCATAACGAATCTCCTTTAAATACAAACCATTTGGTGCTGCAGTGGGACCTGCAAGTTGCCTGTCCTTCTTCTCCAAGATGAGATCAATCTGCTCTACTGGCATGCGGTTGTTACCGATTTTGAGAAGAGTCCCCACCATATTGCGAATCTGTTTATACAAGAAACCATTTCCTGAAAAGGTAAAGGTCAAAAATTGTCCTGTCTCATCGACTATTAAACTAGCTTCTGTGATGGTGCGAACCTTATCCTCTACACTAGTCCCAGAGGCTGTAAAACCGGTAAAATCATGGGTTCCCTCTAGCTTTTTGATTGCAATCTGCATTCGTTCCACATCGAGTGGGTAGGGAAAGTGGGTGGCATAGTGACGGCGCATAGGATTTTTGGGACGTCCTCTATCCACAATAAACTCATAGGTCTTGCTATGTTTGGCATAACGGCAATGAAAATCATCTGCCACAAGCTCAATCGAAATCACATCAATATCTTCAGGAGACTGGGTATCCAAGGCAAAACGGAGTTTCTCCTCATCCATCTGATAAGGCAGGTCAAAATGAATGACCTGTCCCAGGGCATGAACCCCACTATCTGTCCTACCAGCACCGTGAACAGTAATGGTTTGCCCTTTATTTAATCTGGTCAAGGTTTTTTCAATTTCTTCCTGAACGCTACGCGCATGAGACTGGCGCTGAAAGCCAGCAAAGGCATAACCATCATAGGAAATAGTTGCTTTATATCTCGTCATAACCTCTATTTTATCAAGAAATTAGTCTGTAAACAAGGACCTAAAACAAATATTGTATGGGTATAAAAATCTTATACTCTTGAAAATCTCTTCAAACCACGTCAGTTTCCATCTGCAACCTCAAAACACTATTTTGAGCAACCTGCGGCTAGCTTTCTATAGTAGATTGAAATAAGATATGAATAACTCTATTAGGAAAGTCAAATTAATTTCTAGAAATATTTTAGCAGCTACAGCGTACTATTCCAAACTCAATCAACTATAGTTTGCTCTTTGATTTTCATTGAGTATCAAAAGAAAAACTTAGGAATCAATCCTAAGCTCTCTTCTGAAGTAGGTACATGACAAAGATAGAGATTACAATCAACCAACCTCCTAAGATACTAAAGACCAACATCCCATTGTGAGTTAGTAAGCCAATTGCACCTAGAACGAATGGGGTCGTAAAGGCTCCGAAACTACAGCCTAATACAGCAAATGAAGTTGCTTGATTGAGGAGTTTAGCTGGAATTCGTTCAGAGACAAGTTGAAAGACCGTCGTCAAGACTACACTATAGGCAAATCCAGCCAGAACACTTCCTGCTACTACCACCCACAAGGATGAAGACAAGGCAATCACGATTTGCCCCAAGCCAAAGGTAATACCAGACCAGAGGAGCAGTTTCTCTTTAAAGATAGAAATCAAGAAAGAAAAACTCACCCCAGCCACAATCCCGATCAACTGCATGATACTAAGAACAAAACTAGATAACTGGGCATCCCCCAATCCTCTTTCCACCATCAAACTTGGAATACGGATGGTAATAGCTGTATTGGTACAAACTACAACTGCCGCTTCGATAGCTAAGGTAAAAATCAAGCCTTTCATTTCTCGAGTTAAACGACTTGCTTCCTTCGCTCTTTTCTTGACTTCTTTCTTTGATTTTCCATAAGGGACAAAGAGCAGATAAAGGGGCAGCACCAAAAATCCAGCACTATAGGCTAGAAAGATAGCTGTCCAACCAAAGGCCAACAACTGACCGACGGCCAAGGTAATGAGAGAAGCTCCAACGACCTCTGCAGAAGCGCGTAGCCCTAACATCTGAATTCGCCTTTTTCCTTGGTAGCGTTCACTGATAATAGAAATGGCCTTGGCATTGATCATCCCAAGACCCAAACCAAAGAGAAGCCGTGTTCCAAAGACAAAGGGATAGGCTTGGTACCAGAAGGGAGCTGTACCGCTCAATGATAAAATCAGCAAGCCCAAACTAATCTGTAAGCGCTCAGGAAATATTTTTTCTAAGAAACCATTTAGCAGTAACATCATCATGATTCCAAAGGAAGGCAAGCTCACCAAGAGCTCAATTTGTTCCTTAGAATAACCCTGATAATAGTCAAACATGGCTGGTAGGGCACTCGAAATGGAAAAGGAGGTAATCAAAACGAGGGAGAGAGCCAAAATGCTGGCCCGTTCTAAAAATTGTTTCATGAAATCTCTTTCTATATTTCTCTTAATCTTCTACTTTTTTGATAGTTATCAAATAAGCAAGAAAAGAAGAAGCCTCATTGGTTTGTAGACTCCTTCTTAAATTCGAAAATGAATCCCTTGTATCTTATACTCAATGAAAATCAAAGAGCAAACTAGGAAGCTAGCCGCAGGTTGTTCAAAACAGTGTTTTGAGGTTGCAGATGGAAACTGACGTGGTTTGAAGAGATTTTCGAAGAGTATTAGGATGACTTTCTCTTGATTTGCTTGATAAAGTAGAAAATAAATCCTGCTACCATATAGGCAACAAAGATAATCAGACACCACTTAAACACAACATTCCAACCCTTGTTCACATTCAAAAAGAAGTAAGGGAAAGGATTATCCTTGGCATTTGGAATATTGAGTTTTAGAACCAAGCCATTAAAAAGAGCAAACATCATATACAGAAAGGGTAAAATGGTCCACACTGCTGGATCCCAAATCTTGTATTGACCCTGTTTGTCAAAAAAGAGGGTATCCGCTAAAAACCAGATGGGAACGATATAGTGGCAAAGGAAATTTTCTAGGGTATAGAAATTAGTCGCAATGGGCGCCAAGAGGAAATGGTAAATCACACAGGTAATCATGATACTCATGGTGACCCCACCTTTTAAGCGCAAGAGACTTGGCCTTTGCCAATTTTCACCTACACGGCTCATAACCTTTAGAAGATAAAGGGTAAAAATAGTTACCAAGAGGTTGGACAGAACCGTGTAATAGAGAAGCATCCCAAAACCACCATGCTTAGTAATTTCAAGATAAACTCCCGTAAAAGCCGCTAGAAACAAGAAGATACGGCTATAAAATACAAGTTTATAGTGTTTTGACATGCTTAAATCTTCCTCACAAACTCTGATTTAAGTTTCATGGCACCAAAACCATCAATCTTACAGTCGATATTGTGGTCGCCTTCTACGATGCGGATATTTTTCACGCGCGTCCCTTGTTTCAAATCTTTTGGCGCACCTTTTACTTTCAAGTCCTTGATGAGAGTTACTGTATCACCATCAGCCAATTTATTTCCGTTGGCATCGATAGCGACAAGACCTTCTTCTACTTCTGCAACTTCAGCAGGATTCCACTCATGAGCACACTCTGGGCAAACCAGTAGGGCACCGTCTTCGTAGACATACTCTGAGTTACATTTTGGACAATTTGGTAAATTGTTCATGGTTTCTCCTTATCATCATTCACTATTCTTTGAAAATCAAAATTTCTCGAACAGCAACTATTATACCCTAAAATCAGCATTTTGACAAATTTAGAAAAAAACCGATATCAATCTATCGGCTTTTCTACATTTACATTCTTTTTTCAGCTTCTGCTTTGATTTTTTCAACTACTTCTTGAATGTTCAAACCAGTTGTATCAAGGTAGACAGCATCCTCTGCTTGTTTGAGAGGAGAAGTCTCACGATGACTATCCTTGTAGTCACGCGCAGCAATTTCCTTTTTTAGGGTTTCAAGGTCTGTTTCAATTCCCTTGGCAATATTTTCCTTGTAACGACGCTCTGCTCTCTCATCAACAGAAGCTACTAGGAAAATTTTCAATTCTGCTTGTGGCAATACAACAGTTCCAATATCGCGACCATCCATGACAATCCCGCCTTGCTGGGCAATTTCTTGTTGGAGAGAAACCAGTTTCTCACGCACTTGAGGAATTGCTGCAATAGCAGAAACATGATTGGTCACTTCATTTTCACGGATAGGATGGGTAATATCCACATCTCCTACAAAAACAAGCTGGTCTCCAGTTTCTGAACGTCCAAAGCTGATTGGATGCTGGTCCAACAAGGCTAGAAGGGCTTCGACTTCTTCAACTCCTAATTGGTTCTTAAGAGCCATATAGGTCGCTGCACGATACATAGCTCCTGTATCAAGGTAGGTGAATCCAAAATCCTTAGCAATAATCTTTGCGACCGTACTCTTACCGCTGGAAGCAGGACCATCAATAGCAATTTGAATTGTTTTCATATCGGCTCCTATTTTATTTTTATAACATCACCTGGATTAGCAAACCAAGATCCTGTAGCCATGTGCCCAGGATTCAAGGCCTCTAACTGAGCAATGGAGATTCCTGCACGAGCGGCAATAGCTGCTTCCCCTTCTCCTGCGAGAACTTTAATCGTTCCTTCAGGATTAGCAGCTTCTTCTGAACTACTAGAAGTAGATTCTGGCTCTGAACTCTGCTCAGGCTGAGAACTACTTGAAGATGAGATTTGTACTACACTGGCATCAGAATCATGAAAGCCTTTTAAGGCTGCTGTGCGATTACTCCCCCCCGATGATAGATAGATGAGAACGATGACCATCACCACCACAATTACAAAGAAAATACTAGCTAGGATCGTCAAAATACGATTAGCCATCCTATCAGCCCCTCCGTGGTTTCGATGCCGACGCTCTGCTCTTGATTCTTCTTGATCATAGATATCTTCTTGCCACGGTTCTTTTGCCATACCTTACTCCTTGTTTTTTTTTACTTTTCTTATTACAATATAAATATGAACATGAAAATCACACTTATACCTGAACGATGTATCGCCTGTGGGCTTTGCCAAACTTATTCTGATTTATTTGATTACCACGATAATGGAATCGTGCGTTTTTACGATGACCCTGACCAACTGGAAAAAGAAATTTCTCCTAGTCAGGATATCTTAGAGGCTGTTAAAAATTGCCCAACTCGCGCCCTGATTGGAAACCAGGAAGCCTAAATCAATGGCGATAATCCACTCCCTCTAGTTTAGCACATTTCCATGTAAAATTATAGTCTTTTCACTTTATTTTTTTCTGTAAAATCAGGAAGGTCACTTTTTTCTTTGATAAGATAAAGTGGTCTTTTTTTAGTCTCTAAATAAATCTTACTGCGACTTATAATCTAAATTTCTCAATGAGAATAGACTCCTACCATTCTATTTCCTTTACTTTCTTTACAAATTCATCCCACTCTTGTATACAATCTTTAGATAAATATATATCCGTATAATTGAACGATAAATCTTTAATATTCTTCCACCAATCAAAAGAATTTCCCGCTTCTTCTGTTTCTATTCTTTTGTTAACTACTTGAACAATTGTATTATCTATCTCTTCCTTGTCATCTAAACTTAGAAATCTCCATTCAATTCCATTTGTATAAATTACTTTTTTATACCATAAAAGGTCTCCAATAAGTTGTCCCATCTCTCCAGTTATATGTTCAAAACTGTTCGATATGGTTGATTTGATTTTTTCCTCTGTAATTAAATCATGCTTTAAACTCTTAATTTCCACGCATCCTCGAAGTTTCTTCCATTCTTCAATTTCTATACTTTTTCTGGCTTTATTTTGATAATTCTTATCCAAAATAACTATATCAGGAAAATTACTTAGACCATAATATATTTGCCCCATATTACTCTTTCTTCTTCCGAAGACATATCTTTTTGATAAACTATTTTTTAAAGTCGGATTAATTATATCAGCAACTAAAGGATACAGTTCAACCTCTACATAATTTTGTTTCTCTATAAGCCCGATTTCTTCAATATACTCCTCTTTACTTAGCATAAAATAACCCTCCTGAATTTTTTATTTATTAAGTTATCGTCTTTGCAGTAAATTTATTCCACATAGTTCATTTATATCATGTCAAATCCCTAATTTTTTTAAAAATCACTCAAGTTCCAGACCAAAAGAATTATAATTACAAAAAAGTGACTGCGCTAGATAACTCCTACTTTTTCATGATCTATGATAACTTTTTTCTTTGATAAGATAAAGCGGTCTTTTTTTGGTTTCTAAATAAATCTTACTGATATACTTGCCGAGAATCCCAATGGTCAAGAGTTGAATACCTCCAAGAAAGAGAATAACAGCCATCAGAGAGGTCCAACCAGATGTCGGATTGCCCAAAATGAGGGTCCGAACCACAACAAAAAAGGTCATCAGCAGAGAAAGAAAACAAGATAGGAGACCAGCTACAAAGGCTATAATCAAGGGAAAATCTGAAAAATTAATAATCCCTTCAATGGAGTAGAAAAAGAGTTGCCTAAAACTCCAATTTGTCTTGCCAGCCTGCCTTTCGACATTTGGATAGTCCAAATAGTAGGTTTTGAAACCCACCCAGGCGAAGAGCCCCTTTGAAAAACGATTGGACTCGGTCAAGCTTAAAATGGCATCGACTACAGACCTTCTCATCATACGAAAATCACGGACACCCGACGGCAGAGCTACTGGGCTGATTTTTTGCATGAGGCGATAAAAGAGAACAGCACAGAAACTGCGAAAGAAGGGTTCTCCCTCCCGACTAGTTCTCCGTGTCCCAACGCAGTCCAAGTCTACATTTTTGTCTAGTACATTTTTCATCTCAAACAACATACTAGGAGGATCTTGGAGGTCTGCATCCATCACCACCACCAAATCTCCTGTCGCATATTGCAAGCCTGCATAAAGGGCTGCTTCTTTGCCAAAATTTCGAGAGAAAGAAATATAATGGACTGCCGGATTTTGCTCCCGATAGGCCTTTAAGAGTTCCAAGGTCCCATCACTTGATCCATCATCGACAAAGACATACTCGATTTCTGTTTCCAAATCTGGAAGTAAAGCTTCCAGAGCCTGATAAAAAAGAGGAAGTACTTCCTCTTCGTTTAAACAAGGGACGATGATTGAAATCATCATCTTAGTCTTCAAATCCATTTGGATGCTTGCTTTGCCAACGCCATGCGTCTTCACACATTTGGGTGATGTCGAGTTCTGCTTCCCAACCGAGTTCTGCTTTAGCTTTTGCTGGGTCTGAGTAGCAGGCAGCGATATCACCTGGGCGACGTTCTACGATGCGGTAAGGAATAGGACGTCCCACCGCTTTTTCCATGTTTTGGATAATTTCAAGAACTGAGTAACCTTTACCAGTTCCAAGGTTATAAACGTTTAGTCCTGAACCTTTTTGGATTTTTTTCAAAGCTGCAACGTGACCCTTAGCCAAATCGACAACGTGGATATAGTCACGAACACCTGTTCCATCTTCCGTATCGTAATCGTCTCCAAACACTTGCACTTGCTCTAATTTTCCAACGGCTACTTGAGTCACATATGGCAAGAGATTGTTTGGAATACCGTTTGGATTTTCTCCCAAATCACCACTCTCATGGGCTCCGATTGGGTTAAAGTAACGAAGCAAGACAACATTCCATTCTGAGTCTGCTTTGTAAATATCGGTCAAAATTTCCTCTAGCATGAGCTTGGTACGACCGTATGGGTTGGTCACTGAAAGTGGGAAATCTTCCAAGATGGGCACTGTGTGCGGATCCCCGTAAACTGTCGCAGAAGAACTGAAGATGATGTTTTTACAGTTGTTTTCTTCCATGGCTTTCAAAAGGCTGACAGTTCCAGCGATATTGTTGTCATAGTAGGCAAGAGGGATACGTGTTGATTCGCCAACAGCCTTCAAACCAGCAAAGTGAATGACACCAGTCGGTTCTTCCTGCTTGAAAATATCTCTGAGGGTAGCTGTGTCACGAATATCTGCCTCATAGAAAGGAATCTCAACTCCTGTAATTCTTTCAACAACTTCTAAACTCTTACGATTGCTATTGACAAGATTATCCACCACAACAACTTGATGGCCTGCTTGGATCAATTCAATAACAGTGTGGGTTCCAATAAAACCGGCACCACCAGTTACCAAAATCTTTTCTTGCATCTTTTTTCCTCGATTCTCAGATTATTTTTTCTTATTTTACCATTTTTGACAGGGAATGTCATTTGCCATCCTAAACTACCTGATAAAATTTCAGTAAAATGCTTATACTCTTCGAAAATCCAATTCAAACCACGTCAACGTCGCCTTGCCATGGGTATGGTTACTGACTTCGTCAGTTCTATCTACAACCTCAAAACAGTGTTTTGAGCTGACTTCGTCAGTTCTATCCACAACCTCAAAGCAGTGCTTTGAGTAACCCGCGGCTAGTTACCTAGTTTGTTCTTTGATTTTCATTGAGTATTATTCGCTTTTTACTCGTTTGACATAGTTTTCAATTGGGTAGTTTTCAGGGTCCAAGGTCAACTCCTTGTCTTGGATCAGTTGAGCTAAATGGTAACCAATAATAGGACCAGTTGTGAGGCCTGATGAACCTAATCCACTGGCTGCATAGACACCAGTTAAGTCAGGCACCTGCCCAAAGAAAGGAGAGAAATCACTGGTGTAGGCACGGATTCCAACACGCTCAGATTTTGAAGTAGCTTCAGCCAAAATCAGATAGTGAGTCAAGGTGGCCTCCTCCATTTGTTGGAGCAAGATTTCATCTACCGTCAAATCAAATCCCATGTCATTTTCGTGGGTAGCGCCTAAGGACAATTTCCCACCTGCAAAAGGAATCAAATCCCACTCCCCTTCTGGCATGACAACAGGGTAAGCTTCCATATCTTGGACCAGCTGATAATCTCGTAGTTGTCCTTTTTGAGGACGAACATCTACTTCATAACCCAAGGGTTCTAACATGTCCCCCAACCAAGCTCCCGTCGCCAAAATAACCTGCTCAAACTCCTCTTCACCAATCTGGTAGCCTGATGCTAACGGTGTCAGAGTCACTTTTTCTTTGACCAGCTTGACATGACTGGCTTCTAGCAGACGAGTTACCAAGAGTTGGCCATCTACTCTCGCTCCACCAGAAGCATAGAGCAGGCGGTCAAATCCCTGCAAACCAGGGAATAATTCATTAGCTGAGGCTTGGTTCAGAATGGCTAATTGCCCTATCAAGGGAGATTCTTCTCTGCGCTGGAGGGCCAGTTGATAAAGTTCTTCCAAATTGGATTCATCCTTTTTCAAGAGAAAGACTCCCGAACGCTGGTAAAAGTCGATTTCTTGTCCTGATTTCTCTAAATCAGCTAATAAATCCACATAAAAATCAGCCCCCAAGCGCGCCATCTTGTACCAGGCTTTATTACGGCGTTTGGAAAACCAAGGACTGATAATTCCTGCTGCGGCCTTGGTGGCTTGACCTTGCTCATGGTCAAAAACGGTCACCTCTAGGTCACTTTCTCTCGAGAGGTAGTAGGCAGCTGTTGCTCCCACAATTCCTGCTCCAATAATGGCAACTTTTTTCATTGTCTTCACTTTCTAACTAGATATGACGGAAAGGATTGGTCGATGCTTGACTAGGTAAAATCTCTAGTTCCCAGCCTTTTTTCTCTTTCCATTGAGTAAGGAGTGCTGCGATTTTTTCCACAAAAAGCACTTCGATATAGTGACCTGGATCCAATGCTAACAAGCCATCAGACAGCATATCCTGAGCAGTATGGTAGTAGATATCACCAGTGATATAGACATCTGCCCCCTTTGCCAAAGCATCCTTATAGAAAGACTGCCCGCTTCCACCACAAATTGCTACTCTTGAAATAGGCTTCTGCAAATCATTCTCTTGATAATGCACCATTCGAAGGCTATCTAGGTCAAAGACTTGCTTGACATGTTGGGCCAATTCTCCAAAGGTCTGAGGCTGAATATTCCCAATACGTCCAATTCCACGTTCTGGACCTGTTTCCTGCAGATAAGTCGTCTCCTCGATTTCTAGCATCTGACAAAACCAGTCATTGAGCCCATTTTCAACGATATCAATATTGGTATGGCTGACATAAACTGCGATGTCATGCTTAATCAGGTCGATGTAAATCTGATTTTGCGGACGGCTGGCAAGCAAGTCCTTGATAGGACGAAAGATAGGCGCGTGCTTGACGATAATCAAGTCCACACCCTTTTCAATGGCCTCTGCCACTGTCTCTTCACGAATATCGAGGGCAACCATGACCCTTTGGATACCCTTGTCTAAAGTGCCAATTTGCAGACCACGGCTGTCTCCCTCCATAGAAAATTCCTGAGGGCAAAAGGCTTCATAAGCTTGGATCACTTCACTTGCTAACATGGAGCACCTCCTTGATGGCTTGAATCTTATCTACTAGAACTTGACGTTCTTCCAGATTTTTGTCTGGGATTTGTCCGAGGGCAAACTCTAGCTTAACAGCTTCTTTTTGCCATTTTTGGACAAAGACTGGACTGACCTCTTTGCACAAGAACGGTCCAAAGCGAACATCACTGGCTGATAGCTTCATTTGTCCTGCTTCCACCACCAAAATCTCATAAAACTTTCCAGCTTCTTCTAAGATGCTTTCTGCTACAATCTGGAATCCATGATCCTGTAGCCAGATACGCAAGTCGTCTTCACGATTATTGGGCTGGAGGATCAAACGCTCTACATTAGCTAACTTCCCCAAACCTTCTTCTAAAATCCTAGCAATCAAACGACCACCCATGCCAGCAATGGTAATGACAGACACTTGGTCAGTCTCTTCAAAAGCTGCCAAGCCATTGGCTAAACGGACTTGGATTTTCTCCTTTAGGCCGTGAGCCTCAACATTTTTAACCGCAGACTGATAGGGACCTTCCACCACCTCACCTGCAATAGCGCTTTTGATTTGGCCTCTCTCAACCAACTCGATAGGCAGATAAGCATGGTCACTTCCCACATCTAGTAAAATAGCCCCCTGTGACACAAAGGAAGCTACCAATTCTAATCTCTTTGAAATCATCTTCTCTCACTTTCCAAAACTCTATTACCTCTTATTATACCACATTTCAATCTTCAACTTCCCAGTAATATAAGCACCTCTGGCGAAAGAAGTTTCAATGTCCTAAAGTAATAAGTGAATCCAATTGAAAGATTTTAAACAATTTGCAAAAATGTCAAAAAATAAAAAATAAACAGTTTATTCAGAAAATTCTTGACATATAAAAACACATGGTAGAATATAATTAGAAAGTTAGAAAAAATAAAAGTTTGACTAAAATTTGTATTTGAAGGTGGTGTTCAGATAAGAAATTTAGTCAGACGAACCACGAATTTGCTCTATGCTTTCTGGAATTTATCATAACAGGAGGATACAGTCATGGAACAAACATTGTTTGAATTAGAACTACTTCCAGAGGAAGATATCATTGTCACAGGTCTCCCTAAGTATTGTTCTTTTACTTGTTTAATTACAGGTCGCTAGTTATATTTTATATAAAATAAGTAGCTTTACTTACGGAATAGGCTAGTGCTGTGTCTCTAGCCTATTTTAATAATTAGGAGTTTGTTATGGATTTATTAGAGAAAGAATGTTTAAAATGTGATAAAAATTTCCAACAGGGTGATATTTGGAATTACTATTATTTATCAGATAAGATGCCTGCACAAGGGTGGAAAATACACATAAGCTCCCAAATAAAAGACGCTGTAAATATTTTTAAGATTGTGTATAAACTATCCCAACTAAATAATTGTAGCTTTAAAGTTGTTAAAAATTTAGAGGAATTAAAAAAAATTAATTCCCCTAGGGAAATGAGCCCTACTGCTAACAAATTTATAACTCTATATCCTAAGTCAGAATCTGAAGCTAAGAGTATGATTTGTAATCTTACGAATAGACTGTCAGAATTTAAGGCTCCAAAAATACTATCTGACTATCAATGTGGAATGCATTCTCCAGTTCATTATAGATATGGGGCTTTTTTAAAAAAACAAGCTTATGATGAAAAAAATAAAAAAGTCATCTATTTATTGCTAGATGAAAAAAGGAAGAACTATGTAGAAGATAAGAGACAAAATTTCCCTAGTCTTCCTAGCTGGAAAATGGATTTATTTTCAGAAGAAGAAAAAAGGATTTATTTTCAAACCACATGTGAAGTTTCAAGTAAGGACTCTGCAATAAATAAATACAAAATGGAAAAAATTATTAAGAGATCAAATAAAGGAAATGTTTATCGGGCAATTAGAAAATCGGACGGGCAAAAAGTAATCATCAAGCAGTCAAGACCTTTTGTGAATTATGATGCTGAAGGAGAATGGACAGCTCTTGATGATATAAAAAATGAAGCTCACATGCTAAAAAAATTAGCCGATAAAAGTTATACTACTAATTTAACTGATGAATTTTATATCGTGGATGATTATTTTCTTGTTCAGGAACAAGTTGACGGGTTAAACTTTGAAGAATTTATTCGAGAAACAGAACACTCCTTAAATATTAGAGAAAAAACACTGGATAACATTGTGAATATAGTAAGTTACATCCATAAACTGGGAATATAAAATTGTAGATATAGCTCCTACAAATTTTATATATACCAAAAAAGGTGATATAACATTAATAGACTTGGAGACAATGACTCCTATCAAGGATAAGGTAAGACGAGTTAAAACACCAATGATGGTTAATCCAGATACTGACCTAACTATCAGCTCAGTTCAACAAGATTATTTTAGTTTAGCACTAATTGGATTTTCTTTATTAACAGGTGATTTTTTATCCTTTTCAAAAGGTGATCAAAAAACAGGATTATCGGCCTTTATAAAAATATGTCATCTAATAAAAATAGCTAGATTAGACAATAAAATAACTAAACAACAAGAATACTGGCTATACGATTTATTAATGATGAGCCAGGGAGAAAAAATCCAAAAAATAAAGCAATTGAAACAAGTTACAAGTGACATTCTTTTAAATACTCCAGATTTTTCAAGTTATTTTGAAAAATATAATTTTAAAGAGGAGGCTGAGAATATAAAATCATACTTACTGGCTAAATCTATGGACAAATCTGGTCGTTTGTTTCCGTCAAATGAATTTGGTGAGTTCGTAAGTCCTGTTTCTTTCCAACATGGTTTTGGAGGAGTTTTATTTTTTATGAATAAATATTATGTTGAGGAAGATGAAAATACCGTTAAAGAATGGCTTACGAAATTAGAAAATTATGAAGCAGCTAATTTTTTACATGGTTACTCTCTACTATTTGGGAAAGCAGGTTTCCTATTTGGAATCCTAGATAGGTATGAAAAAACAAAGGAGAGATATTTAATAGACATAAGTAAGAGATTAGTCGATCATTTAATGCGGGTTTATGACAATATTAGTAACTTAGATTTTGCTTTAGGGAAGTCTGGTATCCTACTCAGTTTGATGAAATATTGTACCATTTTTGATGATAAAAAACTAGCAAATTTTATCAAGAACAATATAAATGATGCATATAGTTTATTAGAATCCGAGGATAATGGAGATATATATTCTAATAATTTTGCTCACGGACGTTCAGGTGCTGCCTATGTATTAAAAGCCTATACTGATATTTTTGGAGATAGTCGCTATCAAAATCATTTACAAAAATTTTCTGACGGGATATCTGAATTACTAGAAGAGAAACTTTCAAGCTTTTCTAAATTAGATAATTTAGGTCTTTCTTGGTGTGACGGAGTTTCAGGATTAATATTGTATCTTTGTTTGATTGATAAAGAAAGATACTCTGAGATAATCTATAAATCACAACTTGAAATGGTGCAACAATATGAAGCAATGGGAACTAGTTTTTGCCATGGTTTAAGTAGTTTATTGCAAACAACAATATACAATAAAAATCAAAAGGTTGAACAGTTCATAAAAAAAATCTTATTGACTCGTTCTTATCGTAATAATGATAGATTATTACAATTTCAAGGGGAAGATGGAATAAACAGTTATTTTGACTTTGGTGTGGGAAATCTGGGTATTTATTGGACTTTACTCGGTTATACATTCCCATTTGAATTAAGTAAAGGAGATTAATATGCATATTTTTCTTAAAAATCGAGCTTTTCGTCAGCTAACAGTAAATGAGTGGATTTCAAGTTTTGGAGATACTATTTTTTACTTAGCTTTTATCAATTATGTCTCTTCTTATGCCTTTGCTCCCTTAGCTATATTTTTGATTAGCCTATCAGAAACCATTCCACAGGTCTTGCAACTTTTTACTGGAGTTATAGCTGATTTTCAAAAAAATCGAATCAGCAAGTATATTTCTATCCTCTTTATCAAGGTCCTCCTTTATTCTGGAGTGACTTTGCTCCTGACAAGTACCGACTTCTCTCTCTTTTCTGTTTTCTTTATTTGCAGCATGAACTTGATTTCAGATACGATTGGTTTTCTTGCAGGATACATGCTGACACCGATTTACATACGACTAATAAACGATGATATGACGGAGGCTATGGGTTTTAGGCAGTCCACGAGTTCCATTGTACGTTTGATAGGTAATCTCAGCGGAGGAGTATTTTTAGGACTGTTTAGCATTTCTACTCTAGCTTTTGTAAATGTTTTAACCTTTTTATTTGCCTTTCTAGGAAGTCTACTTATCCGAAACCGCTTGAAAAAAGAGGAAGAAAAAATCGAAGTTCCTCCTTATGTAGGAATGAGTAGCTTTTTCCAGCATTTGAAAGAGTCAATGAAATTATTGATGACTATGGAAGATGTCATGGTCTTGCTTTGGATTTTGTCCATTAGTCAAGCTGTTTTGATGATGGTAGAGCCTGTCAGTGCGATTCTACTGATTCACCATCCTTTTATGGGTTTGTCAACAGGGCAAAGTCTGGCAATTTTAATAATGATAAGCCTTCTTCATGTTATTTTAGGTGGACTTCTGAGTGGATTTCTATCTAAAAAAATTTCTATTCGCCTGAATATTTATTGGAGTCTATTGATGGAGTCTCTCATTGTTATAGATTTTCTACGTGGAAGTTTTTTACTTATTTTACTAGGAAGTGCGGGTGATGCTTTCTCGGCAGGAGTATTGAGTCCTCGCTTGCAAGCCATGATTTTTGGAATCATTCCTGAGGAGTTAATGGGATCAGTTCAATCATCCATCAATGTTATCAACTTACTTATCCCAGCTGTCCTATCCCTTGCTCTCGTATTTCTTGCAACAAGTGCTGGTCTGGAAGTTGTTGCTTTTGCTCTTATAATTTTACTACTTATAGCAGCCTATCTAGTTCACCAGATGAAAAACTTACCAAACCAAGAAGAAGTTTAGCTAGAATGTTATGGATAAGTCAGTTTTCACTTGATAGTTTCTATGGAATCGTAATCTCCTTGTAATTGATTGTCGATATTACATACAACTATCTTGCAACTACAAATGTTTCCAATCCCTATCAAGATGCAATTTATGTAAGATAAATCTATTCTTTTCCTATAAATTCTGATAAGATAGAGAAAAGAATGATTAGAACAGAGGTTACTTCAATGACGGTTCCCGATAGACTACCTGCTCGTATGAGAATGGATGGCCGCTCTATTTTCCAACAGATAAAAAACTATTTTGATACTGAAAATAAGGAATATTTTAAGCACCCCAATACCTATGATGGTATTTCCATGCATCTGGAGCCCAACATCCTGACCAGTATGGAGCACTTCGATTTGACTGGCTTTCATTGCGAATGTAAGGATTTCCAAAATCAGGGAGTCTGTAAACACTGGGTTGCCATGGATCTTTATTTTCGTAGTCTCCCCCAAGCTATTCAAGAACGCATTGGTAAAGCGAGTCATAAACCAAGTTTTGCCAGCCAACTGATTCCTACCTTGCCATCTGAAGAGCTCCAAGATGAACTGGTAGAAGAAAAAGCTACGGCGCCTTCACTTGCCCTTCATGGACAAGTCGAAATCCGAAATCATAGCCTAGCCTGGACCTTAAAATTACAGGTAGAACAAGCTCCTCGTGCCTATGTTATCAAGGATATAGCTCACTTCATTTTTCTCATTTTCCAAAAGGAAGATTACTTTGTTTCACAGAAAATCGGGACAATCAGATTATCCTTGAATCAGTTTAATCAAGCATCCCAAAACCTACTCCTCTATATTAAAAAATATTTTATCGATAGAAATGAACATTCTTATTTCAACTTCAGTTATGGCATTAACCCTAGAGATTACGGACGCTATTTAGAGACTCCTGTTAGCTATTTAAACGACCTCGTCCCACTTTTTCAAGCTTTGGATGTCTTCCAATATGTAACCTCAAAAGCCGAATACCCTCTTATATTCTTAGATGATAGTCCCTTTATCCCGGAAGAGGAAATTTTTAAAGTTGTCAAATCTAATAACCATTATGAAATCATCAATACAGCTTATTTTGGTTTCATTATTCAAGAAAAACTTTGGATTCGACACAATCACTTCCACATCATCAAAGAAGAACACCGTTACTTTTTGGATAAATTAGCTACTTGGATCTATCATTATCAAGAAAATTCTCCTCTTATCTTTTCAAAAGAAAATAAGGCTGAACTCATGCAAGTCTGTAATATCATCTCAAACTATGTTCCTATCAGTATCCCAGATGAATTACAAATCCATGACTTTATCCCCACCTTTGCCTTCTCCAAGACTAGAAATGAAATTGCCCTTAATATGGTGTGGTCCTTTGGAGAAAAACAAGTCCATTCTAAACAAGATCTCCTAACCCTCCCCTATACTTACCAAGCTAGCAAAGCTAGAAAAATCTATCATCAACTGCTTTCTGCTGGTTTCAAAGAGGAATTTCATAGTCTTTCCAAAATCAAAATCGTTGATTTCTTCCTAAAAGAACTCCCCCGTTTTCGTACTCTGGGTCAAGTTCAACTAGATGAATCGCTTGAAAAACTCTTAGTAGAAGATCCTGCTGTCATTGACATTTTTGACGACGAAAGCTTCCTTTCAGTTCAGTTTGATTTTTCTATGATTTCAGAAGATGAGGTTGAAAAAGCTATCCAAGCTTTATGGAATCAAGAAAGCCACTACCAAACCAAGCAAGGAAAGGTTCTAGTCTTTGACGATGAAAGTCTCAAGGTTGCTCAAAGTCTCCAAGATCTTCGCGCTAAATTTTCAGACGGAAAAATCAAGATGCACAAATCTCGTGCCTTTAGCCTTTCTGAAACCTTCAAAGACAATGAACATGTCAATTTTTCTCGTGATTTCAAAAAGATGGCTTATGACCTGACCCACCCTGAAGAATTTGATATCAAGCCTTATGAAGTCAAGGCCAAACTCCGCTCCTATCAAAAAGAAGGAGTCAAGTGGCTGAGTATGCTGGATCATTATCATTTTGGGGGAATCCTGGCAGACGACATGGGTCTAGGGAAAACCTTGCAAACCATCACTCTTCTGGAAGCCAACCTTAAACCAGACCAGAAAGCTCTTATCCTAGCTCCAGCCAGCCTTCTTTATAATTGGAAGGAAGAATTCCGAAAATTTGTGCCTCACAAACAGGTTGAAGTAGCCTATGGTAGCAAAACTGAGCGTATCAAACAAATTGAAAAATCTGCTACTATCACTATTACAAGCTATCCATCTTTTCGATCTGACCTTGAACATTATCAAAAGCAGTCTTACGACTACCTCATCCTAGATGAAGCACAGATGATAAAAAATAGTCAGACCAAAACAGCACAAGCTTTAAGAGAATTTGATGTCAAAACCTGCTATGCCCTATCTGGAACTCCTATTGAAAACCGTCTCGAAGAGATTTGGTCTATTTTCCAGATAGTATTACCAGGTCTCCTACCAAGTAAAAAGGAATTTTCAAAATTGTCACCTCAACTCGTTGCTAAACTGATTCAACCTTTTGTTCTGCGTAGGAAAAAAGACGAAGTTCTGACAGAATTGCCTGAACTGAGCGAGCACCTCTACAGCAATGAACTCAGCAGTTCGCAAAAAACGCTCTATCTAGCTCAACTTCGACGCATGCAAGAAATGGTTTCAGGAGCCAGCGCCTATGAGATTAAACGTCATAAAATTGAAATCTTAGCAGGACTGACCCGACTTAGACAAATCTGTAATACCCCTGCTCTCTTTTTAGAAGACTACAAAGGGGATAGTGGAAAAATGGACAGCTTATTCGAGCTCCTAGACACCATTCGTGAAAAAGGGTCACGACCACTTATCTTTTCACAATTCACCTCTATGCTTGATCTCATTGAGCAAGAACTAGAGAAAAAAGAAATGTCTCACTTTAAAATAACAGGACAAACACCTTCAGATAAACGTCAAGAAATGGTCAATCTTTTCAATCAAGGGGAAAAAGACTGCTTCCTCATTTCCCTAAAAGCAGGTGGAACAGGACTGAATCTAACAGGAGCTGATACCGTCATCCTCTGTGACCTCTGGTGGAATCCAGCAGTTGAGATGCAAGCCATCGGCCGAAGCCACCGCCTTGGCCAGACCAAACAAGTCGATGTCTATCGCCTTATCACACTTGGTACCATAGAGGAAAAAATACAAGAACTCCAAGAAAGTAAAAAAGAACTCTTCAACACCGTCCTTGAAGGACAAGAAAGCAGAAGCAATCTGAGCGTTGATGATATTAAAGAAATCTTGGGTGTTGAATAAACGAAAAAGAACTAGAGTAACCACACTTAGTGGATTTATCTAGTTCTTTTTTAGGTTCTAGACTTTCCTTGCCATCCTATGAGCTCTATACGCCTTACCATCACGTTTCTGTTCGTTTAGATACAATTTCGCCACCCCTTTATCTGACAGTTTTTATACTATCAAACTAGGGAGCTGACCACAAGTTGCTCAAAGTACCGCTTTGAGATTGTGGATAGAACGGACCTGGTTTGAAGATATTTTCGAAGAGAATTATTTCTTGCATCAGACTTCAAATAGTCTAACTACAGATATTTGAATCTATTACCTCAATCCAAGCAGGCTTGAGAATCACTCTTGGGTTCACCGATAGATAATAGACACGTAGGCCTTGCACATCAGATCTACGATAGATCCATCGTATAAAAAACTGCAATCCACAGATTGCAGTCTTTCTTTATTTTCTAGCTTGATAGCGACTAGTCAGGATGAAAATCACTGTAAAGACCAACATCATGACACCATAAACAGGCAACGTTTGTTCTGTCAAGGTTGAAATTTCAAGCAGTTTTTGGATTCTTGGGAAGAGAGCTGTGGCTAGGAAGCCTCCTACTGACCAGACAATCAAGAGGACTCGCCATAGAGTGAATGGCATGCAGGCTCTAAATACGGATAAGAAACCAATTGACCCCAAGAGATAATAGAGGAGAGTTGAGATTTCTAACTCAGACCAACCTTGACTCGTTCCAAAGATTTTCACAAAAAGAACGCTAAACACGACCATGAGGGCACTTGGTAGGGCACGAAGCATGGATTTTCTGAGGAAATTTGGCTCAACAGGTTTGATATTTCGCTCAAAAGTCAGAACGAATGGTGGGAAACCTTCCACAAACTGGTCAATCATGGTAATCTGGATCGGAATGAAGGGGAAAATCAAAATCCACTCTGACCGACCTAGTAAAGCACTGGCAATACAGATGACTGCTAACAGGAAGGAATAGATGGTCTTTATCAAGAAAATCGGGGCGATGTGGGCAATGTTATTGACCACGCGACGACCCTCGAAGAGAATCTCAGGAACATCATTAAAGTCTGAGTTCAAGAGAACCAGATTGGCAATCTGACGGGTTGCTGGATCCCCCTCCGCCATCACGATAGAACAATCCGCCTCACGAAGGGCCAAGATATCATTAACCCCGTCCCCTGTCATAGCCGTTGTATGACCCGCTTTTTTCAACGTTTGGATGATGAGTTTCTTTTGATGAGGGGAAACACGTCCGAAAATAGCTGTCTCCTCCGCCATGGCCATCAATTCCTCATCGGTGATTTTTGAGCAATCTACATAGCTGTGATAGTCCGCAAAACCAGCCTTCTGGGCAATGCTGGACACCGTAACTGGATTGTCACCAGAGATAATCTTGAGTCCCACCTCCTGAGAACGGAGATAGTCCAGCGTCTCTGCTGCTCCCTCTCGAATGGGGTCCAAGATTTCCAGCAAGGCTAGAGCCTGAATATCAGATGGTTTCTGTGGTTTGTGATGGTCTAATTTCTCCTGACTGAGAGCTAAGACCAAGACACGTGATCCTCTCTCCAAGGCCTCCCTGGCTTCTGGGACTTCAGAATCCAGCAACATCTCAGGTGCCCCTAAGAAAACTGTCCCCAAGCCTTCTAACTCCATAGCCCCCCACTTGCGGTCGCTCGAGAAGGGAAGATTGGAAATCATAGGATAAGCAACATCTCCCACAAAACGCTGGCGAATGGCTTGGGCAGTTGGATTCTTATCCTCACTATGGGCCATGTAGCTAGTCAAGATGCTGGCAATAGCCTCTTCACCGTAAGTTTCCGTCAGTGGAAGAACAGCCTCCACCTGCATCTTTCCTTGGGTGATGGTGCCCGTCTTGTCCAGACAGAGCATATCCACGCGCGCCAAGGTCTCAACAGAGTACATCTCCTGCACCAAGACCTTTTTCAAGCCCAACTTAATCACTGCAGTCAAGAGCGAAGTAATGGTCAAAAGGGCAATTCCCTTAGGCAACATTCCCAAAAGAGCTGTCGACGAGTTTACAACGGATGACTTGAGAGGCAGGCCTTTTAAAAGCAAGGCTTCCAGCAAGAGAGCCAGACCAAAGGGAATGATAATCTTCCCAGTAAAACCAGCCAACTTGTCCAGCGATTTCATGATACGGGAGTTGATGGGTTTAACGGTCTTAGCCTCAAGCATGAGTTTGGCAGCATAGTTGTCTGCACCGACATGGTGAACTTGAGATAAAACTGACCCACTGGCTAGGAAACTTCCTGACAAAAGTAAGCCGTCAACTTCCTTTTGCACCAAATCACTTTCTCCCGTTAACATGGCTTCATTGACTTCCGCAAAGCCTTCCAAAACCAAGGCATCACTAGGAATCTGCTCTCCTGCAGACAAACGAATGACATCTCCTAGCACTAATTCTTCAGGATTAAGAGCAACTTCCTGACCATCACGGATGGTTTTGACCTTTTCCTTGGTCATGAGATTGAGCTTGTCCACCATGTGTTTGGCTCGTAGCTCGGTCACAATCCCAGAAAAAGCGTTAAAGCAGATAACAGCAAAGAAGACCAGATTGCTCCAAGCCTGCACAAAGGCAAGGGCCAAAGCAATGGCAAAGTTCAAAGCGTTAAAAAGGGTAAAGACATTTCGTTTAACGATTTGCCAAGTGCTGGTACTGGCTGATGCGGTAAAGTCATTGACCAAACCCTCAGCCTGTCTTTCCTTGACTTCTCTTTGGGTTAATCCCATAATCTTATTTTTATCCATAAATTCTATTATATCATTTTTTTTAACAGAATTCTAATTTCATCCCAAATATGCATCTAGTCAAGGGAAAAGTTTGCCAGCCCTCCTTTGATAAGGTATAATAATAACAAGAAAACAATCGAAGGAGATCGCATGTTTTATACTTATTTGCGTGGATTAGTTGTGTTGCTCTTATGGTCCATCAATGGCAATGCTCACTATCATAATACTGATAAAATTCCTAATCAAGATGAAAATTATATTTTAGTTGCGCCTCACCGTACCTGGTGGGATCCTGTTTATATGGCCTTTGCGACCAAGCCAAAACAGTTCATCTTTATGGCAAAAAAAGAACTCTTTACCAACCGTATCTTTGGTTGGTGGATTCGTATGTGTGGCGCCTTTCCCATCGACCGTGAAAATCCCAGCGCCTCAGCCATCAAATATCCTATCAACGTTCTCAAAAAAAGTGACCGCTCTCTCATCATGTTTCCAAGTGGTAGCCGCCACTCAAACGATGTCAAGGGGGGCGCAGCACTGATTGCCAAAATGGCCAAGGTCCGTATCATGCCGGTTACCTACACCGGTCCCATGACTTTGAAGGGCTTGATTAGCCGTGAACGTGTCGATATGAACTTTGGAAATCCAATCGATATCTCAGATATCAAGAAAATGAATGATGAAGGCATTGAAACAGTCGCCAATCGTATTCAAACAGAATTCCAACGTCTGGACGAAGAAACGAAACAATGGCACAATGATAAAAAACCAAATCCACTCTGGTGGTTTATCCGCATTCCTGCCCTCATCCTTGCTATTATCCTCGCTATCCTAACCATCATCTTTAGCTTTATCGCAAGCTTCATCTGGAACCCAGATAAGAAAAGAGAAGAACTTGCATAGAAGAAATGAACCTTGGCCAAACAGCTAAGGTTTTCATTTATATAGTAGATTGGAACTAGAATAGTACACCTCTACTTCTAAAACATTTTTAGAAATCGATTTGACTGTCCTGATCGATTTGTCCTATTCTTATTTCATTTTACTATATTTATAAGAATCTCCTAATCAAATCAAAAGCCACTCTACAATAGAGTAACTTTAAGATTGTCCATTTATACTCAATGAAAAAGCCCTCTGAAAATCAGAGAGCTGATTTGAGCTCGGGCTAAAATCCTAGTGAAACAAAAAAATCTACACGATCAGAAAAGTCTCTATCGTGCCATTTTCATACATGATGTATAGTCCAAGTAGAATGAATACTAAGGGCACAATGATTCGCTCGTATTTTTCAATTGTCTCGAATATTAACGGAATAGAGGATAACACCCGACTAATCTCGCAAAAGATAATTATGCCGATTACAAACACAAGCAAGGCCACGAGGGTCTGTGACCAATCTAACGAAGCAAAATAAGGTATATAGATACCTAAATTATCTCCGCCAGACGCAATTGTCAGCAATGTAACTGTCCAAAACAGTTGATTTGCCTTGCTTTGTTCTAATCTTTCAATAATTTCTTCCTCTTCTTCTTCCGCATCTTCTCCAACAATTGCAAAGCGAATCCCTAAATAGATAGGGATTAAACCAAGCAATCCAACCATCCATTCTTCAGGCACGAAATTAACGACATAAGCAGCAACTAAACTCGCCCCTACAAGTAAGCCTGTGCCTAGATATTGCCCCGCATAAATATGCCATTTCTGTTTATTCTGTGATAGCTGTGCAAATAAAATAATTAAAATAATTAAATAATCGATACTGGTGGAAATATAAACACCAATAGCAGATATGATTGTCTGTCCCATAAAAAAAAAACTCCTGTATTAGTCAGTAATAAATCAGCAGATTTTAGGAGAGCACAGACACATTAATTTAGCTATCGCTAGTGGGTAATATCGAACGTAGGAAAGCATTTTACTCCTCCTCAAAACGTAGTTACAAAGTAATTTCTAACTGGAATTCAGTGACTACTTCCATGTAAAGTATAACATACTATACTTTACTTTGTAAAGAGTGGGCTCTTCTAGGGGGCTTGCATACAGCTACTCGGCTTGAAAAGCCGAGTAACTGCGCACCTTTATGGTGTAATTAGCTGATACCGTTTGAGGTTTTTGTAGTCTCCAAAATTGTTACCGATAAAACCTCAATAAAAAAGCCCTCTGAAGTCAGAGAGCTGATTTGAGCCCGGGCTAAAATCCTAGTGAAAAAGATGAAACTCCTTGTGCTCATCGAACACTGTGTCATTTCCCTATTTTCATACGGATTTTTGACGCCCTTAGCATCATGATTCTTGCTAGATAAATCGTTTATAGACTAGGCGACGAGGCGAAGATCGTACGAAACTTTCAGTGAAACAAAAAAAATCTCCCCGAAGGGAGAAAAGCTGGTTTATTTTACCTTACAGTGCTAGGAACCGTAACCAAAGATTATACTTGAGTATATCGAGGTAAGGTGACAACGCAAAAAAGCTACCCAATTTAGAGTAGCTTTATTATCAAGATATGCTCAATTGAACACGGCCTAAGCACTTGGCAAAAAAGATAAAATCTCCTAGAAACTGAAGTTTCTTCGTCAATTTTCCTATTTTTGCTTTGTGCTTTTGACGGCCTTTGTATCTTGAATTAGCGACGAAGTCCTAGAGAGTTGATCAACTCACGGTAACGGTTAACGTCGTTTTTACGCAAGTATGCAAGCAAGTTACGACGGCGACCGATTTTTTTCATCAATCCACGGTAAGTAGCGTGGTCTTTTTTGTGTTGTTTGATGTGTTCGTTAAGGTGGTTGATTTCCCAAGTAAGGACAGCAACTTGAACCTCTACTGAACCTGTATCACCTTCGTGACGTGCATATTGTGCGATGATTTCATTTTTTTTCTCTTTTGAGATTGCCATGATGTTTCTCCTTTTTATTTGGCTTCATCCGAGTGACAGGTTGGCATGCCTGTAACCAAGAAGAAGTTATTTGTCTTTACGACAATCCCTATTTTACCAAGATTTAAATTTTCTGTCAAACATTAATACTCTCATAGTTATTATTTTTCAAGTAAAGAGATACGTTCTTTTATATGATGACCTTTTTCAAGTTCATCTACCAATCCAATAGCATAATCTGCATAACTAATCTGGCTTATTCCTTTTTCATTAGTAGTAAAAATTTCTCCTGCTAGAATGTAGTTTCCTGTTTTTTCACCATCGGGAATAAAATCTACAGCAGGACTGACAAAAGTCCAGTTGAGATTATTTTTTGTACGAAGAAGATCCAATTCATCCGCTTGAGCTTTTGCTAGTGGCTTAAATTCTTCAGGAAAATCAGGCGTATCTAAAAGTCGTGTCGTTTTTGTTTCATCTATATAAAGACTTCCTGCTCCCCCTACAACTAGAAAACGTGTCTGTGTTCCAGCAAGAAGCTGATTAAATAGTTCGATTGATTTGCTGTGGAGCGGTAGCGTATCTGGTGTATAAGCACCAAACGCTGAAATAACAGCATCAAATCCAGTAAGATCATCTTTTGTCAACTCAAATAAATCTTTTTTAATAATAGACTCAGCTTGACTTTTGTTTTCAGAACGAACAATAGCCGTTACTTCATGTCCTCGTTTGACTGCTTCTTCAACAATTGCTTTCCCCGCTTGTCCATTTGCTGCAATAACTGCTAGTTTCATTTTTTATACCTCTCTTGTTGTAATTATTTTAGTTACAACAATTGTGACACTCTTAATAATCAATGTCAATAGTCTTGCTTAATTATTATCAAAATATTTCTACCAAGAAAACTAACCATGATTCTAGTGAAAAGAAAAATCTTCTTTGTCAACAAATTTACTTTCTTGTTTTAAACATGCTATAATAATCATAGCAAGAGATCTAAGTTGTCTGTTTTTTTAAAACGAGGTGATTATCATGCGTAGATTCTATTCCCATCTCCCCTACTATCTGGTCATATTATTCTTTTATTGGCCACTTTATGAGTTGTTCTTACTAGTTGTTTCTGACCCCCTTACACTCAAGGAACTCTATATAAACAATCTTCTCTTCTTTACACCTCTGGTAATCTTGATTATATCGTTACTCTATAGCTACCGTTTCCGTTTCTCACTTTGATGGTTAGTTGGTAACGGACTGCTCTTTTACTTTACTATCATAACCTTTGGTGAGTTTATACTAATTTACTTGCTAATCTATGAAACAGTTGCTCTGGTCGGCATGGATTCTGGTATTAGCATCAAGCATATTCTACAAAAAATGAAAAACAAAAAACTTTCACAAAATCCTTGAAAAATCTCACAATCATGCTATAATAATCCATAGAGACAAGTCACTTAGTCCCTTTCTACTAGAGAGTGCGTGGTTGCTGGAAACGCATAGGAAGTCTAAACTGATACTACTCTTGAGTTTTTTATGAAAACATAAAACGGTGGCCACGTTAGAGCCGATCAGAGGTGTCCCTCTCTTTTGAGGTACATAAATGAAGGTGGAACCACGTTGCGACGTCCTTTCGAGGATGTCGCATTTTTTTATTAGGATACTAATTATGGAGTTGCAAGAATTAGTGGAGCGCAGTTGGGCAATCCGACAAGCTTATCACGAACTGGAAGTTAAGCATCATGATTCCAAGTGGACGGTAGAAGAAGACCTCTTGGCTTTATCTAATGATATTGGAAATTTCCAACGACTGGTGATGACAAAGCAAGGACGCTACTATGATGAAACACCCTACACACTGGAACAAAAACTTTCAGAAAATATCTGGTGGCTATTAGAACTTTCTCAACGTTTGGATATAGACATTCTGACGGAAATGGAAAACTTCCTCTCTGATAAAGAAAAGCAATTGAACGTTAGGACTTGGAAGTAGTCTGCTGATAAAAAATCAATGCTTAGAAACTATGAAATAATAAAAAAGGAGAACATCATGATTAACATTACTTTCCCAGATGGCGCTGTTCGTGAATTCGAATCTGGCGTAACAACTTTTGAAATTGCCCAATCTATCAGCAATTCCCTAGCTAAAAAAGCCTTGGCTGGTAAATTCAACGGCAAACTCATCGACACTACTCGCGCTATCACTGAAGATGGAAGCATCGAAATTGTGACACCTGATCACGAAGATGCCCTTCCAATCTTGCGTCACTCAGCAGCTCACTTGTTCGCCCAAGCAGCTCGTCGTCTTTTCCCAGACATTCACTTGGGAGTTGGTCCAGCCATCGAAGATGGTTTCTACTACGATACTGACAACACAGCTGGTCAAATCTCTAACGAAGACCTTCCTCGTATCGAAGAAGAAATGCAAAAAATCGTCAAAGAAAACTTCCCATCTATTCGTGAAGAAGTGACTAAAGACGAGGCACGTGAAATCTTCAAAAATGACCCTTACAAGTTGGAATTGATTGAAGAACACTCAGAAGACGAAGGCGGTTTGACTATCTATCGTCAGGGTGAATATGTAGACCTCTGCCGTGGACCTCACGTTCCATCAACAGGTCGTATCCAAATCTTCCACCTTCTCCATGTAGCTGGTGCGTACTGGCGTGGAAACAGCGACAACGCTATGATGCAACGTATCTACGGTACAGCTTGGTTTGACAAGAAAGACTTGAAAAACTACCTTCAAATGCGTGAAGAAGCTAAGGAACGTGACCACCGTAAACTTGGTAAAGAGCTTGACCTCTTTATGATTTCACAAGAAGTGGGACAAGGTTTGCCATTCTGGTTGCCAAATGGTGCGACTATCCGTCGTGAATTGGAACGCTACATCGTAAACAAAGAGTTGGTTTCTGGCTACCAACACGTCTACACTCCACCACTTGCTTCTGTTGAGCTTTACAAGACTTCTGGTCACTGGGATCATTACCAAGAAGACATGTTCCCAACCATGGACATGGGTGACGGGGAAGAATTTGTCCTTCGTCCAATGAACTGTCCGCACCACATCCAAGTTTTCAAACACCATGTTCACTCTTACCGTGAATTGCCAATCCGTATCGCTGAAATCGGTATGATGCACCGTTACGAAAAATCTGGTGCCCTCACTGGCCTTCAACGTGTACGTGAAATGTCACTCAACGACGGTCACCTATTCGTTACTCCAGAACAAATCCAAGAAGAATTCCAACGTGCCCTTCAGTTGATTATCGATGTTTATGAAGACTTCAACTTGACTGACTACCGCTTCCGCCTCTCTCTTCGTGACCCTCAAGATACTCATAAGTACTTTGATAACGATGAGATGTGGGAAAATGCCCAAACCATGCTTCGTGCAGCTCTTGATGAAATGGGCGTGGACTACTTTGAAGCCGAAGGTGAAGCAGCCTTCTACGGACCAAAATTGGATATCCAGATTAAAACTGCCCTTGGAAAAGAAGAAACCCTTTCTACTATCCAACTTGATTTCTTGTTGCCAGAACGCTTCGACCTCAAATACATCGGAGCTGATGGCGAAGATCACCGTCCAGTCATGATCCACCGTGGGGTTATCTCAACTATGGAACGCTTCACAGCTATCTTGATTGAGAACTACAAGGGGGCCTTCCCAACATGGCTGGCACCACACCAAGTAACCCTCATCCCAGTATCTAACGAAAAACACGTGGACTACGCTTGGGAAGTGGCCAAGAAACTCCGTGACCGCGGTGTCCGTGCAGACGTAGATGAGCGCAATGAAAAAATGCAGTTCAAGATCCGTGCTTCACAAACCAGCAAGATTCCTTACCAATTAATTGTTGGAGACAAAGAAATGGAAGACGAAACAGTCAACGTTCGTCGCTACGGCCAAAAAGAAACACAAACTGTCTCAGTTGATAATTTTGTTCAAGCTATCCTAGCTGATATCGCCAACAAATCACGCGTTGAGAAATAAGAGTCTAGCATAAAAGCCTCCAATCTGGAGGCTTTTTCTCATCTATTTTTACTCAAGGACTAAGTTCACTTGAGCAAACTGAATCCGCACTGTCGTTCCTTTTCCGACCTCAGACTCGATACGAATCTGGTGCCCCAGTTCTTCAGAAATTTTCTTAGATAGATAAAGGCCAAGTCCAGAGGACTGCTGGGTCAAACGGCCATTGTATCCTGAAAAGCCACGTTCAAATACTCGGAGGACATCACTGTTTTTTATCCCGATTCCCGTATCTTTGATACAAAGCTCTTGGTCATCCATATAAATCTCCAGACCACCTTCCTTGGTGTACTTGAGACTGTTTGAGATGATTTGCTCAATAACCACTAGCAGCCACTTTTTATCCGTCACGATTTCTTTATCAAGGTCATGTAGATTGACATTTAAGCCTTTTTGAATAAAGAAAAGAGCATATTTACGAATTATTTCCTTGACCAAGTCCTCAATTTGAACCTGCTTTAAGACCAAATCATCATGGAAACTTTCTAAACGCAGGTACTGTAAAACTAGGTTGGTATAGGAGTCGATTTTGAAAATTTCCTGTTCTAGCTGCTGCTTCAGTTGGCGGTCGACCACTTCTGCAACTAAGAGTTGACTGGCTGCAATGGGGGTCTTTATCTGATGGACCCACAAGGTATAGTAATCCAGCAAATCCGTCAGTTTTCTTTCTGCTTTTGACCTCTGCTGATAGAGTTCCATCTCACGCGCTTCTAATTTTTCTGCTAAAGCTATTTCCAAAGGAGACTTGGCTTCCCTCTCTCCATAGAGAAGTTCCTGGCGATAGACCTGCGTTTCCACCAATATGTCCCAAGTGAAAAATAATATGGTTACAAAGCAACACAAGAAGAAAAAGTAGAGGAAGTAAATTCCTAGACTGGCAAATAAAAACTGAAAGAGTAAGACAAGAAATGCCAAAGAAAGCAGATAGATAAAAAGACGACTACGGGAGCGCAGATAGGCTAGAAAAAATTGTTTCCAATCAAGCATGCTTCAATCCGTACCCTATTCCTTTCTTGGTCTCGATAAATCCTACCAATCCCTGCTCCTCCAACTTTTTACGCAAACGAGCCACATTGACAGAGAGGGTATTATCATCAATGAAAAAGTCACTGTTCCAAAGTTCCCGCATCAGGTCGTCACGTGCTACGATGTTGCCTGCATGCTCAAATAACACGCGTAAAATCTGGAATTCATTCTTGGTCAAATTCAAGACTTGCCCTTGATAATGTAAATCCATGGATTTGGTATTGAGGATAACACCAGCATATTCCAGCAAACTCTCATCACGCCCAAACTCATAGGAACGACGCAACAAGCCCTGAACCTTAGCTAAAAGAACCTGCTGGTCAAAAGGCTTGGTCACAAAGTCATCCGCCCCCATATTGATTGCCATGACAATATCCATAGCCTGGTCTCTCGAAGAAAGAAACATGATAGGTACCTTGGAAATCTTGCGGATTTCCTGACACCAGTGATAACCATTAAACAAGGGCAAACCAATATCCATGAGGACCAGATGAGGTTCCGACTGAACAAATAGACTCAAAACTTCCATAAAGTCTTCTACCAGGACCACTTCAAATCCCCATTCAGAGAGCATTTTCCCAATCTGTTGACGAATGACCTGATCATCTTCTATTAATAAAATCTTGTGCATGCGCTTCTCCTTTTCCATTATTATAACAGATTTTTCCATGCTAGATGGTCTGAAACTGAATTTGAAATAGCCTGTTTTTAGCCAGTACAAACAGGCTATGCTACTAGCTAATTTGAGGGAAATTTGCTAAGATAAATAAAAAGAAAGGAGCTCTTATGGCCAATATTTTTGACTATCTGAAAGATGTCGCATATGATTCTTATTACGACCTTCCCTTGAATGAGTTAGACATTCTAACCTTAATAGAAATCACCTACCTCTCCTTTGATAATCTGGTCTCCACACTTCCTCAACGTCTTTTAGATCTAGCACCTCAGGTTCCAAGAGAGCCCACCATGCTTACTAGCAAAAATCGCCTTCAATTATTAGATGAATTGGCTCAACACAAGCGCTTCAAAAATTGCAAACTCTCCCATTTTATCAACGACATCGACCCTGAACTGCAAAAGCAATTTGCGGCTATGACTTATCGTGTCAGCCTCGATACCTATCTGATTGTCTTTCGTGGGACAGATGACAGTATCATTGGCTGGAAGGAAGATTTCCACCTGACCTATATGAAGGAAATTCCTGCTCAAAAGCACGCCCTTCGCTATTTAAAGAACTTTTTTGCCCATCATCCTAAGCAAAAGGTTATTCTGGCTGGGCATTCCAAGGGAGGAAATCTCGCTATCTATGCTGCTAGCCAAATTGAGCAAAGTTTGCAAAATCAGATCACAGCAGTTTATACATTTGATGCACCTGGTCTCCATCAAGAATTGACACAGACTGCGGGTTATCAAAGGATAATGGATAGAAGCAAGATATTCATTCCACAAGGTTCCATTATCGGTATGATGCTGGAAATTCCTGCTCACCAAATCATCGTTCAGAGTACTGCCCTGGGTGGCATCGCCCAGCACGATACCTTTAGTTGGCAGATTGAGGATAAGCACTTCGTTCAACTGGATAAGACCAACAGTGATAGCCGGCAAGTAGACACAACCTTTAAAGAATGGGTGACCACAGTCCCTGACGAAGAACTTCAGCTCTACTTCGACCTCTTCTTTGGCACTATTCTTGATGCTGGTATTAGCTCTATCAATGACTTGGCTTCCTTAAAGGCGCTTGAATACATTCATCATCTCTTTGTCCAAGCTCAATCCCTCACTCCAGAAGAAAAAGAAACCTTGGGTCGCCTTACCCAGTTATTGATTGATACTCGTTACCAGGTATGGAAAAATAGATAATACTCTTGAAAATTAAATGTATACAAAACAAAAGACCTAGAATACATACTTTCATGTGCATTCTAAGTCTTTTTAAATAGAATCTAATAGTCAATAAAAATCAAAGAGCATTGAGAGATAATGGGGCTTGGAACGTCCCTCTCGCTTCAACAAAATGACCCCATTATAGATTAAAAAGATGCCACTTAGAAAAAGCAAAAAAAGGAAGTAATACAAAGGCAAATACATAAAAAGCTAACTGAACATTCTCGTATCCATTTTTATAAAAAAGGTAGGATAGATAAAAATAACTTGAAATGAGGGATAATAAAAATAATACTGGATTCCACAAACTTCTATTATACTTCCAAAATGACACTATAAAGGCTAATACAATTCCTATAACGAGATACATTTCTTACTCCTTTAATAGCTACATTTTATCATAATTATCCAAAGAAAAAAAGAGGGCATTTATCCCTCTTAATCCTTCATCTGACTCTCTGCATCGGCCACGACTTTTTCTAGACTGGTTTGACCAAGTTCTGCCTCCATAGTCAACTGAATTCTCTCCAATTTTTGATCCAAAACATCATGAATATGAGCTCCTACAGGGCAATTTGGATTCGGATTGTCATGGAAACTGAAGAGTTGACCTGTCTTACCAAGACATTCTACCGCCTGATAAACATCTAAAAGACTAATATCCTTAAGGTCCTTGACAATCTCTGTTCCGCCCGTTCCACGCGCTACTGAAATCAGCTCTGCCTTCTTCAACTGGGACAAGATCTTTCTGATAATGACAGGATTGACCCCGACACTAGCAGCCAGAAAATCACTGGTCACCTTGCTTTCCTTCCCTTCGAGGGCAATGATTATCAGCATATGAGTCGCAATGGTAAATCTACTTGGAATTTGCATCCTCTTCTCCTTTTTACGAGGCTACCCTGCCTCTACTCTTCTTTTTCTATTATTATACCCTTTTTAGTTGTAATGTCAATCGTTACCACTTTTCAACCAGTCGTCTAACTCCCGATCGCAGCCCTCTTTCTGAGCCAATTCTCTCAAAAATTCCTGATGATGAGTATGGTGGATCCCATTGACCAGACTTTCATAGTAAACCTCAAAATAGGGAAGTCTCAGGTCTTTAGCCAGCTGCAATTCAGCTGCCACATCGTAGTCTACCCGTCGGAAGTCCATATCTACCAGGCCTTTGTCATCAAACTCCAAAATCATATACTGGGCCCGCAAGTCCTTCCGTAGCTGAGCGTCCAAAAAGAAAGGTTGCCCAATCGAACCCGGATTGACAATCAATTGCCCACCAGTCCCGTAACGAAGCAACTGCTGGTGAATATGTCCATAAACAGCAATATCACAGGGAGGATGAGTCACCAAGCGGTCAAACTCCTCTTGTTTGCCAGTATGAATCAACTCTCGCCCCCAGTTCTTATCAGGCAGATGATGGCTAATTCCCACCGTCAAATCCCCAAACTGACGATGAATTTGAAGAGGTTGATTGTGGAGCACTTCAATTTCTTCTAGGGAAATTTCCTCTAAAACATACTGGCACTGGCGCAAGAGATAGCGTTGACTGGGGCGAGTACTATCCAATTCCTTACGGACACCATGCCAAAGACTGTCTTCCCAGTTTCCCAAAACTCTAGCCGTAATCGGTAGTTGATCCAACAAGTCCAAAATCCTTCTACGCCCTGTCCCTGGCATGAGAATATCTCCCAAAAGCCAGTATTCATCCACTCCTATCTGCCGAGCATCTGCCAAAACAGCCTCCAAGGCGGTGGTATTTCCATGAATATCTGAAAGAAGAGCTATTTTCGTCATATCCATCTCCTCGTTTTTTCTCTTGCAATAAGTATAACATAAAAAGTCACAGCTAGAGAAATCTAGCTTTTTTTGATATACTAGATAAAGATATTAGACAAGAGGAAACGAATGACCCCAAACAAAGAAGACTATCTAAAATGTATTTATGAAATTGGCATAGACCTGCATAAGATTACCAACAAGGAAATTGCGGCTCGCATGCAAGTCTCTCCCCCTGCCGTAACTGAAATGATCAAACGAATGAAAAGTGAAAATCTCATCCTAAAGGACAAGGAATGTGGCTATCTACTGACTGACCTCGGTCTCAAACTGGTCTCTGAGCTCTATCGTAAGCACCGCTTGATTGAAGTTTTTCTAGTTCATCATTTAGACTATACAAGTGACCAGATTCACGAGGAAGCTGAGGTCTTGGAACACACTGTCTCTGACCTGTTCGTGGAAAGACTAGATAAACTGCTAGGTTTCCCTAAAACCTGCCCCCACGGGGGAACTATTCCTGCCAAGGGAGAACTACTCGTTGAAATCAATAACCTCCCACTAGCTGATATCAAGGAAGCTGGCGCCTACCGCCTGACTCGGGTGCACGATAGTTTTGACATTCTCCATTATCTGGACAAGCACTCACTTCACATCGGTGACCAGCTCCAAGTCAAGCAGTTTGATGGCTTCAGCAATACCTTCACTATCCTCAGTAACGACGAGGATTTACAAGTGAATATGGACATTGCAAAACAACTCTATGTCGAGAAAATCAACTAATTTCTCAAGTCCCCTACCAACCCTGAAAGTTTTATTTTGGCTCTTTGTCAACTGTAGTGGGTTGAAGTCAGCTAAGCTCGAGAAAGGACAAATTTTGTCCTTTCTTTTTTGATATTCAGAGCGATGAAAATCCGTTTTTTGAAGTTTTCAAAGTTTCGAAAACCAAAGGCATTGCGCTTGATAAGTTTGATGAGATTATTGGTCGCTTCCAGTTTGGCATTAGAATAGTGTAGTTGAAGGGCGTTGACAATCTTTTCTTTATCTTTGAGGAAGGTTTTAAAGACAGTCTGAAAAATAGGATGAACCTGCTTTAGATTGTCCTCAATGAGTCCGAAAAATTTCTCCGGTTTC
>ERZ1023510.8-NODE-8-length-84887-cov-124.554461_pt1 | contig 84887 bp, 74 predicted proteins | sample MGYA00380549_ERZ1023510 | MGnify/ENA primary metagenome ERZ1023510 (study PRJEB33173, sample SAMEA4830364) | metagenome | study: EMG produced TPA metagenomics assembly of the PRJEB25223 data set... | reverse complement strand
TATATACGGTAAGGCGACGCTGACGTGGTTTGAAGAGATTTTCGAAGAGTATTAATCACTAATTATCTATCTCAACAAATCTTCCTAGAATATGAACATTTTCCGAGACAGAGACAAAGGAGCTTGGATCCACTTGTGTCATAATCTGTTTAAATTCATTAAACTCTGCACGTGTAATGACAGTGATTAAAACTGCCTTTCTCTCGTGATTATAGGTTCCTTCTGCATCGTGGATCATGGTTGCTCCGCGGTGCAATTTTTTATGGATTTTTTCAATTACCTTCTCTGGATGATTTGTCACAATCATGGCCTGCATACGCTTTTGCTTAGTAAAGACTGCGTCTGTCACACGGCTAGAGACAAAGATGGTAATCATAGAATAAAGAGCGTATTTCCAACCAAAGGTCAAACCTGCTATCAGCATGATAGTTCCATTTACCAAGAAAGAAATACTACCGACATTCTTACCCGTTTTCTTACGAATAGTCAGGCTGACGATATCCGTCCCACCACTGGAGATATTGTTTCGAAGAGCAAAACCAATCCCCAAACCCATAACAACACCCCCAAAAAGGGAATTGATAATGGGATCCTCTGTCAAGGTTGCCACAGGGACAAACTGGATAAAGAAGGAACTCATAGATACCGTGATAAAGGTAAAGACGGTGAACTTATGGCCAATCTGATACCAAGCTAAGACCATCAAAGGGAAGTTAATGGCGTAGAAGCTTAGCGAAATCGGAATATGAAAACCAAACCAGTGATTACTCAAGGCAGAGATAATCTGTGCCAGACCTGTTGCACCACTCGAATACACATGCCCTGGTTGGAAAAAGAAATTAACTGCTACTGCTGATAAAAAACCATAGACCAGAGAGGCCGAAATCTTCTCATCATACTTTTCTCGAGAGATACTTTGTAAGACACGTAAAATTTTTATCTGATAAGCAAAGCGGCGCAGATAATAGCGCCACCGCTTAATTCGTTTTGTTTGTTTCATCTTCTTCTACTTGTAAGCTGAGTTCCTCTAGTTGTTTGAGAGCGACTGTTGATGGAGCTTGTGTCATTGGGTCAGTTGCCTTGTTGTTCTTAGGAAAGGCAATGACTTCACGGATATTTTCTTCTCCAGCAAGCAACATGACAAAACGGTCAAGCCCGATAGCCAAACCACCGTGTGGTGGGAAACCATAGTCCATGGCTTCAAGAAGGAAACCAAACTGGTCATTGGCTTCTTCAGTTGAGAAACCAAGAGCCTTGAACATGCGTTCTTGAAGGTCTTTTTGGTTGATACGAAGGCTACCACCACCAAGCTCATAACCGTTCAAGACGATATCGTAAGCAATGGCACGAACCTTAGCCAAATCACCTTCTAATTCGTGAGCAGTCTCTTCCTGTGGAAGTGTGAATGGATGGTGGGCGCTCATGTAGCGGCCTTCTTCTTCAGACCATTCAAACATCGGCCAGTCAACCACCCAAAGGAAGTTGAACTTATCATTATCAATCAAGCCAAGCTCTTTAGCAATACGTCCACGAAGGGCACCCAGTGTTGCATTAACCACTTCAAGCGTATCCGCCACAAAGAGAACCAAGTCCTTATCTTCAAGAGCAAGCGCTGTTGTCAATTCTTCTTGGATACCAGTCAAGAACTTGACAACTGGTCCGTTTAATTCTCCATCAACCACCTTGACCCAAGCAAGACCTTTGGCACCATACTGTTTGGCTACTTCCGTCATCTTGTCGATGTCTTTACGTGAATAGTTGTCCGCAGCTCCTTTGACCACAATCGCTTTTACAGCAGGTGCTTCTGAAAAGACTTTAAAGTCTACACCTTTGACCACTTCTGTCAAGTCCTGAAGCAACATGTCAAAACGAGTATCTGGCTTGTCAGAACCGTAAAGAGCCATAGCATCATCGTATTTCATACGAGGGAACGGTAGCGTTACTTCGATGCCTTTTGTTTCCTTCATCACGCGCGCGATCAAGCCTTCTGTAATATCTTGGATTTCTTTCTCAGTAAGGAAGGACGTTTCCAAGTCGACCTGAGTAAATTCAGGCTGGCGGTCTCCACGCAAGTCCTCGTCACGGAAACATTTAACGATTTGGTAGTAACGGTCAAAACCAGCATTCATCAAGAGCTGTTTCGTGATTTGTGGACTTTGAGGAAGAGCGTAAAAATGCCCCTTATTAACACGAGACGGCACTAAATAATCACGCGCCCCTTCAGGCGTTGACTTAGAAAGGAATGGTGTCTCCACGTCGATAAACTCCAACTCATCCAAATAGTTGCGGATAGAGTGGGTCACCTTGGCACGAAGTTTAAGATTTTCCAACATTTCTGGACGACGAAGGTCAAGGTAACGGTAACGCAAACGTGTATCGTCATTTGCCTCAATGCCATCCTTAATCTCAAATGGTGTTGTCTTAGCTGTGTTAAGCACAATAAGAGCTGTCACGTTTAACTCAACCGCACCAGTTGGCAACTTATCATTGGCTTGCTCACGCGCAGCGACCTGACCAGTCACCTCAATAACAAATTCGCTACGAAGGCTTTCAGCTGTTGCCATAACCTCTGCAGATACTTTTTCAGGGTTGATAACCAACTGCATGATTCCTTCACGGTCACGAAGATCGATAAAGATCAAACCACCAAGGTCACGACGACGGCCAACCCATCCTTTCAAGGTTATTTCTTGTCCGATGTGTTCCTCACGAACACGACCAGCATACATACTACGTTTCATTATTTCTCTCCTCTTTTATTCTGTTACTATTTTACCATAAAAGCGCAGGCTCTTCATGAAAATCATCAGAAAAGTTTGCCAGTCTTTAAAAGTCAGGTGAAAGCCCTAAAAATTAGCGCTAATGCTCTTCGAAAATCTCTTCAAACCACGTCAGCGTCGCCTTACCGTAGTACGGTTACTGACTTCGTCAGTTTCATCTACAACCTCAAAACCATGTTTTGAGCTGACTTCGTCAGTTTCATCCACAACCTCAAAACAGTGTTTTGAGCAACCTGCGGCTAGCTTCCTAGTTTGCTCTTTGATTTTCATTGAGTATAATACAAAAATCCGATGAACTTCACCGGACTCTTTTATTTTGAATTTTTGCCTGCTTTACGCTTTTCAGCGATTTCGGCTGCCTTTCGAGGCAAGACAATTTCCGTTATGTAAGCCGTCCCAAAACGCAGTACACCTGCAATAGGAGCAAAGACAACTGCTAGATAGTTATAGAAGAAATCGCCTTTGAAGGCATAAGCTAGCGCTCCAATGATGAAAAATAGAACGACTGCCTGAATCACTGCTAATAAAATTACTCGTTTCATGTGACCTCCTGACTCTATTATAGCATGAGAATCATCAAAAAGCCGACTAAATTATTCAAAGCGTGAAGAGAAATACTGTAGACCAGACCTTTTCTGCTAATGTAAGCCAAACCCAAACTAAAACCAAGGCTAAAATAGACAAAAAATTGTTGCACATCACCTGGAAAATGAATCAAGGCAAATAGAAGACTAGATACCAGAAGAAAAATCAGGGTTCGTTTACTATTGTCCTGCTTAGGAAAGAGATAGCGTGCTAACATCCCTCTAAAAACAATCTCTTCCGTCAAAGGAGCAAAAATAACCACAGCAAAGAATGAGAAAAGTGGTTGAGACAAGGTCAAGTCTGTCGCTATTTGCTGATTTACTGAAGGATCATCTGGCAAGAAGAATTGAACGACCAGAGATAAGAACCAAACCAAGACAGGAAGCCAAATAAATCGATTAAAGCCGCTCTTCTCAATATGAACAGGAGCCTTCTGATACCATTTGTAAATGCCGTACACATATACTCCAGCCAAGGCCACATAGAGTAGAGTAACAGCATAGGGTGAAGCGCCTAAAGCAAGCGACGCAGTCGCGAGCCCCTGAATAAAGCCATAGATAAATAAAAAGGATAGAAGGGCTAGAAGAATCCAGCCAAGGTTTTTAAGTAATTTCATAGATAACTCCTTTATTTGAAATAACGTTTTACCATAGGTAACTGCATCACATTGATATAAACATGGATGGCTCCTACAAGCAAGAAAGCTAGTAACTGAATCTCTCCTGTCAAGAAAGAAATGATAATAAGAAAAATATATAAGGCTGGTAAGACATATTGGTGTAATTGGAATAAAATTCGAAAACTCTGTTCCAAATTAGCCTGACGCTCCCCTTCATCATAAGAATTTATATAGTTCAAGACATCCTTTGGTGTAGCGAAAAATTCCAAATCAAACTGACGAACAATCGCAATGGTTTTAAAAAGAGATTTTTGAGCGACTAAGAATACCACAAAGAGTAAGAAAGAAAGGAAAAATGTTTGAGGGTTTGTATGCAATATAATCACCTCACTTAATGAAATAAAAATAGCCAATGGAATCGCTACACCTGTAATATTAAAAGCAATGGTTCCAAACTCAAGATTCCGATACATTTGCACATAATAGGTTTCATTCAGATCGTCATCCATTTCCTCTTGATACAAGGAATGAAATTTTCTGCTTTTCTTTAAGAAATTGAAAGTCAAAAACATACTAATGAAACCTATCAGTAAACAAATAGCTGATATCCATGGCATCAAGGCTTTTACATCTAAAATAATTTCGTGGGATTCGACACGTGCCTTAAACATCCCTACAAACATGCCCAAGAACCCCCCCAAGACAATAGACATCAAAAATAACAATCTACGTTTCTTTTTCATATTCATTCTCCTTTTTCACTTGCTAGATTTTTGGATTTCTTTTCAATCCATTCAATTACTGGGATGAGAGCAAAGTAGACCCAAACAAATTGGTCACTTTGATAGGGATTAAACCAGCTTAGGTCCATCCCAATCAGTAGAAATACGCTGACTAATAAAGCTATGACCACTACATAATAAATCACTTTATACTTGTTCATCACTCGTCCTCCTCCAAACGAAATACCGATTCGACTGTTTCGTTGAAAATTTGAGATATTTTCAGGGCAATGATAATGGATGGGGTGTACTCATCCCGTTCTAGTAGGCTAATGGTCTGTCTGGAAACCCCTGCCAGTTTGGCTAGGTCGGTTTGATTGAGACCATCGCGAGCTCGAAGCTCTTTTAGACGATTTTTTAGTTGCATGTTACACACCTACTCTCCGTCAAATTCAACGGTTTGGATATCTTCAATACGTTGCAACTTGAATTTTTCTTTCCCCTTTTTATCAACACTACGTAGTTTGACCCATTCCTCGTCAACATCCACAACTTCCCAGTTATCTGGCCCAATATACACTCCCGTTATAATTGGTTCCTTTCCAATCATTTCTTGTAATAATCTCGACATTTCTGCGTTTCCTTTCTCTTTTCGCTCAAGTCTTTTGATTTTCTTCTCTAGCTTCTTGATTTTTTTAGAATCATTAGAATAAAAGAAAATCAGAAATAGTATAAACCCTAGTACCCACATCATAGCTCCTTTCTTCTTTTCTCTTAACTTGCTTACATTGTAACACATCTTTTTCTTTTTTGACAAGTATAGTTGTCAAAAAGTTTATGATTTTTGTCATTTTGCAAAATAAAAAGGTCAGGAGTAAGTTCCTGACCACTTTATCTATCATTAATACTCTTCGAAAATCTCTTCAAACCACGTCAGCTTCACCTTGCCGTAGGTATGGTTACTGACTTCGTCAGTTTCATCTACAACCTCAAAACCATGTTTTGAGCTGACTTCGTCAGTTCTATCCACAACCTCAAAACAGTGTTTTGAGCAACCTGCGGCTAGCTTCCTAGTTTGCTCTTTGATTTTTATTGAGTATAAAATCCTAGTTTTTCAAAGATTTCTGAGAAGTTTTGGCTGATTGTCTCAAGTGACACTTGCACTTCTTCTCGGGTTTGGTTGTTCTTGACTGTCACTTGTCTGCTTTCGACTTCGCTCTCTCCTAGGGTGATGAGGGTCTTAGCCGCAAAGACATCGGCTGACTTGAACTGAGCTTTGAGCTTACGGTTGAGGTAATCACGCTCTGCTTTGAAACCTTGTTGGCGAAGAGCTTGGACTAGTTCTAGGGCTTTGACATTTGCTCCATCACCCAAGACTGCGATATAGACATCTAGGGCATTTTCGATAGGGAGGGCCACGCCTTGTTTTTCAAGGATGAGAAGCAGGCGCTCTACACCAAGCCCAAAACCAAATCCAGCAGTTTCAGGGCCTCCAAAGTAAGCAACCAAACCATCGTAGCGACCACCCGCACAGACTGTCAAGTCATTGCCCTCAATCTCTGTGATAAACTCGAAAATGGTGTGGTTGTAGTAGTCCAGACCACGCACCATATTGGTATCGATGATGTAATCTACTCCAAGATTTTCCAACATCTGACGCACAGCATCAAAATGAGTTTGGCTTTCTTCATCAAGAAAGTCCAAGATAGACGGCGCATTCTCTACTGCCACCTTGTCTTCTTTTTCCTTAGAGTCCAAGACACGAAGAGGATTTTCCTCCAAGCGACGTTGGCTATCCTTAGACAAGGTCTCCTTGAGCGGTGTCAAATAGTCAATCAAGGCTTGGCGGTAGGCTGCACGGCTCTCAGGATTTCCAAGAGTGTTGAGGTGCAATTTGACACCTTGAATACCGATTTCCTTCAAAAAATGGGCTGCCATAGAGATTGTTTCCACATCGGTAGCTGGATTGCTAGAGCCAAAACACTCAACACCAATCTGGTGGAATTGGCGCAAGCGCCCTGCCTGTGGACGCTCATAACGGAACATAGGTCCCATATAGTAGAACTTGCTTGGCTTTTGCACTTCTGGGGCGAAGAGTTTATTTTCCACATAGGAACGGACAACGGGCGCAGTTCCTTCTGGACGGAGGGTAATATGACGGTCACCCTTGTCATAAAAATCGTACATTTCCTTGGTTACGATATCCGTTGTATCTCCGACAGAGCGACTGATAACCTCGTAATGCTCAAAAATAGGCGTGCGCACTTCTGCATAGTTATAGCGCTTGAAAATCTCACGGGCAAAGCCCTCAACGTACTGCCACTTAGCAGACTCAGCAGGTAAAATATCCTGCGTTCCTTTTGGTTTTTGTAATTTCATAGGGAATCCTCTTTAAACTTAATAGTCTTATTTTACCATAAATAGAGGGATTAAAACAGTAAGAAAAAAATTAGGATTTAGATATCATTTTTGAGATTAAGAATTGTTAAAAAAATAGCTAGCAAGGAAAGACCAACAAATAGCATCCAAGTCAACTGCATGTTCCATACGGCTACTAGTGAAAAACAAGCTGTTCCCACAGGTATGGATAAGGTAAACAATAGACCTAAAAAATTACTAGTACGAGCTAGAACCTCTGGAGCTAGATTTTTCATGAGCATGGCACTAATCTTTGGTTGAACTTTACCAGACACATACAGAGTAAAGAAGAGAAATAGCAAACCAAGCACGACTTGATTGAATAAATTAGCCAAACCAACTAGACTAAGTCCTACGGTCGCCCACATCATCAATCTAGGCAAGGACTGCTTCCCAAAATAAGCATTGCCCGTAAGGCTACTGATGATGATTGCTACTAAAACACAGAATTGATTGATAAATAGTGCCTCTGTATAAGAAAAATTCAAGAGAGAATGGCTCAAAAAGAAGATATTATAAATTCCACCCAAAGCGCCACCCAAGGAATTAATAAGCAAGACAGCAAAGAGCATAAAACCAAAGTTTTTCTGTCCACTTTTAAGAAAAACGAGACGTAAATTTCGGTAAATTGTTAGGAACTGGTCTTTGATAGAAAGCTTCTCATTTTTTAAGTTTTCACCATCAGCAGATGACATTGACAGGCTCAATTTGCTTTTTCCTAAAAAGAGGATAGTGGCTGATACTAGGAAAAAGCAGGCATTGATTCCCGCAACGAGAGAAAAATTGTTGACCGATAGAGCTAAGAGCCAGACTCCGAAAGCTTGACCACCAATAGCTGAAATATAGGTGATGAACTGTGAAAAAGAATAAGCCTCCATCAAATCATCTTCAGCTACTTTTTCCTTAATAAGAGGCATACGCAGGCCACCTGCAAAATCACTGATGATATCACTAATGACATTGATCAAACACAGGCTAGAAAAGGCAAAGAGACTAGCTTGCTGAACAACTAGGGCTGCTAGAAAAAATAGAACCGCCTGAAACAAACCGCTATAGACCATCCATTTGACCTTGTCCCTCGTGTAATCTGCCCGAATCCCTACAAAAACTGTAAAGAGGGTCGGAAGAATCATGACAATATTCGCCATAGCAACAGCAAAAGATGCTTGTGACAAGGTCGATGCATAGACGATAAAGACCAGGTTGAAAATCGAAGCACCAAAAGCATTGAAGAAGCGTGATAAAATCAAAATTCTATAAGCTGGATTTCTAAACAATAGTTTCATAGATAATCTCCCTTCTTGTTCTAAGTTCTACATCAAGAATAGCTTTAGTATAGCACTTATGAATTTGCGAAACGATTCTTTTGAATATATGCAACAAATAAAATGAGCAAAAAAACGATAGAACTTTTGTAATGACCTGAGAGAGGGCAATAGTTCTATCGCTTCAAATTTTTTCTTGGTTTGCAGATATTCAACATTCGGTCGTATTTCTATAGTATTCGGCAGATTTATTACAGCCAAGCATCTCAAAAATACGGACAGCATCCTCCATCTTTTTCTGGCCTTCCTTGACTCTACCTTGCTTGCTATCAAGGAGACCTTCTGCCCACAGATAAACAATTCGGAAATAGGTCTCATTTTCCTTGTAGAAATGCTCTTCGATAACACGTTTAAAATAATAGGCATTGGTAAATTCTTCACACTCAATACTAGCTAAAAAGCCATTCAATAGTATAGTATGAAAAAGGTTTCGATTGCCAGACATTTCCATTAGAAAATCAGATTTACGTACCATTTCTCGTACATATCTAGTAAAAAGAGAAACAGATAAAAATGGAGAACTGACTGAAAATAAATTGAGTTCATAGATTCCCCAGATCTCGGTAGAAAACAAATAATCATGAAGGACTTTTCCTTCCTCTGCTGTTAAGTCTACCCTTTCATCTATGCTCTTCATATAAGACTTGATCATAATGGCATTTAGAATATGTTTCTGTTTGTTGTGAGAATGGGCATGCTTTTGATACTCCCTGCGATATAAGTCCTCAAGAGGTGCTATATTCTTTGGTTCCAAGACATCTGTAATTTCTTTTCTCAACTCAGAATCTGTATCATACTGGAAACCTCTCGCCAGAAAGAGGATCTCCTCCACACTGGCAGATATATTTTCCAGAGCAAATAGAAACTTTTCCACCGAAAGCTCACTCTGACCTGTTTCAAAACGGGACAACATAGACGGCGAAAATTGTCCTCCGGTTGCTTGTCTCAGTGAGATATTTCTTGATTCTCGTAATTGTCTAAAGACTTTTCCAATCTGCTCCATAGACTTCCCCTTGATTCCGTATTTTCTTCATTTTATCATATTTTTCAGAAAATTCATCAAAAACTTGCCAAATTGTCAGAATTATGAGAAAATAGAGGATATTTATCACGTGGAGGGACTGCTATGAGAGACGATATCAAAATCAATGACCGTGCTTTGGCCTTGCAAGACCAAATTATCGAAAAACTAGAGAAAGTTTTTGATACAGATGTGGAATTGGATGTTTACAATCTAGGTCTGATTTATGAAATCAATCTGGATGAAACGGGGCTCTGCAAGATTGTCATGACCTTCACCGATACTGCCTGTGATTGCGCCGAAAGCCTACCTATTGAAATCGTGGCAGGTCTGAAACAAATCGAGGGTATCAAAGATATCAAGGTTGAAGTTACCTGGTCGCCTGCTTGGAAAATCACACGAATCAGTCGCTATGGCCGTATTGCCCTTGGACTACCACCTCGTTAAGCAGGCCAATCACTTTTAAAGATGAAAAAAGCAAGCCGAAAATGGCTTGCTTTTTGATACTCAATGAAAATCAAAGGGCAAACTAGAAAACTAGCCGCAGGCTGCTCAAAACACTGTTTTGAAGTTGTGGATAGAACTGACGAAGTCAGTAACCATACCTACGGCAAGGCGACGTTGACGTGATTTGAAGAGATTTTCGAGTATGAGTTTATTTTTTACCTGACTTGTCCATATTCCAGAAGTCTGTCACGGCTCCGCGTGAAGCAGATGATACGATGTGGGCATATTTACCGAGGACACCACGGCTGTAAAGTGGTGGCAAGGTTGTTTCTGCCTTGCGTTTTTCAAGTTCTTCTTCGGATACGGCCATGGAAATTTCTTTGGTATCTTGGTCAACCGTAACGATATCGCCGGTACGGAGATAGGCAATTGGTCCACCATCCTGAGCTTCAGGAGCGATATGTCCAACAACCAGACCATAAGTACCACCAGAGAAACGTCCGTCCGTCAAGAGGGCCACCTTATCTCCCTGACCTTTACCAACAATCATTGAAGAAAGTGATAGCATCTCAGGCATACCAGGACCACCTTTAGGTCCAACAAAACGAACAACGACTACATCGCCATCAACGATTTCATCTGTCAGAACGGCCTGAATCGCATCTTCTTCTGAGTCAAAGACCTTAGCTGGCCCAACGTGACGACGCACTTTAACACCTGATACCTTGGCAACTGCACCGTCAGGAGCAAGGTTCCCGTTCAAGATGATAAGCGGACCATCCGCACGTTTTGGATTTTCAAGTGGCATGATAACTTTTTGGCCTGGAGTCAAGTCTGCAAAGTCAGCCAAGTTTTCAGCTACAGTCTTACCAGTACATGTGATGCGATCTCCGTGAAGGAAACCATTTGCCAACAAGTACTTCATAACCGCAGGGACACCACCGACTTCGTAGAGGTCTTGGAAGACATACTGACCAGATGGTTTCAAGTCGGCCAAGTGAGGCACACGTTCTTGAATCGTATTGAAGTCCTCAAGTGACAAGTCAACATTTGCGGCATGGGCAATGGCGAGCAAGTGAAGAGTGGCGTTTGTAGAACCACCGAGAGCCATCGTTACAGTAATAGCATCTTCAAAGGCTTCACGAGTCAAGATATCTGATGGTTTGAGACCAAGTTCCAACATCTTAACAACAGCACGTCCTGCTGCTTCGATATCTTCTTTCTTATCAGCTGATTCAGCTGGGTGAGAGGATGACCCTGGCAAACTCATTCCTAGAACTTCGATAGCAGTTGCCATGGTATTAGCAGTATACATACCACCACAGCCACCAGGGCCAGGGCAGGCATTACATTCAAGACGTTTCACGTCCTCAGCTGTCATGTCACCGTGGTTCCATTTTCCGATACCTTCAAAGACAGAAACCAAGTCGATATCTTTACCATCAAGATTTCCCGGTGCAATAGTTCCACCATAGGCGAAAATAGCTGGGATATCCATATTAGCAATAGCAATCATAGATCCAGGCATGTTCTTGTCACAGCCACCGATAGCGACGAAGGCATCCACGTTGTGACCACTCATAGCCGCCTCGATGGAGTCCGCGATGATGTCACGAGATGTTAGAGAGAAACGCATACCAGGCGTTCCCATAGCGATCCCGTCCGCTACGGTAATGGTTCCAAACTGTACAGGCCAAGCGCCTGCAGATTTGACACCTTCTTTAGCCAGTTTCCCGAAATCATGCAAGTGAATGTTACATGGTGTATTTTCCGCCCAAGTCGAAATCACTCCCACAATCGGTGTTTCAAAGTCCTTATCTGTCATACCAGTCGCACGAAGCATAGCACGGTTAGGTGATTTAACCATGCTGTCATAAATGCTACTGCGGTGACGTTTATCTAATTCAGTCATCTTATCCCTCCCATTTCAGTTTTTACTATTATAGCACAATTTAAAGGCAATGAACAGAATAAAATTCTTGAATTTTCAGAAAATTCTATACGCATGTGAAATATTTAAAATTAAAAACAACAAAGCGGATTAGTGCACTTTCTGATGACCAGAATATGCTTTTTAATCCGCTTTCTTTAAATAACGTACTGTAATTTTTACAGAAATTCTTTCAGATAAGTGTATTTAACATCTATCTTGCATTATAAATTTCTAGAACCTTCTCTTTTATATTCGATTCACTCAAACCATACTCATTAAGAAGATAATCCATTTTCCCTACTTGACCGAATCTTTCTTGAACACCCATCCGATGAATTTTTGTTATTCCATCATCAGAGAATAATTCACATAAAGCACTGCCAATTCCACCTATCTGATTGTGGTTTTCTACAGTAAATATAGTTTTTCCACTTAACATTGTTTTTATCTGTTCTGGTATCGGTTTGATTCTAAATAAATCTATCACACTTACTGAATAACCTAATTTAGACAGTTCATCTGCAACTCGAATACTTGGAGCAACCATTATACCAGAAGCAACGATTACAAGATCTTCACCATGCCTTAACTCAATGTAGCCTTTAGAAAAATCTTCTCCACCTTGATACACAGGAACTGGAGCTTTTCTAATTGTTCGAATATATTTTAGTCCTTTTAAGTCTAATGTCTGGTTCAATATTTCACGAAATTGGATATCATCAGTTGCTTCAAAAATGATCGATTTAGGAATTAAACGTAACAATCCAATTTCTTCAAATGGCATATGTGTCCCACCATTCATTTCTGCAGTTACTCCTGCATCTGATCCAATCACAGTGGCATCCAATTGTGCGTATCCAAGAGAAATAAATAATTGATCAAATACTCTTCGTGAAGCAAAAGGACCAAATGTATGAAGATAAGGTCTAAACCCCTGAATAGACAAGCCTGCTGCAAGGCCGACCATTTCTGCTTCCATAATCCCAACATTCACATAACGGTCTCCAAAGTCCTTTTCAAGATTATTAGTAGCCATCGAACTTGACAGATCGGCTTCTAAGACTACTATATCAGAATAACTTTGATTAGCCTCTAAAAGGAAGTCTCTATATACATGCCGTAATTCTTTCGTGCTTCTCATCATTCTGTTTCCTCCAATTCCTGACTTAATCTTTCTACAACTGAAGTTAACATTTGTCTCTCCTCTACAGTAGGGCGAAGATGATGGTTGGATTTCATTTCTTCCAGCTCTTGAACCCCTTGACCTTTAATAGTATCTAATACAATGCACTTAGGTGATGAATTATTTGACTGTTTTAATTGGACAATCCCTTCATAAATTTCTCTAATATCTGAACCCTTGACCCTAATGGATTCAAATCCAAATGCTGAAAATTTTTCTACGAAATCACCTGGATTACAAATATCCTTTGTAAAACCATCTAATTGTTTTTTGTTATCATCAACAAATACAATTAAGTTGGATAACTGTTGATGAGAAGCAAACTGTATAGCCTCCCAACATTGTCCCTCATTTAACTCACCATCTCCAACAATAGCATAAGTATAAAAGGGACTCTTTCTTATTCTCTGACCATATGCAAGTCCAGTTGCAACACTAATTCCTTGTCCTAAAGAGCCCGTTGTCATATCTATGCCTGGCGTTAGATTTCTATCAGGATGAGACGGTAATTTGGTTCCATTTGTATTTAAAGAATATAGGAATTCTTTGTCAAAGAAACCATTCAAATAGAGTGTACTGTATAGAGCTGGTCCTCCATGACCTTTTGATAATATGAAATAATCTCTATCTCGTGCTGCAAATATTTCTGGAGTCATTGGCATTATTTCACCATAAAGCACTGCTAAAACTTCTACGATAGACAGACTTCCTCCGTAATGTCCGAATCCAAGATGATTCAATGTTCTAAGAGTATTTAATCGGATGTTAGTCGCAAATTTTCTTAACCCATCTTCTCTATTTTTACTTAAAATCATCCCTTATTCCTCCTTTGCAGATGGCTTTTTAATAAAGGATACTCCAAACATAACTGCTAGAATAAGAACAAGACCAATCACAATGCCTGCTTGTGAGCCAAATTGATTTAACATTCCTAAAATAATTCCTGATAGACCAAAATCTGCATCTGAGAAAGTTGATCCTTGGAAACCAAGTCCTCCCAAAACTGGCATTAAAAAGACTGGAAGAAAACTGATTAAAATACCTTGTAAAAATGCTCCAATAGTGGCTCCACGAACACCACCAGATGCATTCCCAATGACACCTGCAGTCGCTCCACAGAAGAAATGAGGCACAACACCTGGTAAGATAACAACCGTTCCTGAAGCAATCATAATTGCCATACTTACTAAACCACCAATAAAACTAGAGATAAATCCAATTAGAACTGCATTGGGTGCATAAGTATAAACAATCGGACAATCCAAAGCAGGTTTTGAATTAGGTACAAGACGCTCTGAAATACCTTTAAAGGCTGGAACAATTTCGCCCAAAATAAGGCGAACACCTGCTAAAATAACAAATACCCCTGCTGCAAATTGACCTGCTAATTGTAAAGCATAAACTAGACCACTTGTACCACTACTGATTTCTTTTTCTATATATTCTGACCCTGCGAAGATAGCTACAATAATGTAAATAACTGCCATGGATAAAGTAATACTAACAGTACTATCACGTAAAAAAGCTAAACTCTTTGGAAATTTAATGTCCTCTGTTGATTTTGATTTGTCACCGATAAGGCTACCAGTAAAACCACTCAACCAATATCCCAAAGAACTGAAATGACCTAAAGCCACCTTGTCATTTCCAGTTAATTGAACCATATATTTTTGCACAAATGCTGGGGAAATACTCATAATAATACCGAGTGCTAATCCTCCTAGTAAGATAAGAGGCAAGCTAGTAAAGCCAGCAACTGATAAAATGACCGCAATCATACACGCCATATATAGAGTGTGGTGCCCTGTTAAAAAGATATATTTAAATCGAGTAAAACGAGCGATTAAGATATTGAACACCATGCCTGCAAACATAATCATTGCAGTAGCTGAGCCATATGTTGTTAAAGCTACAGCTACAATTGCTTCATTATTCGGCACAACGCCAGATAAATGAAAAGCATGCTCAAACATGGTACCAAATGGATTTAAAGAATTTTGTACAATTCCTGCACCACCAGATACAACTAAGAAACCAACAAAGGTCTTAATTCCACCTTTAATAATATCAGGTAATTTCTTCTTCTGAAGAACTAATCCTAAGATTGCAATTAAAGCTACTAAAATAGCTGGTGTACTAACAATATCCAATATGAACTTCATCATGACGCTAGCCTCCTATATAAGTCCTTTTTCTTCACAAAGTTTAGTAATTAATTCTCGTAGTTCATCCATATCAATAATACTATTTAAGATACGAACATCTCCAAGATGACTAGCTGAATCAGCTAGATCACGACCAACAATCCAAATATCAGCTGCATTTGGATCTGCTCCACCTAAATCATAATGTTCAACTTCTACATCCGAAACATTCAAATCACTCAATACAGATTCAATATTCATCTGTACCATAAAACTTGAACCTAATCCTGAACCACAAGCTGTACCAATTTTTAACATTATCTAATCCTCCTGTTTAATTATCATTTTAATGTCATCATAGTTTTTTGATGATATTAAAGTTTGAACATGATTTTTATCTCTTAAAATTGTTGTTAAATGTGACAAAGCCTTTAAATGACTCTCATTATCAATGGCTGCAATACAAATCAACAATCTTACCTCTTGTTCTGGATTATCCAATAAATAAATCGGTTCTTCCAAAACTAACATTGACATTCCTATTTCATTCACACCTTCATCTGGCCGAGCGTGAGGAATTGCTACTCCCTTCCCTAAATTAATAAAAGGTCCAAACTCTTCTACTTTTTGAATCATTGCCTCAGGGTAGTTCTCAGTTATCTTATCTTGATCCAAAAGCGGTTTAGCTGCTAAACGAATCGCCTCCTTCCATCCTAATTTTTGCGAACTAACCTGATAGGTTTCTTTGGTAATAAGTTGTTCTAGCACTGGTACAATTTCCTTTCTATCATTTTTTTGATAAAGATAATTCTTTAACGCCAATCTTAATTCCAATTCTTGTGTAATAATTCCATATCTTTTGACAATATTCAGGATTTGTTCAATCTCAAAATCTCCATACTCTAAATTCGGAAAATCTTTTAACACTAGTTCTACTAGTTGTATTGCTTGCTCTTCAGTCATCATAACCGAAACTAGATAATTTGGCTTTTCTGTCTCCACCTTTATGGTAGAAAAAACCATATCATAGTCACTACTAGCTTTCACCTGTAAATCATCAATCTTTGAGGTTCCTATAAACTCAATTTGAGGAAATAATGCTAATAGATTCTCTTTTAACATCAATGAAGAACTAACACCATTAGGACAAATGATTGCTGCTTTATAGCATTTTTGAGGCAAAGTATCTGCTTTCTTTAAATAACCTCCGAAATGGATAACAAAATATGCTGTTTCACTATCAGGTATGGGATTGTCAATAGCGTCCATCAAGGGCATCAAAGAATCTTTGACTAATTCAAATAAATCAGGATAATGTTCTTTAACATGCAATACATATTCATTTGAACTAGGTAGGCCGAACTTTAATCTATAGTAAGCCGGTATAAGGTGGCGGCGAAGATTTTCTCTCAATCCTTCCCTTTGTTTAAAATGTAACAAAGAAATATCTTCCATTCTACTTATAATAGCCTCTGTTAATTGATTAAAGTAAACCGGAGCAACATCTACTTCACCTTCAAAGCAACTTGATAATAAAACTGTGATATACCGATAATCATCCTCAGAAAACACCGTATCTATAATTCCCAAATCAACCACTGTATCCAATAAAATAGTGGTTATATCTTGAATAACAGGAGATACTAATGTCTCTGAAAGACATACTCTTTCAACATCCCTTTGATACCTACACAGAATGAATACTAAACCGAAAAGGCAAACTTTTAATTGATTAACAATAGGTACTAGTTGTAGCTTCTCATAATAATCTTTAACTACCTGATTTATCAAATCATAAGTTAATGAATACCCCCAACTGGATAAAACATAATCCAAACCCCAAATCCCTATGGAGGATTCCAGCAACTCACTAACCATTTGAAAAGCTAAGCGGTGCTTATTCCACTCTGAACCGTGTAAAGTATAACCTTTTGCTCTACTGTACCCTAGCTCCAAATCATTATCTAACATAATCTTTCTTAATGATTGAATATCAGATAAGGTTGTATTCTTACTTACTTTCAAAAAGTCTTGGTAATGATTATTCGATATAAAATCTAATCGGCAAAAAGTGTAAAGATAGATTAAAGCTAAGCGAGTCGACTTTGGTAAAACCAATTCATCCGACTTAATAATATCTGTCAAAGACTGCTTCGTACGATTTGATAAACTATAGCGACCTTGTTTTTTATCCAGCACTATCCCTTTATTAGCTAGATAAGGCACTAAATAATCTATTCCTTCTTTGACTTCCTTTATAGGTAAGCTCACCTTAACAGATAATTCATATAATGATAGCTCACAATGATCCATCAAAGTCATCAAAATAACTAGTGCTCTATAATCAAACATTTCTCTTCCTTTCTAACTACAATTATAGTGTAAAAATTATAAGAATAAAAGAGTATTTGAGCACAATATAATCTCACCTTTTAAAAGAAATTATTGGGCTGAAAGTTTTTAGTGATTATTTTCAACTTTCTATTGACTTTTAAAAACAAAGTGATATCATTTAGATATCAAATAATGGGAGGTCATTCTTATGACTGAAAAACTAATCAATTCAAAACCAAATGGTGTATTCGCATTGATTCTCATTGAGTTGACAATCGTACTTGGTGTCTTTATATTTATAATGGGTGTTGGTTCGGAAAACATTTTTGGAATTATTATCGGACCTTTACTAATCGTAATTGCAGGTCTAGCTCATGCTGGTTTAAAAGTTGTCAAACCTCAGGAAGCTCTGGTTCTGACACTCTTTGGTAATTATACAGGTACCATCAAAGAACCTGGTTTTTACTTTGTCAATCCCTTCAGCGTAGCAGTCAACCCTGCAAACCACACTCGACTTGGACAAAGTGGTGATGTTAGCACAAAATCTCCTTTTTTAGGAGCTAAATCATCAAATGACAATGATGTAAATCTTGAAATTGGCAAGAAACAGATTTCCCTCAAAGTCATGACCTTGAGCAATTCTCGTCAAAAAATCAATGATTGCTTAGGAAACCCTGTAGAAATCGGTATCGCGGTAACTTGGAGAGTTGTCGATACCGCTAAGGCAGTCTTCAACGTTGATAACTACAAAGAATATCTTTCACTGCAATGTGATAGCGCCCTCCGTAATATTGTCCGCATCTATCCTTACGATGTGTCTCCTAATGTGGATACTACGGGTGACGGGCAAGCAGATGAAGGTAGTCTCCGTGGCTCTAGCGAAATTGTTGCTAACCGTATTCGTGAAGAAATCCAAAGTCGTGTTGAGGATGCTGGCTTGGAAATCCTTGAAGCACGTATCACTTACCTAGCTTATGCTCCAGAAATTGCTGCCGTTATGCTTCAACGCCAACAAGCATCTGCCATTATTGATGCACGTAAGATGATTGTAGATGGTGCTGTAGGAATGGTTGAAATGGCACTAGAACGGCTCAATGAAGGGGAATTGGTAGAACTTGACGAAGAACGAAAAGCTGCCATGGTTTCAAATCTCCTTGTCGTTCTTTGTGGCAATCATGATGCACAACCAATTGTCAACACAGGAAGTCTTTACTAAAGATGGCTGAAGCTAAAAAAAAGCAGATCCCCCTTCGACTCTCAACAAAGTTATACGCTGCACTCGCATCATGGGCAAAAGACGACTTTCGTTCAGTCAATGGCCAAATCGAATATCTCCTCACAGAGTGTGTCAAGCAACGGAAGAAAGACGGAAAATACGTATCAGAAACCATTGACGAACCATTTGAGATTGATATTTAACACCTTCTCCTGTCTGCCGTGTCGGATAGGAGAATTTTTTCATCTTTTTTTGTCAAGTAACTTTACTTTACAAAAAAAATGTGTTATCCTAGTATGGTTGATGAAAATCAGTAGATTGAATCGAATATAAATACCTAAAGGAGAAATCAAAATGGCAGTACCTGCACGTCGCACTTCAAAAGCGAAGAAAAACAAACGTCGTACACACTACAAAGTAACAGCTCCATCTGTAAACTTTGACGAAACTACTGGAGATTACTCACGTTCTCACCGTGTATCACTTAAAGGATACTACAAAGGACGTAAAATCGCTAAAGCTGCATCAGCTGAATAATAGAAGGGAGATACCATGCGCGTAAATATTACACTTGAACACAAAGAATCTGGTGAACGCTTGTACCTTACTTCTAAAAACAAACGTAACACTCCAGACCGCCTTCAATTGAAGAAATACTCACCAAAACTTCGCAAACACGTTGTGTTTACAGAAGTTAAATAATTGAGTAAACCAAAAGCCCTTGAAACCAACATTTCAAAGGCTTTTTTCTTTTTGTTTTAGGAAAATAACTGAATTTTAACTGATTATAATAATCAAGAGATTATTTTAGACAAATCTATCATAGCTTGTTCAATCTTATGTTTTCCTTTTTGCATAACATAAGGAACTTTTTGAAAGTCTGGAGTCTGAGATTATAGATTTTGAAAATAATAATTAATTGACGCACTGAGCGTCTTTTTTTTGCAACAATAAATAAATATATATTTATGTACCTTATATGTAATACACATGCAACAAAGATGTAACGTTTGGGCCTTGATTTTTTTTCTAAATGTTATATACTTATCTTACGGGATAATAGAATCCCGTAAGAAAGGGGTGATAATGTGGGAAAAGAGAATGTTAGAATGCGTTTAGCGTCTGAATCCAGACAGATATTATATAAGCTTAAAGATGATGTTTACAATAAATTAGGCTATGAAGTAAGCTATTCCAGTATTGTTAGTCAAGCTGTTAGAGAATACGTTCCTAAAAAAGAACGTATAGATTGGATAAAATTAAAAGAGACAGCTATACCTTTTTCATCGTTAAAACAGAGCAATAATTGGGAGTACCAGACATCACTTATGTTAGAGAAAGATGTATTAATCTTACTGTCTGAACTACAAAATTTTTTCTTAGATGTCTTCCAAGCGAAACGTATACATAGGGCATTTTGTATACGCCTATGTTTGAAAGCACAATTTTTATTAAGTAATAATGATTCTTAATACTATCAATATTAATGCGGAGTGTAATGCTCCGCTAAAATAAAACCTACTACAGGATAAAAACACTACTTTATTTAGGATGGAAAGAGGTACGAATGAAGATGAAAGCTAGAGATTCACCATTTATAACAGCATAAAACGTACTTTAATTTTTTTAAAACAACATAAAGGAAAGAAAAAAGGTGAATTAAATGATTCCAATTACAAACAAGGCACGAACAGTTTTAGATAGATTTAATACTCCTGAGCTAAGAGCAAAAGCCGCTGAAAAAGCTAGAGACCATGGATTGCTAAGAGGAGTAAATGCAGACTCTTTGGCCCTTGCTGAACTGCTTAAGAACAGCTCAGATGTAAATGCAGAAAGTATGCAGGAGTTTTATGCTCAATCTTTACTTGGTTTTTTTGAATATGCTAGCACTCATTACTACGTTGCTAATCCTACGGTTTCTATGTTAGATAATTTTCTGAATGGTACGAAAATTGTTTGGGATAGTTATATTTGATAGCTAGTTGTGGGGAGACGGAGACCCCCTCCCCCTTTTTATATATTTAAACAAGGTTAAATAATTGAGTAAACTAAAAGCCCTTGAAACCAACATTTCAAAGGCTTTTTTCTTTTTGTTTTAGGAAAATAACTGAATTTTAACTGATTATATCACTTTAGGAGTGCAATAACAGATATAATGGTAGCAATGATGGAGACTATCGTAGCAACGATAGAACTTATGGTATTTGTCTTTGTGTAATTTATCTCTGTAAGCATATTCAAATAGGAATAATTTTCTTTAATTATATTTCGATAATATGACAAATTTTTATAAAATAAATTTTCTAGCTGAACTTCGTCATTTGATACAAATATAGTCCAAGAATCTTCAAAGTCTTTTTTAAAATTAGAAATATCTATTCTGTTTTCTGACTCCGATAGGCTTTGTATCTTTTTCAAAAGGTTTAAAAAATTCTTATTAAACATTATGTTCTTTCTTCCTGATACATATTTCGAAAAATCTCTTTCAAAAATGTGAAGCTCTCGCTCTCCAAATAATAAGTAATAGAGCTCGTTCCCATATTGCGATATAGACCCTAAAATACTAAATCTAGGAATGAAATTATTTCCTGAGTATAGAATATAATCACTATCATTAAAACTATTTGAAATATAGTAATTGCCTTTTTTATTATATAGACTATAACTAATATCCCCGAAGTATATTTTATCTATATCAACTTTGTCTTTTCGAAAAGCAACTGTTAGATTAATTAATTTGTTCATTTTCCCATTTTCGCTATATAAAAACGTAGTTATGTAATGTTGACATATCAAAGAAGGAAGTTCATTTGTCATCTGATCAATAGCTAGATAATTAAGCTTATCGTCCTCATCATCCAGAATATACCAATTAATGTAATCTTTTTTACTCAAGTTTTTGATATTATCAGAAATAAATATTTGAAGATTAGACTCTGTCAATACTTGTTTGAAATGAAATCTATATTGAAAAATAGCATAATAATTATTTACCGTCGCCCAACTTATTTCAATACTGCTGAAAAATTTGTCTCCAATTATCTCAATTTCAGCAAAAATTCCGACTCCATTCCTTAAATATTCTAAATAGACATAGTCGTATTTTTTAAATATAGTAGGTTTTTTATAATAATTTTTCACTTTAAATTTCGACTTTGGTAACGAATATAAACGCTTCGTTAATTTATTAACACCCTCATTTGAAAGTGTATCTAAAATAATAAACTCGCCAATTGAGAATTCATCAAAATAGTCTGTCCGTATCCTCCATTCGGGATGTTTTTCTTCAATGTACTTTTTATGAAATTCTAATCCTTCCTGCTCATGTCTTTGATAATCAGATTGATATTCTTCTGTTGCAACTATTTTTAAATAATAATCAAAAAACTTCTTAGCTTGTCTATTTATCATACCTACACCTAATTGATACTTTATATCACTATCATATCATTTTTTGAATGAAACTGAATCAACAACCACAACTATTACTCATTTTATAATTTTAGCTAAATCTATCATAGCTTGTTCAATCTTATGTTTTCCTTTTTGCATAACATGAAGATAGATTTTTTCTATTTCTCTACTATCTTCTGAATATCCCACAAACTCTCGAATAACGTTTAAGCTTACATTCTTATCAGCCATGACTGAAACAAAACTATGTCGGAACATATGGGGAACTATGTGAACAGGCCTACCAAAATCAACTAGGTCATCAATATCCTTATAGGATTTTCCACTTTTCTTATTATACTTAGCGGACTGACTAGTTCCACCTCTTAAGAACATTGAAATTTCTGTATGATACAATGGACTGCCCTGCTGATTCTTCCCTTTTATGTATACCCTAGTAAAAATATATCCCATATCATGATAAGTCGGATTAAATCTCGCCTGAAACTTATTTCTTTCAATAGACTTCCTGCGAAACAAAATTATGAAGCAAGTAAACAACTAACCGATGCACGATTTAAGCGTCTTGTTGGTGTTCAACGCACGATTTTTGAAGAGATGTTAGCTGTATTAAAAACAGCTTATCAACTTAAACACGCAAAAGGTGGACGAAAACCTAAATTAAGCCTAGAAGACCTTCTTATGGCCACTCTTCAATATGTGCGAGAATACCGCACTTATGAAGAAATTGCGGCTGATTTTGGTATTCACGAAAGCAACTTAATCCGTCGGAGCCAATGGGTTGAAGTAACTCTTGTTCAAAGTGGTGTTACGATTTCAAGAACTCCTCTCAGTTCTGAGGACACGGTAATGATTGATGCGACGGAAGTAAAAATCAATCGCCCTAAAAAAACAATTAGCGAATCATTCTGGTAAAAAGAAATTTCACGCTATGAAGGCTCAAGCGATTGTCACAAGTCAAGGGAGAATTGTTTCTTTGGATATCGCTGTGAACTATTGTCATGATATGAAGTTGTTCAAAATGAGTCGCAGAAATATCGGACAAGCTGGTAAAATCTTGGCTGACAGTGGTTATCAAGGGCTCATGAAGATATATCCTCAAGCACAAACTCCACGTAAATCCAGCAAACTCAAGCCGCTAACAGTTGAAGATAAAGCCTATAACCATGCGCTATCTAAGGAGAGAAGCAAGGTTGAGAACATCTTTGCCAAAGTAAAAACGTTTAAAATGTTTTCAACAACCTATCGAAATCATCGTAAACGCTTCGGATTACGAATGAATTTGAGTGCTGGTATTATCAATCATGAACTAGGATTCTAGTTTTGCAGGAAGTCTATTGAAATACTAAGCCTACACAGACTGATTCCAATTGTTTTTTAGATTTCAATTTTACCATTCTTCATAGTCAAAACCATCATAATCTGGATATTGTTCTGGCGACGTTCCAACCGAACGTACGAGATAAGCTTCTTCGTCCTCTGTCTCGATTTCTCTCAGTACTTGGCATTCAAAACGCCATTCATCACCGAAGTCGAAAATAAACTTAAATTTTTGTTTGACACTTAGGCTATCCAGATAGACATTTTCTGTGTAACGTTCTTCAACATCGTCACTAACAAAGCTAAGAAAGTAAGAATCTGCATGACTCCACTCAACATTATCCATGAAAAATGCGTGAGCATAATCATTTGCAAAATCAAAACCCCATAAAATCACATCTACTAGTTCCGCTAACGTTTTTGTTTTTGGAATCTATATATGTCGGTAGCAACCTTTTTTAAATTTGACGGAAATGATCCAAGCTTCTACAGATGCTGGCTTTTCAGCTTCTATTTCTTGTTTTACTAATTTTAAGTGTAGCATAATACCTCCAATTGCTCATCGATAGAATTGCTCTTAGGAAACATTCACTTTCTGCTATTTTATCATAAGTTTGTCTAACTGTAGCATTTGAAACCAGATAATTCTTCTGTTTCACGCGAAACACCCTGCGCCAAGCAAGGTGTTCTTGTTTTTATACTCAATGAAAATCAAAGAGCAAACTAGGAAGCTAGCTGCAGGCTGCTCAAAACACTGTTTTGAGGTTGTAGATGGAAGCTGACGTGGTTTGAAGAGATTTTCGAAGAGTATTAAGTCGTATAAATCGTCGAAGCTGTCGCAATGGTATGCCACTGGTTAGCTGTAGTTGCTGCGAAATCCTTGTCTGCGTAGAAGTCAGTAAATGGTAGGATTTCAACTTCCAGCTCGTCGATGCGGTCAAGCTGGCCAGCCAGATAAACCTCGATACGGCTTTCTGCTCGTTTGATGCGTTGCAAGAGTCCGCCCATACGGATGTCAACTGTATCCAAACCAAAGACCTTGTTTTCTTTCAACCATTGGTGACTAAAGAGGGCATGGAAGTCTTCAATTTGGCTTCTAAGTTCTGGTAATTCTTGTCTGGCGATTTGTTGTAAACTTTCTTTATCATCCGCTTGGTAGGCCTGACGAATGCGTCGTCCCACATCTACTTTGCTACTTAAAATAGCATTCAACTGGGCCTGAGTTTCAAAGAGATAAGCATAGTTTCCAGCTTTTTCTTTAATGTCAGCAATAGTTCCCGCCGCCTGAGCGAAGTGTGGCTTGTCCTGTTCAGGTGTCATGTGTCGGTCAAGTATCGGACAGAGAACATCCTGATAAAAGACATAGCGGTTGGGATTGATGCCACTGAGATTACCTGGTAGGTCTGGTAAGAGGTTGGCAAGGTCAATCTGCATAAAATCCTCAACCGTTAGACCAGTATTGGTCTTGAAATGCGCAGACAAACTATCTAGGTCATTGCGATAGCTGAGTTCTGCCCAGATTTGCAAGCTTGGTAGGATAGAGAACTGGGCAGTTTCACCACCATTGTCTCCCCAACCCGTTACGATGACTTCTTTAATCTGATTGGCACGGCAGGCTTTATTAGCCTCGATAGCCACTAGACGGCTAAAATGGTTGTGAGGTGTAAAGCCAATCCACTTCCAAGCTCCCCCTGCAAATGCAAGGTCATGGCTAATCTTGTGATGATTGCGGAAATTACGGTTGTATTTTTCCTCGCTATCCTGATAATAATCCCAGTAAACCAGAGTCACACGGTCTTTGAGACGGTCTAGGTAGACACGAGTTTCCTCTGGAATTTCCACATCACGGTCGTACTGGCCATCCGCTGACATGAGTTTGAAGAACATATCACTCCACATCTGGCAGTGGAAACCATATTTGTCAGCAATATCCAGCACGCGCTCCAAGTGTTGGCACATGAGGAGACTACGATCCACAACACCGTTCAAAATCAGGTAGCGTCCCAAACCAACCAAGTGGGCTTCGTCCATCCCGATATTGACCTTGCGAGTCTTCAGTTTAGACAACGTGGCAAACATGCCATCAATCAGGTCATAAACCTTTTCTTCGCCAATGAGAAGAATGTCCTCTACATCACGGAGCTCCTGCACTTCCTTGACACCCCATTTGACAAAGGCCGACAAGTGGGCCAAGGTCTGGATGCATGGTACAAAGGTCATGTCAAACTGTTGGGCATAGGCTTCGATTTCCTGCAACTCCTCTGCTGAATAAGCTCCACGGAAATAGCCAAAGTAAGGCTGTCCTTCAATCTGGTAAGTGTCTTCCATGTAAAGCTCAAAGGTTGAGTAGCCCATGAGAGCCAAGACCTCAATCATCTGCTTGGCAGAAGCCACATTCAGCACCGCATTTCGAGAACAGTCAACCATGTAAGCCAAATCTTCGTAAGCTGCTTGTTCCTCAATCTCTACTTTATCAGCTTCTGCTAGAACTGTTACCAACAAGGACAAGGCACGATAAAGTTGGTGAGGTTTGCGGTAGGTCAATTGATAGTGACCTTCCTCACCCTGGATAGAGATAGAGGCTTGGTCAGACTGAGTGACAGCCACTTCCACATCTGGTAGAGAAATGTGACCTTTTAAAACCTCAATAGCTTGCGTTTGTTTGGGACTAAGTCCTGTAAATCTTACCATTGCTTTTCCTCCTGTAGCCAGTTGACAAGGGCACCGTAGAGATTTGCATCTGCGTGATAGGTACAGGCCTGGATAACTGGTGCGACCGTGTATTCTTCGTAGGCATCTACAAAGTCTTCAACAGCCTTCTTAACACCTTGGATAAAATCTGGATTTTGACTGATAGAGCCACCCAGACTGATGACATCTGGATCGATCAGATACTGGATATTGAGCAAGCCTTGCGCCAGATTGCGGTTCATGCGCTCAATGGCTTCTTGACAAAGAGCATTACCAGCTGCGGCCTCTTGGTAAATCTTGCGACCGTCCCAATCAGTATGACCAGATTTTTCAATCACGTATCGTACCATATTCCCAGTTGATGCTAGTTGCGACCAGTTATTAAGTTTTTCAGCAGGGGCAAGGGTTGTCATGTAGCCAAATTCTCCACCCAGACCGTGGCGACCTCGATGAAGTCTACCATTGATAATCATGGCTCCGCCAATCCCTGTCCCAATCACGACACAGGCTGCATTTTCAAGCTCTGGATGAGCTAGTAGTTCACTGAGTCCAACGCAGTTGGCATCATTTTCTAAATGGACAGGTAGCTGATAAGAGCTAAGCGCCTCATACCAAGAAAAGCCATGGATGTAGGGCACCGCACTGAAGCCATCAATCACACCTGTCTCTTGATTGACCGCACCTGGAACGCTCATAGCAATCCCACTGTAATCCTGTTCTGACAAGCGTTGATCTAGCCACGCTAGTAAATCCTCCAAGTTTTCAGGCGTTGAAATACTTGTCTTATACAGTATTTTCCCATCAGGAGTCAGACTGGCAAACTTAATCCCAGTCCCTCCGATATCAATCGTTGCAATGGTCATTGTTTTTACCATAAAAAGGGGCGAATCAGCAGTTAGTCCTTACTTTTTCGCCCCTCCTTTCTTTTGATGTTTACTTTTTGAAATTAAATTTCTTCTTTTTTGATGAATTCTGTACGAATCTCTTGTGGAGCCAATAGTCCTGAATGAACTGGGTATGGTCGTTCAAGTAGGTCAAGGAAGAGATGTTGACTTTCTGGCACACGTACATTTTCACTACACATATTGTAGTAACGAAGCACATAGCCTTCTTCATTTTCAGCTACCTTAAAGGCTGTTGGACAAACTTGCGGTATGCTGAGAACAGAATGGCTCAAGAGGCTACCAGTCGCAACCACGCTTCCTTCCTGTCTAGCAAGCTGAAGGCTGGTAAACGGTGTCTGCAAGGCTTTGGCACGACGATAGGCTGAGAAGCGTTCTTGGGCTTGGTGGCATTCAAGTGCAAACTCGACTTCAAACTCCCGCAAGCATTGTGCTTCTGGCGTTGGGAAGTAGCCCCAGTCACCTAGCTCACCTGATGCACGCAAAATGGTCACGGCAATGGTGTTATCCCCAAGGATTTCGTATTCATTCAATCCCTTGTTGGATACAGTCACCCCTTTTTCATCGTCATACAGACTGACAAAAGCTTGTTGGTGTTGAGGATTTTCAGGGTTTTCCCATGAAGCAGCTGGTTTGTTTGGTCGTGTCACCACCTCATAGATACTTTCAGAATCATTGCTTGGACGCGTGTTATGAGTCTTGACCAAGAGACGGATACGGTGATCCTTGGCAGTGTTAGTAAAGCGAGTCTTGAAGCGGATTTGTGGATTGTCAACGAAGACAGTCAACTCAGTTTCCAGAGGAATGTTTGTCAATTCTTCTGACCGTCCAGCCTCACGCTTCATAAACTCGATGATACCTTGTTGCTCTTCTTCTAGCTTTTCATCCGCACTGACAGGCACGGTCAATTCATGTTTGAGCAAGATTTTAGCATAGCGATCTGTGTTTTCCAAGACCTCGTGGTCCTTAAGCTCTGCAAAGATTGGCTCTGTTCCTTTTGGTTGGAAATAGATATACTCGTTTCCGATGTCCCCACGGTCTTCAAAGCGGATAAAGTCTTCATAGGCTTCGTGAGTTGTCTTATCATAGACTGTGATGTTGTCATCCACACTCACCGTTACGAATGGTGTATCAATCACTCCGTTTTGGTAAATACCCTCACGGTGTTCTTGTTCTCCTTCCAGCAATTGGAAGGTTGTCCAAGAAAGCGGTGCTAGGTGAACTGGAATGGTCACGCGCACTTGTCGAGCAATACGAGCTTGGCGGAACTTGTCTTTTGGTAAATCGTATTCAAAATTAGCTCCGAGGTCTTCGATTGTAGCCTCTACAGGACGACCATCCAAGTCCTCCACACGGTAACTTGGCAAGATAAGAGCAGCCATCTTTTTGTAGCCTTCTGTTGGGTGCAATTCCTTGAAATCACAAGTCGCCACATCAATCACTGTGCTGACAGTATCGACCTTATCATGCAAGCCTGTGTTAATGACAGTAAAGAGATAGTCACTTTGAGCCTTATCCGTAGCAATTTTACCCTTCCACTCGTTGAGCAAATTACTTTTAACAAAGTTTCCTACTTGGTTGACCTTGGCAAAACGCGTTTCCATCTCGCGGTGAACTTCGTCCACGCTACAGCCACAGATACTATCATGTGGCGCATTCTGCAAAAGTGTTTTCCAAGCATAAGTCAACTGGTCCTTGTGGTTGTGTCCACCAGTGATAATAGTCAAGGGTTCTACCACTTGCTCTAGGAGGTTGCTATTTTCTTGGAAGGCTTGTTTTAGGTAAATGCGGGATGAAGAAGTGTTGGCAAGTGTGTACCAGCCATCTGTTTCCTGACTGGTCAACTCGCCTGTAACAGTTGATAAGTGTTCAGGAAGCGCACCTTCTACAGCTTGAACATATTCATCAAAAGAACTATGAACAAAGATTACATCCGGGAAGAGTTCATTTGCCACACGAATGGCTTCGCTCAGATTTTTCTGTACAGGCTGGTGGTCACAGCCGTTCATCATCAACCATTGGTTGGTCGAAGCGTAGGCACGCACATCTGACAATTTTTGTTTCCAGAAGGTCAAGGCCTCATCTTTGTCAACTGGGATTTCATTCCCATTACTGTACCAGTTGGCAAAGAGAATACCTAAAACACGACTACCATCCACACCCTGCCAGTACATTTCTGAAAACTGGGATGTAAACTGCTCATCTTCAAGGACTTGGTTGTCAAATCCAATCGGCTTCACACCACGACCAAAGGCCGCCACGTGAATGCCTGATTTTTGAAGAATTTGAGGCGCTTGTCCCATATTTCCAAAGGTATCTGGAAAGTAGCCAATCTGGGTTGATTTACCCCATTTGGCAGCTTCTTGTTGACCAATCAAGGTATTGCGGACATTGGCTTCACTGGAGATCAAGTAGTCATCCTGCAAGATGTAAAAGGGACCAATTTTAAGTTTGCCCTCGTCAATGTAGCGTTGGACCTTGTCGCGATTTTCAGGGCGAATTTGTAAGTAGTCATCAAGGACAATAGTTTGTCCATCCAAGTGGAAACTCTTGAACTCAGGGTCATTTTCAAAGAGATCAAAGAGATTGTCAAACAATTCCACCAACTGCATACGATGGCTTTCAAAAGGCAAGTACCACTCACGGTCCCAGTGACTATGTGAGATAATATGTACAACAACATTTTCCATGAAGTAAAACCTCATTCTAAATTTAAATTTTAACGTTTTAAATGTAAACTTGTGATTCTGATAAGAATCGGTTGAGCTAAAGCGAGCCCCTTAGCGAATATCCAAGTAATCCAAGACCAACTCACAGAACATCATGTTAGCCCAGGAGAACCATTCACGAGAGTAGAGAGTTGGGTCATCCACGTGGAAGCTTTCATGCATAAGACCTGTACCGCCATCGCAAGCAACCAGCTGATCCAGCAAGAATTTTTTCTCTGCCTTATCTCTTGTTGTCAAGCCTTGGATAGAAAGGGCGATTGGCCAGATATAGCGATAGAAGGTATGAGAACTGCCGAGACCGCTTGCGTATTCTCCTTGGTAGAAATATGGATTTTCAGGGCTCAGAATGGTACGGCGAGTAGCTTGATACACTTCATCATCGACCGAACAGTAGCCCAGATAGGGCGCAGCTAGTAGACTTGGTACGTTTGGATCATCCATAATGCTGGCATTTCCTAGGCCATCCACTTCAAAGGCATAAATCTTTTCACCCTTACTGTTGGTGGTGTAAGCGTAGTTTTCGATTCCTTCTTGGATTTCATCCTGAAGACGCTTGGCATCAGCAATAACACTCTGGCTATCAGCTAGGTTTAATGCTGCGAAGATTTCTTGCACATAACCCAAGACTACTACAGCAAACATATTTGACGGAATCAAGTAGCTATACTGGCAGCAGTCATCACTCGGACGAAAGGCTGACCAAGTCATACCTGTCACTGCAAAGTCAGGTCCAAAGCCATCATTTACCAAGGTGTCTTCCTTACGGTCCGTATCTCGGACAAAACGATAAGGAGAGTTCTTGTGGTCTTGTTCAACTGTCCATAGATGGAGAATTTCCTTAGTCGCTGCGACAAAAGTTTCATCAAACTGACTAGTCTCGCCAGTCTCTTTCCAGAGAAGATAAGCCAACTGCAAAGGATAGCAAAGCGAATCCACCTCATACTTGCGCTCCCAGATCCAGCCGTTAAGGTCTGTGTGGTCAGTCTCGTGGTGCCCCTTCCAGTTTTCCTCAATGTTGAAGGAGTTAGCATAGGGATCCTTGAGTACCAAGGTTATCTGACGTTTGACCAAACCTGCAATGGTCTGACGCAGGAGGGCATCTCTTTTAGCTACATGAAGGTAGGGTCTGAGTTGGGCTGTCGAATCCCGAAGCCACATGGCAGGAATATCCCCAGTCAAGACAAAAGTTGAACCATCTTCTAAGATTTCAACCGTATTGTCCAAGGTATCGGTGTAGCAACGCTCGAAGACATCAACCCACTCTGGATGGTCCTTAGCCCGCTCTGCTACTTCATCTAGCCATTCTCTAACAATTTCTTTCGAATAAATCATCGTGCAATTCCCTCTTTCAAACAAGTTTCATGTTCAGTATATAGCTTTTGAGACAGAAAATACATACACAAATGATAGTCATTTTTCTACAAAATAGTTATCTTTAAAACTCCTTTTCTAAAGGCCCTCTTTTTCTGATATAATGTAGAAAAACAGCTAAAGGAAAGACTATGAAACCACTACTTGAAACCATCGATACCCGCTTTGGAACTACCAACAAGCATGCCTTTTCTCGGGGAAATACCCTGCCATACACAGGCGTGCCTTTTGGGATGAATTACTTTGTGCCCCAGACCAGTGACCAGGATGGATCTTGGTTTTTTGATCCGCATCTGCCTATCTTTCAGGGGATTCGATTAACTCACCAGCCCAGTCCTTGGATTGGGGACTACTCTTGGCTCCTTCTGACACCTGTCACCAGTCAACTGGGTGGAGACAGCCTCTTTCACCGCCAGTCTTCTTATGATATAGATAAAGCTTGCTTCCAGCCTCACTATTTGAAGCTCTTTTCTCTGCGTTATCAGATTGAAACCCAGCTCACACCGACTTGCTATGGTGCTTCTATTCGTTTGAATCAAAAGCAAGGCAAAGCCCTCTCCCTCTATCTTCACGCAGCAGATGAACTGACCGTAGAGCAAATAGATAAGCGGACTCTGGCTCTCAGACAAGAAGGCAAAACAGAGACCAATAAAAATCCACTGATGCTCTTCACTGCCCTGCAAATGAACACGGATATTCTTGCTATCAGCCAAGAAGCTGGAGACTGGCGAATTGACTTAGCAAGTAGTCAAACCGAGATGCAACTAGCCACTTCTTTCATCTCTCCTTCTCAAGCTCTAATCAATCTACCTCAAGAAGATTTTGATAGCTGTAAAACAAGTGCCCAAGCGGATTGGGAAAATCTCCTCCATCGTTTTGACATTATAGAGACAGGAGAGGCTGACCGAACCTTCTTTGACCACTGCCTCTACAGACTCTTCCTCTTCCCACAGACTTTTTATGAGGTTGATGAGTCAGGGCAAGCCATCCACATGGATCTGGCTACTGGTACTGTCAAGCCTGGTGTCCTCTTTAGCAACAATGGTTTCTGGGATACCTTCCGCACCACCTTCCCCCTCTTTGCCCTTATCATACCGGAGCACTATCAACGCTTTTTAGAAGGTTTCCTCAATAGCTACCGCGATACTGGTTTCCTTCCAAAATGGCTGGCTCCAGATGAACGGGGTATGATGCCAGGTACACTTTTAGACGGTATTATCGCAGATAGCGCCTGCAAGGACATGGCCCCTGACCTAGAAGGAGAACTCTTCCAAGCCATGCTCGAAACAGCCAGCAAAGCCGACCCTCTCGGAATCAATGGCCGCCACGGACTAGCCCAATACCAAGAACTAGGTTACCTCTCTACCGACCACCACGAAAGTGTTAGCCATACTCTAGACTATGCCTATAGTGACTTTTGTATCGCTAGCTGTGCCAAAAAACTAGAGAACATAGAAATCGCTGAAACCTACAAGGCTGCTTCACAAAATTACCGCCAGCTATTTGACGCTGAGACAGGTTACATGCGAGCACGAGACAATCAAGGAAACTTTCACCCTGACTTCTCTCCTTATAGTTGGGGGCGAGACTACGCTGAATGCTCTGCCATTCAAGCTACTTTAGGCGTTCTCCACGACATCCCTGGCTTAATCCAACTTATGGGTGGAAAAGAAACCTTTAGCAACTATCTTTTGAAAGCTTGTCAAGATGCTCCCCTCTTTGAAACAACAGGCTATGGTTATGAAATTCACGAAATGAGCGAGATGGCTACTGCTCCTTTTGGACAAATAGCCATTTCCAACCAGCCTAGTTTCCACATCCCTTATCTCTTCCGCTACAGCGATTACCCTGACTACACTGCCCTTCTTATCAAGACGCTCCGTCAGAAAGCTTTTCACCCAAGTTGGGAAGCCTATCCTGGAGATGAAGACAATGGTAGTCTCTCTGCTTGGTACATCTGGTCAGCTCTCGGATTTTATCCAACCTGTCCAGGAAAACCAAGCTATGACCTCGGAATCCCTCTCTTTGACCATCTACGAGTCTACCTAGCTAAAGAAGATAAATGGCTGGATATCCATACTAAACAAAACCACAACCATTTTAACTTTGTCAAAGAATGCCGACTGGACAAAACACTCGTATCAACTATTCAACACCAAGACCTCCTAAAAGCTGAACAACTAACTTTCACCCTCAGCTGGCTACCAAATCACTAATAACCAAAAGAACCTTTGCATCGCGCAAAGGTTCTTCTTTTATGAAACTTGGACTTGAAGTTGATCCACAAGCTGACCATCCACCGTTAGGTTCAGATAGAAATCCAAGGTTTTATCTCCTGCGAAATACAAGGTTGGTAGCGTCAGCCTTTTTTCAGTCTCACCAGCTTGAAACGCAAGGACTTGAATCTCATCCTGATAGGCGACACCATGGACACCTGTCCCCGGTTGAATCGAAATCTTAGCCTCTAAAGAGGAGCTACTTTCACTACGTTCAATCCTAAAATGAAGAGTCTCTCCCTTTGCCACAGCTAGGCTTTTTTCTGCAAATGCTAGTTCCTGAACAACTTCTTTTTTTGATAATCCAGGAGTTTTATAAAGGGAAATCTTGGTCAATACAGGAATAGATTGTGCCTCGATAATCATCACGCGCACCTTTTGTGCCTCTACTAGCGGACCTCGCAAGAGGCGCTTATGACCAACTGTGAAGCCCCTGCCAAATTCCTGCCAGACACCATCCACCTCTACTTGCACATGAAAAGCAGCGATTCGTTGCCCTAGCTTCAAATCTTCTCTTAACTCAATTACATCAAAAGTTTTAGGAGAACCTAAGTCGAGTTCTAACTGGATGGGCAAGTCTGCATCGTTTGCCCAAGAGCTGGTCTCAAGGCCGTCTGTCAAATGGCGACAAGCAAAGTCTGCGGAAAGAGCTGGACCAGATACCTCAGCTCCCAGAGCCAAATCTTCTTTATAGAGCTCATTGCGATAGGTCACAAATTCATAAAGTCGTTCAATATCCTTTGCATCAAAGAGCCCAGCTTGATTCGGCGGAATATTAAGCAAGAGTGGAGTTCCTCGCCCTACTGAGTGAAAGTAGATTTCGACCAACTCCTCGAGAGACTTAGGATCCTGATCCTCATGGTAGAACCAGCCTGGACGGATGGAAACATCTGCCTCTCCGATTGAAAAAATCGTGCCCGAGGGATCCCCGTGCTGAAGATAGTTCAGCTCTGCTTCTGTTCCTAGCTTATCAGGATTCACCTTTTGCCACAGTGGATCACCTGCATACCCTCGTTCATTGCCAATCCAGCGGATACTGGTGCCTTCTGTTGAAAAAATCAAGCAATCGCCCTGCAGGTCACGAATGGTTTCAAACCATTTTTCAAATTCATAATTAACCTTTTGCGCGCCCTCTCCTCTGGCACCATCCATCCAAACCTCAGCGAACTTACCAGCATTCCCATAGTTAGGATTTGATAAGATTTCCTTCAACTGAGCCAGATAATAGGCATTGTAGTCCGCTTCTCGGTCCACATGATAGAGGGGACTATGGGCATCCCACGGTGACAGGTAGACCCCCATATCCATATCAAACTCTGTGGCAGCTTGGGATACTTCAAGGAGCAAGTCGCCCTTTCCTCTCCTCCAAGGACTGACCTTAACCGAATAATCTGTGTGAGCTGTCGGATAAAGGACAAAGCCATCGTGGTGCTTGACCACCAAAATCAACTTTTTGAAGCCCGTTTCCTTGAGCACACGAACCCACTCACGCGCATCCAACTGACTCGGGTTAAAGCGCTCAGGATCCTCCTGTCCAGTCCCCCATTCTTGGTCATAAAAGGTATTAGGACCGAAGTGGATAAAAGCTGCTAGTTCATCTCCCAGATAAGATAGCTGAGTCTTACTTGGTAACGGTCCATGCGGTTTGATTTTCTTCATCGTTATATATCTCCTTCTTTAGCAACTTCTCTTGTTCACAAGGTTATCCACAGGTTGTGGATAATAAACCATGATCTAACAGCCAGCTCTTTCCAACTCAAACTGGTAGGCTCAGGATTTTTCTCCTCAATATTCCCTCTTCAAACAGCTCTGTCATATGATTCTGCTAACACCTCTCAGAATGCTACTCTCCATAATTATTCTCAGGCTTCTTTCAGGTCATTGTGTGAAGACCATTCACTCTCCAGACTTTTCCACAGATTGTGAATAAGTGATTATTCTAAACTATCACCTCGTCGACTATAACAAAAAATAAAAAGAGGGTCAATAAGATAATTATCTCTTCCTAAATACTCAGAAAAGATTCTATAATTTGTACAATTGAACAAGAAATGCTTCTCCAAAATCTATCTTCAAAAGAATGTTGCATCTTTTTATCCTTTCACACAAACATTTCTCTTTATACAGATCCAAGTGATAACCAGATGATAATTGGACACTTTTTGGTTATTTGTGTATTTTTTGAAAAATTTTTTAAAAAAATTTTATATCCTCTTTAATAGAAGTTTATGCATTTGTATATATGTATTCCATCCTATGTTGTGTATAATAACATAAAATTGTGCTAAATATCATAATTTATATTATTTTCCGAGAAATTATAGCCATTGACATTACCTAGGAATTGCGTTATAACATACATGTAAGCGGTACCCAAAATGGTGCCAAGTCAAAATTTTTAAGGAGGAAAATACATGTCTTCACATCCAATTCAGGTCTTCTCAGAAATTGGGAAACTGAAAAAAGTTATGTTGCACCGTCCAGGCAAGGAGTTAGAAAACTTGTTGCCGGACTATCTTGAAAGGCTTCTTTTTGATGATATTCCTTTCTTGGAAGATGCTCAAAAAGAACATGATGCATTTGCCCAAGCTCTTCGCGATGAAGGAATTGAGGTTCTCTACCTAGAACAACTCGCTGCTGAATCATTGACCTCTCCAGAAATCCGCGATCAATTTATCGAGGAATACTTAGACGAAGCCAACATCCGTGATCGTCAAACCAAGGTTGCTATTCGTGAATTGCTTCACGGCATCAAGGACAACCAAGAATTGGTTGAAAAAACAATGGCTGGGATTCAAAAAGTTGAATTGCCAGAAATTCCTGACGAAGCTAAAGATCTAACTGACTTAGTTGAATCAGATTATCCATTTGCAATTGACCCGATGCCAAACCTCTATTTCACTCGCGACCCATTTGCAACAATTGGAAACGCCGTATCGCTTAACCACATGTTTGCAGACACTCGTAACCGTGAAACACTCTACGGTAAGTATATCTTCAAATACCACCCAATCTATGGCGGAAAAGTGGATTTGGTCTACAACCGTGAAGAAGATACGCGTATCGAAGGTGGAGACGAGCTAGTTCTTTCTAAAGACGTCCTTGCAGTAGGTATTTCTCAACGTACAGACGCAGCTTCTATCGAAAAACTTTTGGTCAACATCTTCAAGAAAAATGTTGGCTTCAAGAAAGTTTTGGCCTTTGAATTTGCTAACAACCGTAAATTCATGCACTTGGATACTGTCTTCACTATGGTAGACTATGACAAATTCACTATTCACCCAGAAATCGAAGGCGACCTTCACGTTTACTCAGTTACTTACGAAAACGAAAAACTTAAAATCGTTGAAGAGAAAGGTGACTTAGCTGAACTTCTTGCTCAAAACCTTGGTGTAGAAAAAGTTCATTTGATTCGTTGCGGTGGTGGCAATATCGTAGCAGCTGCGCGTGAACAATGGAACGACGGTTCTAACACTTTGACCATCGCACCTGGTGTGGTAGTTGTTTATGACCGCAATACCGTGACCAATAAGATTTTGGAAGAATACGGGCTTCGCTTGATTAAGATTCGCGGAAGTGAATTGGTTCGGGGCCGTGGTGGACCTCGTTGTATGTCTATGCCATTTGAACGTGAAGAAGTGTAATCGCTGTTCGGCATTCGTCAATAGAAAATGTAAAAAATAGAAAGAGGAAATAATAAAATGACAAATTCAGTATTCCAAGGACGCAGCTTCTTAGCAGAAAAAGACTTTACCCGTGCAGAGTTAGAATACCTTATTGGTCTTTCAGCTCACTTGAAAGATTTGAAAAAACGCAATATTCAACACCACTACCTTGCTGGCAAGAATATCGCTCTCCTATTTGAAAAAACATCTACTCGTACTCGTGCAGCCTTTACAACTGCGGCTATCGACCTTGGTGCTCACCCAGAATACCTCGGAGCAAATGATATTCAGTTGGGTAAAAAAGAATCTACTGAAGATACTGCTAAAGTATTGGGACGTATGTTTGACGGGATTGAATTCCGCGGATTCAGCCAACGTATGGTTGAAGAATTGGCAGAATTCTCAGGCGTTCCAGTATGGAACGGTCTAACTGACGAATGGCACCCAACTCAAATGCTCGCTGACTACTTGACTGTTCAAGAAAACTTCGGTCGCTTGGAAGGCTTGACATTGGTATACTGTGGTGATGGACGTAACAACGTTGCCAACAGCTTGCTCGTAACAGGTGCTATCCTTGGTGTCAATGTTCACATCTTCTCACCAAAAGAACTCTTCCCAGAAAAAGAAATCGTTGAATTGGCAGAAGGATTTGCTAAAGAAAGTGGCGCACATGTTCTCATCACTGAAGATGCTGATGAAGCAGTTAAAGATGCAGACGTTCTTTACACAGACGTTTGGGTATCAATGGGTGAAGAAGACAAATTCGCAGAACGTGTAGCTCTTCTTAAACCTTACCAAGTCAATATGGACTTAGTTAAAAAAGCAGGCAATGAAAACTTGATCTTCCTACACTGCTTGCCAGCATTCCACGATACTCACACTGTTTATGGTAAAGACGTTGCTGAAAAATTTGGTGTAGAAGAAATGGAAGTAACAGACGAAGTCTTCCGCAGCAAGTACGCTCGCCACTTCGATCAAGCAGAAAACCGTATGCACACTATCAAAGCTGTTATGGCTGCGACACTTGGTAACCTTTATATTCCTAAAGTATAATTTTAGATAATAAACCGTCTACCAACAGCTATGAGGGCTGCGACTAATAGCTTTAGTCCGGTCCTCTTTTATATAATGGTAATCTATTATTTCTTATAAAATATGTGAAAAATCATTAAATTGAAATCTAAACGCATTCTATTGAGTGTGATAAAGGAGAATTTATGGCAAATCGTAAAATTGTAGTAGCTTTGGGAGGAAATGCGATTCTTTCTTCTGACCCATCAGCAAAGGCTCAACAAGAAGCTTTAGTTGAAACAGCTAAGCATCTTGTAAAATTGATTAAAAATGGAGATGATTTGATTATCACTCACGGTAATGGACCTCAAGTTGGGAATCTCTTGCTCCAACATTTGGCATCAGACTCTGAAAAGAACCCTGCCTTCCCACTCGACTCACTTGTCGCTATGACAGAAGGTAGCATCGGTTTCTGGTTGAAAAATGCTTTGCAAAATGCTCTCTTGGATGAAGGCATCGAAAAAAATGTTGCCTCTGTTGTAACGCAAGTTATCGTAGATAAAAATGATCCAGCTTTTGTTAACTTGAGTAAACCAATCGGTCCTTTCTATTCAGAAGAAGAAGCAAAAGCAGAAGCCGAAAAGAGCGGAGCGACTTTCAAGGAAGATGCTGGCCGTGGCTGGCGTAAGGTCGTTGCCTCACCAAAACCTGTTGACATCAAAGAAATTGAAACCATCCGTACTCTTTTAAATAATGGTCAAGTCGTCGTAGCTGCAGGTGGTGGCGGTATTCCCGTCGTCAAAGAAAACAATGGACATTTGACTGGTGTCGAAGCGGTTATTGATAAAGACTTCGCTTCCCAACGTTTGGCAGAATTGGTTGATGCAGACCTCTTCATCGTTTTGACAGGTGTAGATTATGTATTTGTTAACTACAACAAGCCAAACCAGGAAAAATTGGAACATGTGAATGTTGCCCAGCTGGAAGAATATATCAAACAAGATCAGTTTGCACCAGGTAGCATGCTTCCAAAAGTAGAAGCAGCTATCGCTTTTGTCAATGGTCGTCCAGAAGGAAAAGCAGTTATTACTTCCCTTGAAAATCTAGGCGCCTTGATTGAATCTGAAAGCGGAACAATTATTGAAAAAGGATAAGTTGTTTTACTAATAAGATGTATTCTATTTCTAGTATCTTTATATCAAATTAGAAATTATTCTTGAAAACATGTACAATATTTCAAAAGATACTAGTTTTAGACTTTAATATGGTAAAACAAATATAAATAGAAAGCGTTTTCTTGAATGTTTATTTAAGAAAGTAGTTGGTTTTTTACACTTTGTTAGACATCAGGAGGAAAAACAAATGAGTGAAAAAGCTAAAAAAGGGTTTAAGATGCCTTCATCTTACACCGTATTATTGATAATCATTGCTATTATGGCAGTGCTAACTTGGTTTATCCCTGCGGGGGCCTTTATAGAAGGTATTTACGAGACTCAGCCTCAAAATCCACAAGGGATTTGGGATGTCCTCATGGCACCGATTCGGGCTATGCTAGGTACTCATCCAGAGGAAGGTTCGCTCATTAAAGAAACGAGCGCAGCGATTGATGTAGCCTTCTTCATCCTTATGGTTGGTGGTTTCCTTGGCATTGTCAACAAAACTGGTGCTCTTGACGTAGGGATTGCCTCTATCGTGAAGAAGTATAAGGGCCGCGAAAAAATGTTAATTTTGGTACTGATGCCTTTGTTTGCCCTCGGTGGTACAACTTATGGTATGGGGGAAGAAACAATGGCCTTCTATCCACTCCTTGTGCCAGTTATGATGGCCGTTGGTTTTGATAGCCTGACTGGTGTTGCAATTATTTTGCTCGGTTCTCAAATCGGCTGTTTGGCATCTACTCTGAATCCATTTGCGACAGGTATTGCTTCAGCGACTGCGGGAGTTGGTACAGGGGACGGTATCGTACTTCGTCTGATCTTCTGGGTTACCTTGACTGCTCTTAGTACTTGGTTTGTTTACCGTTATGCGGATAAGATTCAAAAAGATCCGACTAAGTCACTGGTTTATAGTACTCGCAAAGAAGATTTGAAACACTTTAACGTAGAAGAATCTTCATCTGTAGAATCTACACTTAGCAGCAAACAAAAATCAGTTCTCTTCTTATTTGTGTTGACATTCATCTTGATGGTATTGAGCTTCATTCCATGGACAGACCTTGGCGTTACCATTTTTGATGACTTTAATGCTTGGTTGACTGGTCTTCCAGTTATTGGTAATATTGTCGGTTCATCTACTTCTGCACTAGGTACTTGGTACTTCCCAGAAGGCGCAATGCTCTTTGCCTTTATGGGTATCCTGATTGGTGTTATTTATGGTCTTAAAGAAGATAAGATTATCTCTTCCTTCATGAATGGTGCTGCTGACTTGCTCAGTGTTGCCTTGATCGTAGCGATTGCTCGTGGTATTCAAGTTATCATGAACGACGGTATGATTACCGATACAATCCTCAACTGGGGTAAAGAAGGCTTGAGCGGTCTATCTTCACAAGTCTTTATCGTTGTAACTTATATCTTCTATCTACCTATGTCATTCTTGATCCCATCTTCATCTGGTCTTGCCAGCGCAACTATGGGTATCATGGCTCCACTTGGAGAATTTGTAAATGTCCGTCCTAGCTTGATTATCACTGCTTACCAATCTGCTTCAGGTGTCTTGAACTTGATTGCACCAACATCTGGTATTGTGATGGGAGCTCTTGCACTTGGACGTATCAACATTGGTACTTGGTGGAAATTCATGGGCAAACTCGTAGTCGCTATTATTGTAGTGACCATCGCCCTTCTTCTCCTTGGAACCTTCCTTCCATTCCTATAAAATAGTGAGTGAGGTGATTCCATGAAAATAGATATAACAAATCAAGTTAAAGATGAATTTCTTATATCATTAAAAACCTTGATTTCCTATCCTTCAGTACTCAATGAAGGAGAAAATGGAACACCTTTTGGACAAGCAATCCAAGATGTCCTAGAAAAAACTTTAGAGATTTGTCAAGACATAGGTTTCACTACCTATCTTGACCCTAAAGGTTATTACGGATATGCAGAAATCGGTCAGGGAGCAGAGCTTCTGGCCATTCTCTGTCATTTGGATGTTGTTCCATCAGGTGATGAAGCAGATTGGCAGACACCGCCATTTGAAGCAACTATCAAAGACGGCTGGGTATTCGGACGTGGTGTCCAAGATGATAAAGGCCCTTCGCTCGCAGCTCTCTATGCAGTAAAAAGCTTGCTGGACCAAGGTATTCAGTTCAAAAAGCGCGTACGCTTTATCTTTGGTACCGATGAGGAAACCCTCTGGCGCTGCATGGCACGCTACAATACCATCGAAGAACAGGCCAGTATGGGCTTTGCACCTGACTCATCTTTTCCTCTGACCTATGCTGAAAAAGGGCTTCTACAGGTCAAACTTCATGGCCCTGGATCGGATCAACTAGAGCTTGAAGTAGGAGGCGCCTTTAACGTTGTACCAGACAAGGCCAACTACCAAGGTCCCCTCTATGAACAGGTTTGTAACGATCTCAAAGAAGCTGGTTATGATTACCAATCCACTGAACAAACCGTAACGGTTCTCGGAGTGCCAAAGCATGCTAAGGATGCTAGTCAAGGTATCAATGCTGTCATCCGACTAGCTACCATTCTTGCTCCTCTCCAAGAACACCCTGCTCTCAGCTTTCTTGCAACACAAGCAGGTCAAGACGGCACAGGAAGACAAATCTTTGGTGATATAGCAGATGAACCTTCTGGTCACCTATCCTTTAATGTCGCAGGTCTCATGATCAATCATGAACGTTCTGAAATCCGTATTGACATTCGGACTCCTGTCTTAGCTGACAAGGAAGAACTAGTAGAGTTGCTTACAAGATGTGCACAAAACTACCAACTCCGCTACGAAGAGTTTGACTATCTAGCGCCTCTATACGTCGCAAAAGACAGTAAACTCGTTAGCACACTGATGCAAATCTACCAAGAAAAGACTGGCGATAACAGTCCTGCTATTTCATCCGGTGGTGCCACTTTTGCTCGCACCATGCCAAATTGTGTAGCCTTCGGCGCCTTATTCCCAGGAGCGAAGCAGACAGAACATCAGGCAAATGAATGTGCCGTTCTAGAAGATTTGTACCGTGCTATGGATATTTATGCCGAAGCCGTCTATCGACTTGCAACTTAATCAGGCAACTGTTTCTACCAAAGAAAATCGACCGATTAATGAACTGCACCCCAAAAGTTAGACAGAATAAATCTAACTTTTGGGGTGTTTTATTATGAAATTGAGTTATGAAGATAAAGTTCAGATCTATGAACTAAGAAAGCAAGGACAAAGCTTCAAACAGCTTTCAAAAAGATTTGTGTGGATGTTTCTGGTCTAAAGTCATCTGAATCTTTGAGATGAGCTTTATAAATCGATTTTTTCAGTTTTTGCACTGGTGTTTCGATAAACTCAAACTTTTTAGCCGTGGTATTGCCTGATTTTATAGTATATTGAAACTAGAATAGTACACCTCTACTTCTAAAACATTTTTAGAAATCGATTTGACTGTCCTGATCGATTTGTCCTGTGCTTATTTCATTTTACTATATTTGAGCCACTTCGTCTTTAACGGCTTTATTCATAAGCTCTTGTAATTTTTCTTTACTATCAATTACTTCTGATTTTCCGTTGTAATTTATTGTAATAGGTTTTAACTTACCTAATTTCTCGACACGCTCATTAATTTGATCTTTTTTGAAGGCTGCATATGTTTTTCCTAAGATTTTTTCGAAAATATATTTATCAGATAGCGGTTTGCCTTCTTCTTCAGCTTGGTTTTTGTATTGATTTGAAACATAAGGAACAAATCCTTCATAGTAACCTAATGCTCCCATAAGTTCAAAAGCTTGTTTTCTAATTCAAACCATTGCAACTCAGATTTCAGCTTTTCAGATAAATCCTGCTCATCCAAATAATGACTTGAAATTAGTGCTGAACTCGTTTCTGTAGCCTGTACAGGCTGAGCACCCATACCAGCAAAAAATAAACTCGTTCCTAGCAAGACCGAACAAGCTCCTATTGCATATGGCCTCAAAGAAAAACGCTGCTTTCTCTCAAATTGAAATTCTTTCATCCCATCTCCCATCATTCATTATTACTGTATATTTTGTATATCAGAAATAGTTTGTATTCACAAATCTTTCTAGTTATTCCCTTATCATTCCTAATTAAGGGAGATAACATACAATAATTTTTAGTTAAATGTATATCGATGTTTTTTGTTTTTCTTAATAAACGCAATACAAAAAGAGCCTGTTGCCAAGCTCTTTATACTCAATGAAAATCAAAGAGCAAACTAGGAAACTAGCCACAGGTTGCTCAAAACACCGTTTTGAGGTAGTAGATAAGACTGACGAAGTCAGCTCAAAACACTGTTTTGAGGTTGCAGATAGAACTGACGAAGTCAGTAACATCTATACGGCAAGGCGACGCTGACGTAGTTTGAAGAGATTTTCGAAGAGTATTAGTCTATTATTTCTTCTCAGCGCGAAGGGCTGACAAGATTTGTGTTCGGATATCATCCACACCATTTGGAGTATTTGGTAAAAAGATAGTTTGATTTCCTTTAGAGGCAAAGGTATTCAAGGTATCCAAATACTGGTTGGTCAAGAGGATAGACATGATTTGTTCTTCTGTCATGCCAACATTGGCTTCCTTGAGTTCGGTGATAGACTCTGCCAATCCATCCACAATCGCCTTACGTTGTTGGGCAATCCCCACACCATGAAGGCGGTCTTTTTCTGCTTCTGCTTCAGCTGCAGTGACAATTTTAATCTTGTCAGCTTCCGCCAATTCTTGTGCTGCGACCCGCTTACGTTGCGCCGCATTGATTTCATTCATGGATTGCTTAACTTCTGCATCCGGTTCGACCTTGGTAATCAAGGTTTTCACGATAATGTAGCCGTAAGTGGTCATTTCTTCTGCTACTTGGTGTTGAACTTCAAGGGCAATCTCATCTTTTTTCTCAAACAATTCATCCAAGGTTAATTTTGGAACAGAAGAGCGAAGAGCATCTTCGATATAAGATTTAATCTGAGATTCTGGACGTATGAGTTTATAGTAAGCATCTGTCACGCTCTGCTCGTTGACACGGTACTGAGTCGCTACATTCATCATAACGAACACATTGTCCTTGGTCTTAGTCTCAACCACAATATCACTTTGCAACAAGCGCAACTGAATCCGTGCTGCAATCGAGTCAATCCCAAAAGGCAAGCGAATATGAATACCGCTATTAGCAACCTTTTGGTATTTCCCAAAGCGTTCAATAATCGCCACCGACTGCTGACGAACCACATAAACTGTACTCAGTGTGACTATCACCAATAGGAGCACACAAACAATCAGAAAAATCATGAAAAATATTGCCATAATGGAACCTCCACAAGTATTTTTCTAGTATTATAGCACATTTAAAGAAGGCTGTGCCGTTTTTACTGCGATTTTTCCTGAAATGTCAATAATTAGAGGTGAATTGTCCTATTGTCGTCTAATCTCTTGCTAAAATAACTCTTTATAAAAGGCAATCGTTTCTTCTAAGGTTGGCATAAATGGATTTCCTGGTGCGCAGGCATCAATCAAGGCATTCTTAGAAAGGTATTCAAAGTCGAAATCTTTTTCTTCAATACCAAGTTCAGTCAATTTCTTAGGAATACCTACTGTCTCAGAAAGCTTCTCAATCTCAGCAATCGCATAATCGGCACACTCTTGATCTGATTTACCTTCCACATGAAGGCCCAAGGCTTTGGCAACATTGCGGAAAGCTTCTGGTACACGTTTAGCATTTTCACGTTCTATAACTGGTAGCAACATGGCACAGCAAACACCATGTGGCAAATTATATACTGCACCGAGTTGGTGAGCCATTGAGTGAACATAACCAAGACCAGCATTATTAAAGCTCATACCACCAAGGAAGATGGCATTGACCATACCTTCACGCGCTTCAATATCGTGTCCATTTGCTACAGCGCGAGGAAGGTATTCCTTGATAAGCTCAATTGCTCCGATAGAGAGTTTCTTGGTCACATCATAAGCACCAGGTGTTACCAAAGCTTCAACAGCATGGGTCAGAGCATCCATACCAGTAGCAGCAGTCAAGCCTTTAGGTTTGGAAAGCATGAGTTCCGGGTCATTAACAGAGATAAGAGCAAGGCTATTCTTGTCAACCATTACCATCTTAACCTTGCGTTCTTCATCGGTAATCACATAGTTAATAGTGATTTCTGCAGAAGTTCCTGCCGTTGTATTGATAGCCACAACTGGCAAGCCTTTTTTAGCAGACTTATGAAGCCCTTCATAATCCTGTGGTTTTCCACCATTTGTAGCCATGATAGAAATACAACTAGCTGCATCCTGTGGAGAACCCCCGCCAAGACTGATGATAAAGTCACAGCCATGTTCTTGCAAAGCAGCTACCCCATCTGTGACATTTTTACAAGTAGGGTTTGGCTCTACATCGCTAAAGATGACATATTCGATTCCTTCTGTATCCAGTGGTTTTAAAACCTTAGGTAAAATGTCACTGCCTTCGATGTACTTATCTGTCACCAAAAGTGCCTTTTTATAGCCAAGTTCCTTGATATAAGGACCCACTTCATTTACAACACCTTTACCAATAAGGTTGACTGCCGGAACATAAAATGTAGCCATATAATTTTCCTCCTGCGCCTTTGCGCTATCTATTTAACATCATTATATTACTTTTTGTATTCGTTTTCAATTATTTGTGAATTGTTTAACAAATCTTTTTAAAAGGATAGGAGGGACGTAAGTTCACCTCCTATATAAACAAGTTTTATTTATGTAGTGGTCCCAACAACTGACATGCACGATAGTCTGCTGATTCTAGATCTTCTGTTCCAAATAAGGACCAATTTTTAGGTCTAAAGATATCTTCCTCAGGTACATTATGCATATTGACAGGAATTCTCAACATAGAAGCCAGGGTAATCAAGTCTGCTCCAATGTGGCCATATGTTATGGCTCCGTGATTAGCTCCCCAATTATTCATGACGTCATAGACAGACTTGAAAGCACCTTTTCCTGTCAAACGTGGAGCAAACCAAGTAGTTGGCCATCCTGGATCTGTACGATTATCTAAAGTATGGTGAACATCTTCAGGAAGTTCAAGTGTGTAACCTTCTGCAATTTGTAGCACTGGACCAACCCCTTTTAGAAGATTGAGACGTACCATTGTTACTGGCATATCCCCCTTCGTCAAGAAACGAGTTGAGAATCCTCCTCCACGGAAGTACTCGCGGTTTGCTGGTGGGAAGTCTGTATTTTCAAGCATAGCCTGCACTTCACTTTCTTCCAACTCCCAGAATGGTTTCATAACAGGTTTGCCATCTCGAGTAGCTTGCCCTGTACCATCCAATGTACAAGAACCAGAGTTGATTAGATGTAAGAAGCCAGCTGCAGCACAACCCTCTAAAGTATGTCCCGTTACACGTTTAACAGCCTCTGGACTCCAATAAGTGCGCACATCAGCAAAGATTTGTGGAGTATTTGTTAATAGATAATTAAAGAGCATAGACACACCATTTAGTGAATCATTCTCTGTCGCAAATACAAATGGTTTTCGAATACCATTCCAGTCAAACTGAGTATTGAGGAAAGTTTCCATAAAATCTCCATTTGGAAAATGGTCTGTCCACTGACGTTGACCTTGGAAACCAGCTACTAAAGCATGGTGACCAACTGCTTCTTCCTCAAAACCAAGTTCAGCAAGTCTTGGGTTACCAACCATTAAGTCACGTCCAATCATGAACATCTTAATAACAAATTCCCATTGTTTTTCTTTCTCTTCTTTAGAAAGAATCAAATCCTCACGATTTCGGTCAACTCCTTCTTTGATATGTTCTTTTACCCAAACCATAGCACGTTCAAACTCTTCAGGGTCGTAAATACCACGGTCCATACGGCGCGTGAACTCCGTCATATCTACCGATTCATTTCGCATTCCTAAGTATTCTTGGAAGAAATCTGGATTTACAATAGAACCGCCAATCCCCATCGAAACACTACCCATTGATAGGTAAGCAGTGTCTCTCATCAAGCCAGTTGCAAGAGCTGCACGCCCATAACGTAAAAGTTTTTCTTTGACATCTTCTGGAATAGCTGTATCACTAGCTTCCTGGACGTCTCTACCATAAATCCCAAAGGCTGGAATCCCTTTTTGAGCATGTGAAGCTAGTACAGCTGCAAGATAGACAGCTCCTGGGCGTTCTGTCCCATTAAATCCCCAAATAGCATGAGGAATATCTGGAGACATATCCATAGTTTCACTACCATAACACCAGCATGGTGTAACTGTAATTGTTGCGCAAACATTTGATTTTTTAAACAACTCATGGGAAGCTGCAGCCTCTGGTACACGGCCAATAGTAGATGGAGAAATCACGCATTCCACAGGTTCCCCATCTGGATATTTCAATGTGCTTGAAATCAAATCTGCCACACTTTTAGCCATGTTCATTGTTTGCACTTCAAGTGATTCGCGTACACCTTGACGACGACCATCAATAGTCGGACGAATACCAATACGTGGATGTTGAATCATACTATTTTCCTCTTATTTTTCTGTTTCTTTCATACTACCATCGCCATTATATTTACGGTAGCCTGGGTGACGACCTGTAACCTTATAATTTTCTCGCATTGAGAATAGACGTTCTAAAGTCGGACGAGCAATTTCTTGCTCCTCAATGCCCTTTGTAGAAAGTAACATTCTTCCGTGGAAGGTTGTCTTTGCGACTAATTCTAAAGTTTCCATACGGTAGTATGCTGTAATTACATCGCTTCCGACAGTCAGAGCTCCATGATTTTCTAATAGCATGACATCATGATCGGGCAGATAAGGTGTAATTGCTTCTGGCACTTCCATTGTAGACGGAACTCCAAATGGCGTTATAGGAATTGCCCCTACCACAATCGCGCTCTCAATTAGTGAATAAGTATCTAAAGGAATGTGTGCAAGAGCAAATCCTGTTGCAATCGGTGGATGCGCGTGAACAACTGAACGGACATCCTCACGTTCTTCGTAACAACGAATGTGCATTTTAATTTCACTAGAGGGCCGGTAATCACCTTCTGCTTCTAAAATCTCTCCTTTGAGATTTAACTTCACCAGCTTTTCTGGTGTAATAAAACTTTTGCTGATACCAGTAGGTGTTGCAAGAATGGTATCCTCATCTAATCGAACAGATACATTCCCATCGTTAGCAGCAACCCAACCAAGTTGCCACATCTTATGACAAACATCACAAATCTGTTCACGAATTAATTTTTCATCTTGAGACATAAACTCACTCCTTTCTAAAAATGAAGTTCGAATTCAAGATTTCCGTTACTGTTAATGGTAATAGTAACCATATGATTTTTCTGATCAAAATTGAGAGATGGCTGATCATAGGAATTATTTGTTCCTGATAATGAATGAATAGTAGGAAGTTTATCTATACCTCTTAATACTATCTTTGTAACCCTTTTCTCTCCAAACTGAGTATCTTTGATATAATGTTCTTCAATCCACTTAATGGCACCTTTCTTGGTCAATTGTGGTAGTTTCTTTGCCTGATTTGCATCTTGAGCATTAGACCATAGTGAATCTTTATTTGTTCTAAAATTATTTAAATTCACTTTCAATCCATTACTTATTCTCTCAAAAATACCATAGGTATGAGGTTCAAATTCAACATCCATTTCTAAAGAATTAAATTTTAATTTCCCAGTCTGTTTAACATTCTCATTTACCTTGTAATTATAGACAAACCATCTATTATCTAATTTCTGAGCAAAGATATCTCCTTCATAATTCATAGGATACAGCTTATTTAAGTATTCTTTTCTAGCCTGAGTAGAGCTAAATTCTGGAGAAGTGATTTCCTTAATCTGAATATGGCTACCCGAAACAGACTCTTTCAATTTATCTGTTTTTAAAACACCTGGAATAGCTGGAATAACATTATAACGACCAGTCATGTATAATGGAGTTTGTTCTCTATCAGTATTTACGTTTACAAAGAACTTACCATTTCCTTTATTTGAATAGTCTCCATGTATGAATACTTTTGTATCCTCAAGTACCTTTTCTTTGGATGGTGCTGGATGCGCTATTACATATCTAAAAAATTCTTTTATTACTTCACTAAAGAGTAAGCTTTCTTTATTATTTACACCATAGGTATAAGCTGGGTGTTCAAAATTATAAACTACACCTCCATTAAGGTAAATCCCTAAAGCTTCTTCTCCTAGCATAGACTCTGGTTCAGTCAACCATTGTCTATCTCCTTGACTTTTTCCGATATTACCACTTGCAAACAGTTTCCATTTACCTGTCTCATACCACTTCCAAGTATCCATCAAACCACCCCATTGATAAGTATGATTTGAAAGCCAAAGTCCCTTCATATAACTTTCTGTAGTTGAATCATTTCCCTCAGCAGCAGGTGTATTTTTGAACATGAAAATAAGGTTCTTCCAGTACTTATCAACAGATTTCTGAAATGCTATCTTACCGTTTTTTCCAAATGCTTTTTCTATTGCAGAACCATTATTTTGTTCAGCCCATATAAAATATCCTCCATTTTTAGCTGATACTTTTAAGTAATCTGCCGCCTTATTTTCAATATCATTTGCCCAAATCCAATAATTCTCTGTACTGAAAATACCATGCAAATTTGGATATTTTTGATACATTTTATCAATCCAGCTGGTACTTAACCAATGTGCCGAAGTATAATAAGGCATATTACCAGCAGTGTAAACCGTCAGAATAACTGGAATTGGTTCATTTTTTCCAGTCTTAGGATTTACATATTTCGCTGCTTCTTCTAACATATGTTCATAAAAATCTCTAGCAGCTCCATCTCTTTTAGGAAGATCATCTGGATGTAACTGTATAACAGTATATGGTTTTAAGTCATCTGGTATATTCTCCCACTTACCTGTTAATGTATCTCCTCCCCAAAAAGTATATTTCCCTTGGTTAAACTCTTCTCCGTTAGCATATAAAGGCATCATAAGTAACGGATGTTCATTATTAATTTCACGACGTTTATCAACTTCTGACCAATCATTAGGATTCTTAAATTTACCATTTGCCATAAACAAGGCTCCACCTAAAACCAATTCGTCAGCCCATGTATGTTTCCCTGAATATGATTTAAGTTCTATTGTCTGTGTATCTTTGGGAATTTCAACATCAACCAGAAATGCCGATGTATCATACTTAATTCCTTTTGGATATTTTGAATCTGATGAGTAAATGACTTTACCATCCGCAACAACTTCAAATTTTTGAATATCTGCGTAATCTGAATTTAAATGATTTGCACTCCTATCAATTCCGACATAGGAAATAAATCTTGTAACATTAGCACCCGAAACATCATATTTTATACTAGACGGGTTACTTGCTACAGTTCCCAATCCCTTATTAAATTCGACTTCCTTACCGTCAATTAGTAATTTTATTTTATTATTAGACCCGTTATTACCAGGTGTAAACGGTTTATCTTTCTGAACTGTTTTTGATTTATCGTCATCACCATGAGTAGCATCAACCCATTCTAAATCAGAAAGATATACTCCTCCATTAATTCCTTTATTAAGAAGATCTGGAGTTATAGTTTGAGTACTAACAGTTTTAATAAGTTTAGCATCAGCAAATACAACCTCATCACCCCATGTATGTTCTCCTGCGAATGATTTTAAGGATATTTTTTTAGCGTTTTGTGGAATTGTCACACTAATAAATTGTGCCTGGGTATTATATCTGAATCCTTCTGGATTAGTTACACTACTAGAATAGACAACCTTTCCATCAATTTCTATTTCTATTCTATCCACTACTGCATGGTCTGATCTAGAACTATTAGCACTTTGATCAATTCCTATATAAGTTTCAAATTTTTCAAACCCTTGACCGCTGATATCATAGCTGATTACTGATGGAGAATCTGCGACTGTTCCTATTCCTTTATCAAAATATTTAACTTTATCATCAGAAGTGAGCAATGAAATCTTAGTATGCTCTCCTTTATTTCCTGTTGTAAATGGAGCATCTTTTTGTACTGTTTTTGTTTTATCTATATCACCATGAGTTGCAGAAGACCAATCCATATCTGAAAGATATGTCATCTCTTTATCAATTTCTTTATCTTTAGTAATAAGTTTTTCTAAGTTATTCCCTGTTACTCTAGCAGTTTCAGTACTAGCTCTGTTATTAGAATTACTTTGAACTACATCTGCATAAACCAAATTACTTCCTAAAAAACTTGTTAAAACAGCCGTAGCTATTAAAATCTGTTTTGCTATTTTTTTACTTTCCATTTTTATTTCCTCAATATTTACATACAACTTCTTCAATAACAAATAATTTTGTAAGATATTCTGGAACACAAAGTGCTAAATTACTTAAACTTACTTTTATTCCAGCATTCATTAATTCATCTCCATAAAAGAACTCATCAAATCCAGAGACGGAATAGCATTTATCTTTATCTAAACCACTAAAATAAACTCTTGTATAACCTGGATTCAACTTACTATTCAATTGAGCATACAATAAAATCGATTGGCATTTATCTTTTGAAACAACTTGCCAACTAGCAGAATCACAACTAAAAGGACTGTTTATCCTATAGAAATCCCCATATTGAAGCAATGAACGATATTTTTTATAAAACTGAATTTGTTCTCTCACTTGTTCTTTTTCTTCTACCGACAATCTCGTAACATCTAATTCATAACCGAAAGAACTAAAATAAGCTACATTTGTCCTAGTGTCCAAACTCGTTTGTCTTCCACTTTGTTCATTTGGAGAAATAGAAACATGGGCTGTCATCATTGATGGAGAATATCCATAAGAAGTTCCATGCTGAATTTTCAATCTTTCTATCGGGTCCGTATCATCACTCGTCCACGCTTGCGGTGCATAATACATAAGTCCTAAATCAAAACGTCCACCACCTGAAGAACAAGATTCAAATAGAACTGAAGGGAACTTAGTTATTAAACGATCTAATAACTGATAAAGACCTAAGATATATCGATGACCAAATTCCATCTGCTGTTCAGAATCAAGTTCAATACTATAAATATCTGTTATATGACGATTCATATCCCATTTGATATAATCCAGATTTGTTTTGATTATGATTTTAGAAATAGAATCAAAAAGGTAATCAACAACTTCCTGTCTCGTCAAATCCAACACATATTGATTTCTTCCTACTGACTTCTCTCTGTCTAACAAATGGATAGTCCAATCGGCATGATTCTTGTACAAATCACTATCAATAGAAATCATTTCAGGCTCAAACCACAAACCAAATTGTAAACCTATTTTGTGAATTTCATCTGCAAGAAATCCAATACCTTCAGGAAGGCGACTTCTATCTGTTACCCAATCCCCCAGAGAACTTTTGTCATCTTTCCTATGACCAAACCAACCATCATCCAGTACAAATAATTCTATCCCTAAATCTTTAGCAGCCTTTGCTAAATCTAAAATTTTTTCTGTACCCAAGTCAAAATAAAATGTTTCCCAACTATTGAGTATTATAGGACGACTAGCTTGAGAAAAATTAGGATTAACTAAATGATGTCGATAAAAATCTGATAGTTGTTGGCTCATCTGATTCATCCCTTGATCAGAATAGATCACAATTGCTTCTGGTGTCACAAAACTTTCGGCAGGATTTAATAAAAAACGAAATTCTACTGGATTTATTCCTACCGTTACTCTAGCGGTGTCAAAATGGTCAACTTCAATCATATTTTGAAAATTTCCAGAATAGATAAAGTTAAAACCATAAACCTCACCACTATGCTCTGTAGTTTCCCTCCTTGATAGCATAAAGAAAGGATTTTGCTGAGGACTTGATGAGTATCTCAAGCTATCTATTGCTTGAATACCTGGTCTAAGCGAAGTTCTATATAACTGACGTTCCCTCAGCCATGCTCCAGAAAATTGAATAAAGTCATATTGACTATCAGGTAGATCTAGCTGTAAGCTCATTGCTTTCAAAAGAGTCAACTTATTATTGCTATTATTTAAAAATTCCGTATTTCTAACTAAGACATTGTATTCCGGAAAAATTGTGTAATTTAGTCTAACAGTTAAATCTAATATGGAATCTGTTAAAATAATCGTTAATGTTTCCGCACACTGACCAATATCATCAAATGTTGAAGGTAGAGAGTTAAGACGATTTTTCCCTTTTTCAAGTTCAAAACCTTGATATTTTAGTGTCGTTATCCTACTACCATTCATTCCTTGAACTTGAAAGGCTGGATGCCGAAAATCTCCTTTCCCATATGAAGAATATTCATTTTGTATCATAGACTGTTGAATATCCTCAAATTCTTCAGAAAAAGATACTTCAAATCCTCTTTTTTCATAGGCCATCAATTGGTTATAATTTTCCTTGACATGAATCCTTTTCCCAAAATGTAGATGTTGAAGTTCCCCATTTTCTAAAATTCTAAAAATATAACTACTATCTTTCATTGCCAAATGAAAAACGGTCTCGTCCTTATTAATATAAATCGTCATCTCTACCTCACAATTTTTTCTTTACTTCTTCAGTATCACGATAGAGTACGGTGCCAATTCTATCTCATCTTCTTGAATAGTAAAATCTCCAATTACTCTGGTAAAATTCTCTATCGAAAGATTCTCTATTTTTATTTTTTGTTTAATCTGAGCAGGATTTCTCAGAGAGAGAATTTCAGTAGAAGTCTTCTGATTGTGACACTTATAACCATAAATTTCAAATTTTTCAGGACTTCCTCCTATTTTTTTACTATATTTTAGTGTTTGATAATTCTCCTCTATCCATTTGACGGCACGAGCATTGGCTTTCCAGCGTTCTTCATCAAACATATCAAAAGAATAGTGAAACTCCCAAAAAGCATTCCCTCTTGTTGAAATAAATAATAGATAAGCTTCAAAATCTGGTATTGATGCAAACATTTGATGATCCATGTACCAGGTATTTGCACTGACAGCATAGATTGGTTCATGATTATAAAGCGACCACATAGGTAACTGTATCTCACGTTTTTCCAAAAATTCTTGATACTGACTATCTCGGTAAGTAATCATACGATTGATATCATTACCTGCATTCTCTGTAAAGCCTACATCTTGAGATATTTGAATCCATAAACTATTGACCCACTGTAAAAACCATGGACTAGGATTTACATAAGAAGTCAAGTTTAACCAACAATCTTTTCCTCCTCTCTCCTTTCTTAGATCTATCAACAGTTGAATTAAGAACTCATAAACCGCTGTCATGGTATACATACCGTGCGGTCCACTCTTATCAGGTTTGTCAGGTTGAAGTAACCAGCCATCAATTTTCCAATAGCTGATATCGAATTCTTTTTGATATTCCAACATCTTTTTCTTCATTTGATTGAGATAGTTAAAATCAGCCACGTTTACATCATTTGAAATCAAATTTTTAGATCCAATATTTAACTCTGGATGTGCTTCTAACCAATCACTCATAATGATTTCTGTCCCATTATAACCACCTCGGGGACCAATCCACAATCCTAGGCTTGAACCAAATCCATTTACAAGATGTTTAATATTTCTCAAACCATTTGGGAATTTATGATTGAATTCCCAAACTGATTGATAGTTTGTCCAACCATCATCAACAACATAAGCATCTAAATGAACTCCATGATTTTCAAATCCATCTCGAATCTCAGAAAAACTTTTTAAAATACCTTCCTCTGTAATATCGGTCATATGGTCATACCAGGAATTATACTGTTTACGGAAATAACTAGGTTGAGCTATTCCTTCAACATATTCAAAAAATGCCTCTTGAATCTCTTCTTTTTTATAAGAACATGCTCCCCCAATAATACAAGACCACAAACTCTTTTCTTGATTTACAACAGTTCCCAAGTAATATCTTGATACATAGTGTCTACCATCTACCTTGTTTTCAGACATTGGAAATTCCATTCCTAAGAATAAAGAATTCGCATAAACAGGTTGTCCCAAGTCTACATAATAACCGGAAAAATTCGCCATTTCCTTAATACAATCTTGTCTTTTCGGATAGAAAATATTGTCTTCTGTTTCAAACTCAAAACTCTCTACCTCTACAGATTTAATAACCTCAGTAGATGATTCTAAAACTAATTGCTTCGAAAGAACATCATCCCTCGATTCAAAGATTAAACGTAAACGAATGGAAGGACAAACAAAAGAAACCTGAATTCGCGTATCTCCCTCTTCCCTAACGATTGCTGAAAAATGATTTGAAGAAAGTCTTATACCATTCTCCAATGTAATGGTAAATTCTTCTTTCGAAACATTTTCTATCATTACTCCTGCCCGTTTGTTTACGATATCAGTAGTATAAAATCGACCATCTCCCCAAAAGAAATTACGTCTTACATTTTTATTTTCAATTTTCATATAAACTACTCTCTCAACTCAATTTTGATTACGCTATCAATCAAGTCTGGTAATGGATAGGTAAAATGTGGAACTTCTCCAAACTGTGCAAAACAAATTCCTTTGTAGGCATTGGTCGTCCAGCTTTCTGAAATTTTCACCTCACTTCCATCATGAAGAAAGCTCATTCTTTTTACGTTTTCTTTACTAATACCAAGAAGAGCTAAAGGACCTATAGGTTGTTCAAATACATGAGCATAAACCGTATTTCCATTACGAGTATAGTATCCCCAATCTGGTTTTGGTAAATTTTCATCTCCACTACATCCATAAATTGCCTCGCCATTTCGAGACATCCATCGATGAAAATTATCTAATATTTTCTTACTTGAATCATTAATTCTTCCCAAAGCATCTGGGCCTACATTAAGAATCATATTTCCGTTTTTACTAACACATTCCACTAACTTTCTTATCAAAGTTTGACTAGATTTATATAGATAATCTGTAGGATTATAAGCCCAATTGTTATTCATAGTTAGACAAAGTTCCCAAGGAACAGGTTCACCTTTAAAGTTTCGAATACCTTCGTGAGGAACAATTTGCTCTGGACTAACAAAATCTCCAGCGTAAGAGGTAATTTCATCTGTAACGATACTTCCGAATCCTTCACCTGATGTTTCTAATCTATTATCTACGATAACGTTTGGCTGATAATGACGAACCATGTCTATTAATTTTGAAGCTCCCCATTTTTCACCCACCATGTCTTCATAAGAATAATCAAACCATAATATGTCAATCTGACCATAACCAGTTACAATTTCTTTAACTTGATTGTGCAAATACTCCAAATAACTGTCAAAGTTAATTTTCTCATCTCGATAGGCTTCATTTCCTCTCATTGGATGATTTAGATCAGCATATTTAGGGAAATCAGGATGGTGCCAGTCAATCAAACTAAAATATAAGCCTACTTTTAAACCTTCAGCTCGAACAGCATCTACAAATTCTTTAACTAAATCTCTACCTGCAGGTGTATTTGTTGCTTTATAATCTGTAAATTTTGAATCAAACAAACAAAACCCATCATGATGTTTAGCCGTTAAAACCATATACTTCATCCCTGCAGCTTTTGCTTGTTTAGCCCATTCTCTAGGGTTATATTCCTTAGGATCAAAAGCTCGAAAATATGGTTCATAATCTTCAATAGATAATTTCTGATGACTACGAATCCATTCCCCTTTTCCTGGAATAGAATATAACCCCCAATGAATGAACATCCCAAATCTTGCTTCTCTAAACCACTGAGTTCTACTATTGATAGTTTCAAGTGTATGTTTCATCCTTTTACTGCTCCTCCTCCTAAAGCTTCAATGAAGTATTTACTTGTAAATGCGAATAGAATGATTGGTGGTAATACGATTACAACAATAGCTGAAAATAGACCATTATAATTAGTATTAAAACTTGTAGTAAATTGACCTAGTAATGCTGGTACTGTTAATTCATTTTTATCAATCACCAACATAGATGCCCAATAATATTCATTCCAGTTATTAATAAAGGCAAGTACTGCTGCTGTTAAAATTCCTGGTCTAGCAATTGGTAACATCACTTTCCAAAAAGTTTGAGCATATGTCGCACCATCAATCTCTGCTGCCTCCTCCAATTCTTTTGGAATAATTTCAAAATAGTTCTTTATAATAAAGAAACTCATAGCAATTCCACTACAAGAGTAGACCAGAATTAGAGCAACTGGGGTATTATAAATCCCCAACTCATTTACTAATCTATAAACTGGAAAAGTCATAGCTGTTGCTGGAATAAATAGAGTAGAATACAGCATAGAAGTCACCAACTTCTTCCCTCTAAATTCCATCCTAGCAATAACATATGAAGACATGGAGATCATAACAATGCTAATAATAACTGATATAGACACTACTTTAAAGCTATTCCAAAAGTAAGTGAAAACATGAAGTTTTGTAAAAACATTTATATAACCTTCAAGAGTAAAGTCAGTCGGTAAACTAATACCTGGATTTTTCATAGGATCTGCTTTTAATGATGATAAAAAAATCCACGCAATAGGGAAAATAGAAATTAAAATGGTAAGGAGCATATAACCATATATAAGAACTTTGCCTTTTTTACTAATACCATTTATATGTGTATTCATAATCATTTCCCACCTTTCAGTCTTTTTCTTTCTCTGAATAAAATATTAATACAAACGATAATCAACATTCCACCTAAAATTTGTATAACTCCAATTGTATTTGCACGAGCATACTGAGTTCGTGAGCTAGCCACTGCTAATTCTCGAATAACAAAACTGATACTTTTTGTTCCTGCAGCACCATTTGTCAAAAAGAATACTTCGTTATAGAGCAAAAACCCTGAAGTTGCTGCCATAATTGAAACAGTTTTAATTGTCCCCTTAATCATCGGAATCGTAATATACCACTCTTTCCTCCAACCAGTAATATTGTCTAAAATAGCAGCTTCTTGAACTTCTTCTGGAATAGCAAAAATTTGCCCAAGAATCATAATGGTTGATGCTCCTGCAAAGAAGATATAAGCGCCAGTCATAGCTACTATATTTAATCCTGGAGTCAACAGTACTGAATCTTTAAACGATGGATTAAATAGATGAATAATTTGGTTAACAACACCATAGTTTGGATTATAGATTTGAAGAAAAATCAAGCCCATAGCAGCACTAGAAATGATACTTGGTACAATATAAAGATTCCTAGATATCTTCCAGCCTTTTAATTTCTTAGATAATGTAATTGCAACAGATACAGCTAAAGGAACTTGAATAATAACACCAATTACAGCCCAACGAACAGAATTAATTAGAGCTTCTGTAAAAAATGGGTATTCTTTAAAAACATACCTATAATTTTCAAATAATTTATCAAATCCAAGAAACTCAGGGGTGTTTAAATTTGTATAATCCCATTTAGCAAATGAAGTTAAAAAGATTGTTACTACAGAATAAAAATAAAATAGAAAGAAACAAATCAACGTTGGCAAAAGAAATAAAAAGATAAATCGTCTTTTTTGATTCTTCCTATTTTGTAGGCTCATAATTTTTTGTGCCATAAACAAACTCCTTTTTTTCAACTATATAAGTAAAATCAAGCTCAGTTGGCAGTGCCAACTGAGCTTCGTTTTCACTCCCTAAAACAATTAACCAATCAATGATTTCAACACATCTTGAGTAGATTTTACTTTTTGATCAACATCTACATTTTCAGCAGCACTTTCTGTCAATGCATTGATAATAGCTGTGTGTACATCGCCACCCCAAACATCACTTACAGTTGGAACAACTGCTTTTGCATTCTTAACTTGAGTGATTGCTTGTCCTAAAATTTTAGTAGTAGCTTCTGAACTCTTTTCTGAAAGTTCTTTTACATTTACATTTTCATTAGAAGGATTTGCTCCTACTTTTTCAAAAATTACTTTTTGTACATCATCGCTAGTCATATATTTCAAAAACTCAAGAGCTAGTTTTTGTTTAGCTTCAGACATCTTACTTGAGATAGTGATACCACCTCCAGAAGAACTAATTGCTACACCTGCAGGATAGATTCCAGGTGCAAGACTTGGGTTCTTAGACATCTCACCAGAAGCCCACACACCATTAAAGAATACTGCAGATTTACCTTCTTGGAAATCTTTGGAATAAGCATTGGCATCGCCACCAGCATTCTTAGAACCATTAGCTTGAATTTCTTTCATAACCATTTTCAAAGCATCTGCAAATTCTTTAGATTCAATTCCTTCTTTTGTTAATGGCTTGTCTAATAATTTACGTCCATTTTCTGTGGTTCCTAATACTGTATTAAACAAGCGAATAGATGGTTCTCCAGCACCAAATGCATACACTCCATCTTGTTTTCTAATGCTTGCCATTGCCTGAGTGAAATCATCCCAAGTATTCCACTGATCAGGTGTCTTAGCACCCGCTTTTGCAAATATGTCCTTGTTGTACCACAAACCCATTGTAAATAACTGTTCGTGAACTGTATAAATTTTTCCATCTTTTTGGTTTTGCTTATAGTTCAAACCAACATTTTTTTCAAGCTTATTTGAATCGATATATGGTTTCAAATCTAAAACAAGTTTTTGTTCAATCGCAGCTAATGATACTGCATTACCTGCTAGGTCAATCACATCAGGAAACTCACCACTAGCAACCTTGTTATTCATTATATCCTTCAAATCACCATTTACAGGGGTTGGTTTAAATTCTACACCACTATCTTTATGTTCTTCTGCAAATTTATCATATAAATCTCGCATAGTCTTCGCTACAGGCCATTCATCTTCACTATGATGATACCCATGATAAAATTCTAATACTTCTTTACCAGAAGAACTTCCACCGCTTGCATCCTTAGATGTTCCACAAGCTGCTAAACCAAAGGTAGCTACTAACCCGATAACAGCGCATTTCAAAAGACTTTTTTTGTTCATGACAAAACCTCCGTTTTTTTATTTTTGTTTATGATAGCTGAGGATAATAATATTGTGTATCAGCAATATTTGTCATAATATCCTTTAACTCTGTATCCTCGTTTATTTTACCTTGACTCAATAGCTGCACAACAATATTCCCCACAGCTGTACCCTCAGTCGAACCTGTAAGAACCTCTTTACCAGTTCTATCAGCAATCATTTGGTTAAAATAACTGGCTCTAGCACCTCCTCCAATCACATATATCCTCTTATAAACCTTATGAGTTAGTTCTTCTAGTAACTCTATCGCTTTCCTATACGTTTCAGCTAGGCTTTCATAAACAATCTTAAATAGTTGTCCATCTGTCCACTCTCTAGTTTCATGATGATAAGCTAGATATTCTGTCAAAGTCTTGTGCATATCAGATTCTGTTGCAAATTCAGTTGATTCAGTATCAATCAGAGGAAGATTTTCTTTTTCTTTCTCCACCATTGTCCTAATATCATCAAAAGAATAGGCTTTCCCTCTTCGTTCAAATGAACGTCTTAGTTCCTCTATGATCCACAACCCTGTACAATTCTTCAGAAATGTAATCTCTCCATCTTTACCGACTTCATTTGTAAATCCATAACTGAAGGATTCGGTAGTAAGAATCGGTGAAGTAAGTTCCACTCCAACCAAAGACCAAGTACCTGATGAAATAAATAAACTACCTTCTGTCTTAGGTACTGAGACAATCGCGCTTGCTGTATCATGACTACAAACATTCACAACAGGAATATCGCCTAAACCATACTCCTTTTTTATCCTTCCAAGAACATTTCCCTCTGAAACAATTTCAGGAAGTAAAGATGAATCCAATTCAAATAGTTTTAAGATATTCTGATTCCAATTTTGACTCCTAGGATCAAATAATTGAGTTGTTGAAGCAATGCTTTTTTCTGTAGCAAACTTACCTGTCAACAGATAATTAAACAAATCTGGCATTAAAAGAATCTTATTGGTCTTATAGAAAGAGTCAGGAGATTCTTGACGTGCCTTAAAGAGTTGAAACAAGGTATTTATCTCCATAATCTGATTTCCTGTCTCTGAATACAGTTTTTCTAATTCAGTCATTTCAGATATTTCCTTTAACACTCCCTTTGTTCTTTCATCACGATAATGAACAGGTTGTAATAACAGCTTACCTTCATTATCAACCAGTCCAAAATCAACTCCCCATGTGTCAATACCGATAGATAAAATCTTGTAACTAGTATTAGCCAAGCGGATACTTTCAAGAATTTTAGCTAGTAGAAAGTCAATATCCCAAGATAAATGCCCTTTTACTCTAATAGGTAGATTAGAAAAGCGATTTATTTCTTCCATTACTAGTTTATTTTCAGAAAGGTAACCAACGATTGCTCTTCCAGAAGTCGCACCTAAATCTATTGCTAAAACCGCTTCCATTTTTCTTCTCTCTTCGTCCTTGATTAACTTTATTATAATCCCCACGTTTTATTTTTTCAATATGTGAACGCTTACTTGAATAATGTTCAAATGTTAACCCAATATTCATAAAAATAATTCAAATTCCTCCAATTTGTGCTATAATATAGTTGAAATGATAAATTAGGAGGAGCTTATGATAAAAGATGAACGTGTACTTGAATTGATTGAAATCATCAAAAAGAAAAAAAGAATTGCCGTAAAAGAGCTGGCAGAAATCACTTTCTCCAGCACAAGTACCTTACGTCGTGATTTAATTTTCTTAGAAAATCAAGGTCTTATCAAAAGAAAGCACGGATACGTGACCCTGTCCTCTATGAACACAATTGAACTTTCTCATCAAATACGGGAAGGAGAAAGTACTAGGCAAAAAAGACTAATCGCTAGTCTCGCTAAAGACTTTATTCGGTCAGGCATGTGTATTTATCTGGATTCCAGTACGACTGTCTACGAACTTTGTCCCTATCTTTCTGAACTTGATAATTTGATTATTTTTACAAATGGTTTACATACTGCACAAACCCTATCTGAAACTGTTAAAGATAGCTCCAAAATCTTTATCACATCTGGCGAGGTCAAACATCAATCCTGTTCCGTGGTCAACTATGATAAGGAAAATTCTTTATTAGATCATTTTAATATCGATTTAGCATTTTGTTCAGCAAGAGGTATTGATGACCAATATGTTTATGAAGCTTCTCTCAGCCAAGCTATTTCAAAAAAGAATATTATTGACAAAGCCCATGAAACCATCTTACTGATTGATAGTTCTAAATTTTACAAGACTGGATTTTTTAAAATTAATCCCCTCTCCAAATACACAACCTTTATTTCTGACACCTTGCCAAATCAAAAATTATTAGACGCAGTCGAATTATTTGATGGAGAATGGGTTTCTGATATTCAATGAAAATCAAATAGGAAGCTAGTCTCAGCTTGCTCAAAGTACAGATTTGAAAACTGATCAAGTCAGCTCGAAACACTGTTTTGAGGTTGTAGATAGAACTGATGAAGTCAGTCACATATATACGGAAAGACGAAGCTGACATGATGTGAAGAGATTTTCGAAGAGTATCGTTCTGTCTGCTGACTGATTTACAAATATTCACCACATGACATTATTTTCTTAGCAACCCTAAAAACAGAGGCTGGACAAAAACTCAATTTCAGGAGAAAATGGAGTAAACCTTCCCACAATAAAACGTATAGTATCAAGTTTTTGCACACCTGATATTATGCGTTTTTCTGATTTTAAAGACTTTGTCGCCTAGACCCTATATTTCAAGAATTAAGTGACCTTGATGATCTAAATGTATTGTGGTATACTATTTTTGTCATCGGTTACCGATTACGTTCCTTACGGTTCGTGAGAGGAGGTGAAACTAATGAGCCTTATACCAGAGCTTGCTCTTACTATTATAGCAGATGTTATAGCTGGAATTATCTTGTATTTCGTCTGCAAATGGCTAGATGGTAAGAAGTAGACCGAATGACTAGCCTATAAACACCCGTTAAATCGCTAAGATACGTCAAAAAAGCCCTTAACTACGGCCATAGTTAGGGGCTTTGGTGTTCTAATGAACCTTATCAATTAACTACATTCTAGCATATAATCTACAATAGTTCAAGCATTAAGTAAGGTTGATGACCTGAATGTAGTGTGATATACTATTTTTGTCATCGGTTACCGATTACGTTCCTTACGGTTCGTGAGAGGAGGTGAAACTAATGAGCCTTATACCAGAGCTTGCTCTTACTATTATAGCAGATGTTATAGCTGGAATTATCTTGTATTTCGTCTGCAAATGGCTAGATGGTAAGAAGTAGACCGAATGACTAGCCTATAAACACCCGTTAAATCGCTAAGATACGTCAAAAAAGCCCTTAACTACGGCCATAGTTAGGGGCTTTGGTGTTCTAATGAACCTTATACACTAACTACATTCTAGCATATAAGCCCAGATATTTCAAGAGTTTTATTTATTGTTTAAAGTTCTGAAAGGTCTATAATGAAGTTAGCCATCTAGTATCAAAAAACCGACTAGCTCTTATGAACTAGTCGATTTCTCATCAATGCGCCAACATTTCTTGGGCGATTTCTTGGCCAGATAGGTTATCTGGGTAGTAGGTTGGCCAGTTGTCCATTTCTTCAAAGAGGGCTTCTTGGCTTGTGCCTCCAAAGAAGATATGGAAATGTTCTGCCTTAACTGGGGCAACATTGTGGTCACTAAACTGAACATACTTGAATTGTCCAGCGTCAGCATCTGTGGCTTCAAAGAGGAAACGCACGCCACGATTGCCTTTCTTGTAAGTCAAAATTTTCTTACCGACATACTTGTAAGTGTATTTCTTGCTTTGTCCACCTTGAACAAATTCCATAGTATTATCAGTAATGTTAATCTTAGTCACATCTGTCTGATAGCCTTTTGTATAGTAAGCCTTGTACTCAGCCTGGGTCATCTTACCAGTCAACTTAGCCTTGTAGTCAAAGACTTGGTCAAACGTGCCGTCTTCAAGGAAAGGGTAAACTGATTGCCAGTTACCTGCATAGTCACTCAAGGTGCGGTCCTTGACAGCTGCATCCTCGAAGTAACCATTTTGGACTGTCTTGGTATCCTCTGCCTTTTCAGGTTCGATTGCTGGGCCTTCTTGGTCTGTTGTTTGTTTCAAAGCCTTGAGGTTTTTCTCCATCACGGAAATGTAGTTTTCTCCAGCCTTGGTGTCCTCTTCTGTCAGACTTTCTAAAGGATTGAGGACATCAGTTTTGACACCTGCTTCTTTTGAAAGTGTGTTAGCAAGGGCTTGTGAGGCATTTTCTTCAAAATAGATATAGGCGATTTTATTTTTCTTGACATACTCTGTCAATTCTGCCAAGCGAGCAGCTGATGGCTCTGCATCTGGAGAAAGTCCTGAGATTGCGACTTGTTTGAGTCCATAGTCCAAGGCAAGATAGTTAAAGGCTGCGTGTTGAGTCACAAAGCTCTTTTGTTTTGCTTGAGACAAACCTTCTGCGTAAGCCTTATCCAAGGCTTGCAATTTTTCGATATAGGCAGCTGCATTCTTCTCAAAGGTCTCTTTTTTATCAGGATAATCTGCTGACAAGCTGTCGCGGATGTGCTCTACTAGTTTAATGGCACGAACTGGTGATAACCAAACATGGGGGTCAAACTCATGGTGATGACCTTCTTCTCCATGGTCATGGTCTCCCTCTTCTTCCTTGCCACCTGGCAAGAGCAACATATCGCCTGTCGCCTTGATGGTTTTCACTTTTTTCTTATCCAAGGTATCTAGCAATTTAGGTACCCATGTTTCCATGTTTTCATTTGCATAAACGAAGGTATCTGCATCTTGGATTTTGGCAACTGCCTTGGCAGATGGTTCGTATTCATGAGGTTCTGTCCCAGCACCGATTAGGAGTTCTACATTAGCCGTATCTCCTGCGACTTGCTTGGTAAATTCATAGACAGGGTAAAAGGTTGTCACGATATTGAGTTTACCATCTGCCTGTTTTTGATTGGAACAAGCCACTAAAAACAAGGCACATAGACTGGCTAGTAATAAGCTAATTTTTTTCACGTTCGTCTCCTATTTGATAAAACGTCTTACTAAACTGATTAGTATAAAGACAGTTACAAAAATAATGGTAATACTTGCACTTGCAGGTGTTTCTGCATAGTAGGAAATGTAAAGTCCTGCTACCATTCCCAAAAAGCCAATCGCACTGGCAAGCAGCATAACCGATTTAAAGTTTTTCCCCAGACGCAGGGCAATACTAGCTGGCAAGACCATAATGGTCGATACCAGAAGAGCTCCTGCTGCAGGAATCATAAGGGCAATAGCCACCCCTGTCACCATGTTAAAAAGAATGGACATGGTACGAACTGGCAAGCCATCCACAAAGGCCGTATCTTCGTCAAAAGTTAAGATATACATAGGACGAAGAAAGAGAAAGGTCAAAATCAAAATAACCGCCGCAATGACAAAGAGGGAAATGACCTGTTCTTCACTGATAGTCACGATCGAACCAAAGAGATATTGGTCCAAACTCATTGAACTCGAGCTTTTACCCTTGCTCATGACAATCAGAGAAACAGCCAGACCTGTTGACATGAGGATAGCTGTCCCGATTTCCATAAAGCTCTTGTAAACCGTACGGAGATACTCCAGAAAGACCGCCGCAATCAAGACAATGGCAATAGTAGAAACAGTTGGAGAAATCCCCAAAACCAGACCAAAGGCTACACCTGAAAGTGAGACGTGGCTAAGGGTATCACTCATCAAACTCTGACGACGCAAGATGAGGAAGGTTCCCAATACCGGTGAGAAAAGACTCATAGCAATAACCGCCAAAAAGGCGCGTTGTATAAAGTCGTAAGATAATAAACTAAGCATGGCCCACCTCCTGGCCATTCTCATGAACATTGAAACAACGCCATGGCGAGTCTTGGTTACGGACTAGATGAATATTGCGATCCGCATAATCCTTAACTTCTTCAGGGTCATGGGTAATCATCAAAACAGCCTTGCCATGATGATGGGCGCTGTGGTGCATGAGTTCGTAAAATTCATTTTTACTTCCTGCATCCATCCCCGTTGTCGGCTCGTCTAGGATAAACACATCAGGGTCAGAAGCAAACATACGCGCAATCACCGCTCGCTGCTTTTGTCCCCCAGATAGAGACCCCAAGCGTTTGTCTCGATGTTCCCACATGCCAACTGAGTCCAGACTAGCCTTGATATGCTCCTCATCATGAGCATTCAAACGACGGAACCAGCCTTTTCTCGGATAGCGACCCGACTTGACAAATTCATAGACCGTACTTGGAAAACCAGCATTAAAACTGGCAATTTGTTGAGGAAGATAGGCTATTCTCAATTTCTTACCTTGCGTATTTGTCTTTGAAATAGCCACCTTTCCAATGCGTGGTTGCAGAATTCCAAGACTAGCCTTGATGAGCGTCGTCTTAGCCGCTCCATTTTCCCCAGTCAAGGTAACAAATTCCCCACTATCAACACAATAATTGATATGTTCAAGAACAGGCTCCTTATCATAATAGAAGGACAAATCCTCTACCGTAATATATCTCATTATTTGATTTCTCCTACTAAAGCAGTCAAAAACCGCTGAATCACTTTTTGTTCATTTGGAGTAAACTGAGTCGCCACTTGTTCATAGGTTAAAAGTGTATGCTCATGGTGATGGTGGTGCTCCTCAGCGATTGGACGAGCCAAGTCAGTCAACTGATAAAAAATCACACGCGCATCTTTAGAATCTTTAGATGTTTCCAACATCCCTTCCTTGACCAAAGACTTAATGGCCTTGGTAACTGCCGCCTGACTGACATTGAGACGACGGGCCAATTCTGAATTTGTTAAAGATTCCTCTGACAAGAGCATAAGGATATGCTCCTGAGTATTGGTCAGGGCCACCTCGCTAGTGCAATGACCTATTAGGATTTCATGCTGATTTTCCGCCTGCAAAATCACCTCATTCAAAAAAGCATCGATATCCTTTGCTAGCTGTCTCATATCTGACTCCTTTCCTTTTAGACTTCTCTTTTTTAAGAGAAAAATACTATTCTTTGACATTTTGTTTACCAGTTAATTATATCACAAGCAAAAAAAGAGTCAAGAAAAAACGTGAAAACTAGTTTCATTCTTGAACTCTTCTATATTATATTATCTATTGAAATTCTTTGACATCTCCATCATAAGTCGCCCAATCTTTGCTGAAAAAGCGCTCATTCAGATGGTAAGTCGGAGCTGGTGTGGGATTGGATAGGAAAGGATCAACTGCCTTGTCAAAAGCCAACCAACCCAACCAACCAAGGTGAATGGTGTCCTTCATAAAGAAAGGCTCCCCGCCGTCCTTAGAAAAATCTGCTATATTGGTAAAACCTTGACTTTCTAACTGGTAGCGAATCTTCTGCACCGTTTGTTGGTACATATCCTCTCGTAGACCAGCATAGTCCATCCATTTTTTATTAACAGGTGGAATGATAAAAATCGGGTTTACCTTAGATTTAGAAAACTGTGTTAAAACCAACTGCAAGTCATTATACTCTGGCGACTTGAGATAGGTAAAGCTTTTCTGAGAATCCTTTAATTTCTTCAAATCCTTCTTGATCTGCTCATTATAGAAATAATTTTCCATTCCCATCTCATTATTGGAAGTATTTTTTTCAGCATCTGCTTTGACAACATCTTCTATTGCCTGATAAGAAAACTGGTCTGGCAAGATTTTTAAATACTTAGCTACATGCTTATCGTAGTTAACATAGCCTCTAACCGAAAACTGACCAAAAAAGGAGGCTTGGCGTTCATTAAAACGAGCCAATAATTCAATCATTTCATTGTCTGCTGTCGACAATTCTTCTTTACTTGCCAACTTCTGAACCAGGTCCTTCATAGCTACGTTTGGGAACTGTTGCAGTAAGCGAGTCGCTGCATATTGACTAGCCTGATCCCCAGATTGATGTTTCAGAAAACTAGTCAACTGGTCTCCATTAAAATACTGCTGGAAGGCTGCTGGATCATAGCCATTTTTACTGAACCACTGAGGTGAGATAACATACACAACTTGTTTATTCTCCAGCTGTGGTAACATCTGTTGCATTCCAAAATATTGGTTAAGCGATGCAGCTCCCCCCTGTCCTAAAAGATAAGGACGGTAGGAACGATTGTATTTCTCAGCTAATACCGCAGGATGAGCACCGTCAAAACGAAGCCATTCACTAGAGCCAAAGAAGGGAACAAAACGCACATTTGGATCAGATAGTGCTCTGACTTTTTGACTTCGCTCCTTAAAACTATCGATAGTAGTAGCCACTGCTGAACGCTTTTCAGCTCCTAGATTATGATGCATCTCAGTAGGATAAAAGAAAATGAGCAGAAAAACCAACAAACCAGCTATCAAGACCGGTCCGAAGATCATCCATAAGCGTTTAAGCATTTTGTAGCTCCACAATACCAGCTATGATTTTATTAGCTGTATTCCAGTCGTCACGACCAAACTCTGTTACAGGGACACGAATGTCAAAACGGTTCTCAATCTCCACAATCAACTCAACCGTTCCCATACTATCCAAGACACCTGCATCAAAAAGATCTTCATCCATCATGTCAGAAACATCTTCCATAAACAACTCATCAATAATTTCAATAACTTCTGATTTGATATCCATATTTTATTTCCTTTTATTTTTTAAACCATAGATTATTCAAGAATCCAGAAAAGATTAAGAATGACAACATGACAACATGGAAAGTGACAACCATGCCAAGCAACTGAATCCAGCGATTCTCAGGTAGGGCAGCCTTCCCTGCTTTTTTCCGTTCCTTATTGAGCGTTTTTTTCTTGCGAACCCAGGCATCATTGATGACCAAGCCTAGTCCATGAAAGAGTCCATAGGCGATATAGTACCAGGTCACGCCATGCCAAAATCCCATAATCAGCATATTTACAATGTAGGCCATGCTTGAGGTTACATTACGATTTTTAAAGACTTTCTTTCTGGTTAACACCATCACCATTCGCATAAAGACAAAGTCACGGAACCAGAAGGACAGACTCATATGCCAGCGATTCCAAAACTCCTTTAAATCCCTTGATAAAAAGGGCTTGTTAAAGTTGATAGGGCTACGGATTCCCATCAAGTTTGAGATGGCCAAAGCAAACATAGAATAACCTGCAAAGTCAAAGAAGAGTTCCAGACCAAAAGTATACATAACTGCCAAGGCATAGAGATTAAAGAAGCCACCTGACTGCAAGGCTAAATTCTTCAGAGGAGGTAGTAAGGTCTCTCCTAAAACATGAGCTAGGATAAACTTATACAAAAAGCCCCACATGATATAGCGGACAGATTCATCCAGCATATCCATCAACTCATCTCGCTCAGGAATAGCCTGATAATTTTCATTAAATCGCTTAAAGCGATCGATTGGACCACTCGAGAAAGTTGGCATGAAGAGAAGGAAACGGAGGAATTCCCAGAGGGTAAAATCCTTAATCACTCCATCTCTCAGCTCGATGATAATCCCAACCGAACGAAAGGTCAGGTAAGAAATTCCCAAGAACCCAAGCAAAGACTGCGTTCCATTGATAGCTGGTTGCACCTTGACAAAGATAATCGGAAGTAGGGACAGAAAACTAACTAAGTAGAAGACCCACTTGCCATCCTTGCTTTTTCGATAATGCTTGTAGAAAAGCAGGAGCAATATTTCCCAGCAAAGGTAAATACCCAAGGCAGCTAGTTGATTGGTCTTTCCACCCACCAACATGGTGACAATAAAGAAGAGACTTACCAACACTTCATACCAGGCAAAGCGTTTCTTGAAAAAGAGGCCTATAAAGATGGGCAAGGTTGCAGCAATCACATAAACAAAATACTGAGGATTGCCATATGGCTCTAAATGAGGAAGCTGTTGAAAAAACTCCATCATCTCTTATTCACCTCGTTAATCAATCCTTTGATGTCAATCTTTCCATTTGGAGTTAGTGGCAAACTGTCTCGGTAAAGGAATTTAGATGGCATCATGTAGGACATCATGATGTCTGTCAGGTCTTCCTTGATGGCCTTGGTAATATCGATATCTCGCTCAAACTGCTCACGAACACCGTCTTTTAAGATGACATAAGCCAATAGATTTTGTACCTTGTGGTCCTTGTTATAGCGCGGTACTGCGACAGCAGATTCGATAAAGCGAGACTTGTTGAGGCTTTGAGAGACATCTTCTAACTCAATGCGGTAACCGTTGAACTTAATCTGGAAGTCCATGCGTCCGCCGTAGAGAAGCAAGCCCTCATCTGTCATGGTTCCCACATCGCCTGTGTGATAGGCTGGCAGACCTTCAAACTCAAAGAAGGCTTCTGCTGTTTTTTCAGGATTGTTCATATAACCTTTTGAAACAGCTGGCCCAGAAACAATGATTTCTCCCTGTTCGCCATTTGGCAGTTTATTTCCTTCCTCGTCAATGATAAAGGTTGGAGAATCAGCCTTGGTATAGCCGATTGGTAGGCGTTTGAGAGTCGCTAACATCTCGTCTGTCACGGCAACTGCTGACAGAGCTACTGTCGCTTCTGTTGGGCCGTAAGCATTGATGATACGGGCATTTGGGAAACGCTCGCGCAGTTTTTGAGCTGTTTTGACCGTCAATTCTTCACCATCAAAGTAGAAATGCGTGATTCCAGGCATTTTTTCACTGTTGAAGTATTCAGACAACATGGCCATATCTGCAAAGGATGGTGTTGATGTCCAGATAGCGATTGGCAATGAAAAGATAGCCGCAAAGAGTTGCTTAAAGTCCTGAGTGATGACTGAAGGAAGAGTGAAAAGCGTACCACCAAGTGCCAAGGTCGGTGCCCAATACATGACAGACAAGTCAAAAGAATAAGGTGGCTGTGCCAGCATTTGCGGACGACTCGGTGTCGCAAATTCCTTATCCGTAATCATCCAGTTTGTAAAGCTGAGGAGATTATCATGTGAAATCTGCACTCCCTTAGGCTTACCAGTCGTACCAGAAGTAAAGATAATGTAGTAATTATCATCTCCCTTGACTGGATGCGTGATTTCATAGTTGTTCCCTTGGGCAAAGGCTTCTTGAACCTGAGCTAGATTTATCATTGGTGTAGAAACCTGCTCCAAGGGAAAGGCTGAAATGGCAATAATCAAGCTTGGCTCTGCTACTTCTAAAATAGCTGAAACTCGCTCCAAGGCCGAATGGCTATCAATTGGAATGTAGGCATGACCTGACTTAGTCAGCGCTACAAAGGTTGCCAACATTTCATATTCTTGGCCACCAAAAACAACCACAGGAGACTTTTCAGGCAAGCCTAGTTGGTCAATGACTGCAGCCAAACTATCCGAATCAGCCTTTAAATCGCCATAAGTGTGTTCCTGCCCCAAAACATTATAGACAGGATAGCTAGGCTGTGTCTGAGCAAAATGCTCAATGGTTTCAATCATATCTGCTATTGGTTTATTTGACACAATAGGGATTCTCCTTCAAGTTAAAATTCATTATAGATAAAGCTTCCTTGACCCTGACCAAGATAGCTAAAGAAGTAAAGCAGCCCTAGAAAGATAAGAAAATACAAGGCTGTCCGACCAAGAAAGAGGTACAATTCTTTTCTCTGTTTCATCAAGAAAAACCATTCATTTCTGTAATTTTTCGCTAAAATAAGAGTGATTCTTACTAGCTTATTTTTCTACCATTGTACCACTTTATATAGTATCTTTTCAATTGTTTACCGTATGTTTCCAATAGATTTCAGCTTATTTTAAGGATTATACGGTTTTTCTATGTATATTTTCAAATAGAGTGATCCTGCTTCAAAACTCCATTTCAGGAGACAATGAAGTAAATCTTCCCATAATAAAACACACAATATCAAGTTTTTTCAACACCTGATACTATGCGCTTTTCTGATTTTTAAAGACTTTTTAACCACTCTCTCATTTAAAATAATCTCGTCTGATATAAATTAAAATAGCTTCTATCATCAGACAAATGGCTGATAGCCAAAAACTGATGCTAATACCAAAACTCTCAGTAATATAGCTCATTAGCAAAACAAATACTGAAAATGCTAATGTAGAAATCACTTCAAGAACGGAATAGACATTAACTAAATGATTTTCCTCTACTGTTTCCTGAAGAAATACACTTTCAGGAACTTCTTTTAGTTGCGATAACATACCAACTAAAGCTGAAAATAATAAAAACATCTGTGCGTTTGGAAAATATAGAATAGTCAGTGTCACTATTGCCATAGCTACAAGAGGAAAAAGAATACTTTCCCATTTAGCAGCAAGGAACTTTTCAGATAGCCTAAAAGCAATTAAGCCACTAATTATAATACCAATAGAGTATGCTGTATTAGAATATCCCCAGTAACTTTCCGTTTTATTTAATAACTCCGTTACAAAAACAAGTATAATGGAAGAAACCCAAATCGTATTTGAAAAAATTTCCAATAAATTTGCTGATACAAAAAGTCTTAATCTAGGATTTCTAGCAACTAACTTCCAACCTTTGAGCAAAATTTCAAGATTAGTTTCTGACTCTAACACCTCCACTTCAGCGTTAGGAAGAAATAACATCAGAAAGCTAGAAATGATATACAAGACTAAAATGATAAACGTGGTAGGTAACAGACCAATTGTTGCAAACAAGAGTCCACCTAATCCCCAACCTATCAATTGAACAGCTTCACCAGTCATTGATAAGGCTGAATTAGCCTTACCCAAATCGGTCGCATAGCGTGGCACAATAGCATAGGAAACGGGTGCTGCAAAACCATCTAGTATGGAAATTGCAACAACAAATAGATAGGTCACCAAAGGCGCTACGGATTGCATTACGGTAAACATTCCTACCAGTATCGCCAATAATATAGTCTTTCCAAATTGAGATAAAGATAAAACCCTATTTAGCGCTAACCTTTTAGTAACCAACGGAACTAAAAGACTCGCAACAAAAGAGGATATTCCTATTAAGATAGGAACTAGTGATGTGGCAATTACTGATTTTGAAATAATGTATATGTTAGCAATGATTGTTACTCTAAAGAAAATATCTGCTAAATTTGTAAATAATTGAGAGACTAACAACTTGACAAATGAATTAGACATGTAGCGCTCCCCCTTTAGTTACAAACTTTGGAATTAAATTTGATTTTTAATATTTTAGCATAAAATAGCAGAAAACAAAAGTGAGGTTTTTTACATGAAAAAACAAAAACTATTGCCTTTATTATTCCTAATTTTAGGAGGAATTATGATTATCGTTGTTGGCTAGTACTAAGAAGTTAGTTAGTTAGTAGAATAATTACATCTTCAATCGAAAAAGAGACTGGAAAAAGTCTTAAAAATCAGAAAAACGCTCAAATCCTTTGGCGCTCTAAGCTTTTCTAATGATAGATTTAGATAGTCAAAAAAATATCTGAAAAGTTCCCAGGATCGTCGTCTCAGCATCAAAAATACGTGAAATTTGCATAATTAAAATAAATTTCAGGGGAGTTAATCGAGTAGGGGATAATCTCTAGCCCCTCTCACACCACCGTACGTGCCGTTCGGCATACGGCGGTTCAACTAACTTTTAACGCATGTCGTTCAAGGTAATAATCCAAACACGAAACCAGTCCACGTTTTTCAAGGACTGGTTTTGATATAGCACGTTTAAGTACCGACTTCTGAGCTACTAATTGATAATGGTCGCCCCAGCCAGATACCTTATCTGCTATCCATTTAGGAACCCCTAACTTAAGCAATCCCCATAATCGTCTCGATTTCTTCTTCCATTGCTTCCAGATAATCACTCGTAGGCGAGTACGCAAGCGCTCATCTATGCTGGCGACTATACTTTTCATATTTCCCAATGAGAAATAGTTTATCCATCCTCGAATAGACAAATTCAGTTGCTCAATACGTCTTGTTAGGTCTATACTCCATTTCCTCTGTGTTAGTTTCTTCAATTTAAGCTTAAATCTCCGAACACTATCTTGATGTGGACGACTTTTCCAACCATCTGATGATTTCCAGAACCCAAAACCTAGATATTTCAACTCTCTTGGTCTGGTAATCTTAGTCTTGGTCATGTTTACTTTCAAACCTAGTCGTTTCTCAATAAAACGACTAACTGAATACATCACACGCTTAGCGGCTGCCTCGCTTCCGACCGTCATCACACAATCATCTGCGTAGCGCACAAATCGAAGTCCCCTCTTTTCTAATTCCTTGTCCAATTCATTAAGCATGACATTGGATAAGAGAGGAGATACATTTCCTCCCTGTGGTGTGCCAACTAGCGTTTTATGACGTTGACCGTTAATGATAACACCTGAATGAAGATACTTACGAATCAAGGATTCCCTATCTCCGTCTTCGATCATATTATGTACTAAGGACATCAATCTATCTTGAGGAACCCTATCGAAAAATTTCTCTAGGTCTATATCCACTATCCACTCATAGCCGTCATTTAAGTACTCTAAGAGCTTGGACAATGGCTTGTTGGATTATCCTATCCATCACTGTCGGAATCCCAAGCTGAAGGACACCTCCATTGGGTTGGGGGATTTCAACTCGCAGGACTGATTGAGGTTTGTATTTCCTCTGTTTTATCAGTTCTTTAGTCAGGCGCCAGTTTTGTCTGAGATAGTCATCCATCTCTTCGATAGTCATTCCATCAATCCCAGCTGAGCCTTTATTGGATTTTACTTGATTGTAAGCTTCCAGCATATTTTCGCGTGATACTATCTTATCTAGCAATTTTGACATGTGCCTATTCCTTTCTTGTTTTGGTGCCTGAGGGATATCTTATATTGGTGAACCTTCATCTAGTCAATACGTGACAGAGTCCAGTTCTATCAGACCGTTCGTTTTACAGACACAAGTAAAGTAGGATTACTTCGATCTGTCGTTTTCTCTTTCTAGCGACAGAGCTCACGGGATAAGTCCTACATCTTTCCTCGTTTAGACTAGACATGAGGACGTTAAAAGGTTACAGTGGAAAAAGATAAATCTTAGTTCGAATTCAATTACTCTCGTGATTTACGCATATAGGTTACGACTACCTTTTTGGACTTTAAGGTTTCGCGCCCCCCTATCCGCTATATACGCCTTACTATCACCTTCCTGTTCGTAGAGCCACGATTTCGCTATCCCTTCCTCTCCCTGCTACCTCACGATAGTCAGGCTTGGGAATCGCTATTGGGTTCACCGGTAGCAGGTGCCCACCGAGGACTTACACCTCAGATATACGACATGCCCGTCGTACTACAAAAAAACGACGATTTAAATCGTCGTTTTGCTAAGATAAATATGCATTTTTTTTTTTTGAAAATACGTCTATTTATTTTTTATTGTTTTTTATTGTAGAGCAGACCCAAGCGAATGAACATAGGTTGTAAAAAGCAAATGAAAAAACTGCGAGGATAATAGCTTCTGTGTCTAAATAACCCATTTCGAGACCTCTTTTCAACAACAACAAGCCTGTAGTTTCGATAACGATCAAACATAAAAATATATAAAAAATTTTCGCATTAAGCATATTGTTACCGCTTTCTTTTTATTTGGTTTTATTGTATAATAAAAGTTAAAAAAAATCAAAAATACAAAGGAGTTTCCGTTATGTCTAAGATGTTTAAATGCATGTGTTTGCTAGTTATGTCTGTTTTCTGTATGTCTAGCATTTCCCCGTCGCTTGTTGTTTTTGCTGATGATAGCTTATCGGCAAACTCTAAAGTTGTATCTGGTGAGGCTCAGTTTGAGAATGGCTCATCAGTGCGGTTCGGAGATACGCAAGTAAATATTTTAAGCGATGAAGTTCTTGAGGTTGTCAATCCAGATGGAAGTGTAGACACTATTGAACGACGTGCTGACGGCGTCTATATCAATGGGGCATTTTATATGGCTTATCAAAAGAATGAAATCGACCTAAATATATCTTTTAGATCATACGATCCTAATGTTTGGAATTACGTCAACACAATACATGGGAATAAACAAGCTAACACATTCGCTAACTTCATGACTGGTGCTGGAATCAGTTATATGATTGGTAGGATAGGTGCTTTATTGGGGGGTCCATGGGGTGCAATAATTGGTGGAGCATATTTTGGTATACAAGCTTATCAGTCTTACTTGGATTCACAAAGCCCATATCCATACTACATAACAAGTACTTATATCCATGTTGCTCAAAGAAAATGGAAGTTTATCACTGAATACTATAGAAACTCAAACTATACTGGGTATGTAAAAACCGTAACAACCTACGTGAATTTCTAAAATATAAACCCTGCCTAGATATAAAGGCAGGGTTTATATTTTAGTTAATTGCTCAAGTAATTTGTAAGCATAATACTTGCGAAACTCTATTTGTTCAAGCGGTTCAAAAGCTCTTGTTTTTTATCCTCAAGCTCAGCTCTCCTTTGCTCGATTTCTTCACGTTTTTGGGCGATTTCTGCTTGCGCCTCGGGAGTTTCCAAAGTGCCTTGTGACTTGTGAAATTCTACTAGCATATCAACGATTTTTGGGTCTAATTCGTTGACATAATCAGGATTTGACCATTTCGGCACGTTGCTTGCAGGTGCTTGCTTTTTGCCGCCTTTTTTGGGCGTTTTGGCTTGTTGTTCAGCTTTCTGACTGTAGTTGACCTCGTGGAATTTTCGTGCTTGATATGATGCGTTTTATTATGAGAAGATTTACTTCATTTTTTGCTGAAATTGGGCTCTTGCCCAAGCTCTATCAACATAATTGTTTTCTAATACTCAATGAAAATCAAAGAGCAAACTAGGAAGCTAGCCGCAAGCTGTACTTGAGTACGGTAAGGCGACGCTGACGTGGTTTGAATTTGATTTTCGAAGAGTATAAACTAGAAAAGTGAGAATACAAGCACTGCCAAGGCTGCACCGATAACAGGTCCCACAACAGGAATCCAAGCATAAGACCAGTCTCCGTCTCCCTTGTTTGAAATTGGAAGGATACTGTGCATGATACGAGGTCCAAGGTCACGCGCAGGATTCAAGGCATAACCTGTTGTCCCACCTAGCGATAGACCGATACCGACAATCAAGGTACCCACTGCAAAGGTTCCGATACCTGCCTGAAAATCGTAAAGACCCAAAGCAAAGATTGTCAACACCAAAACAAAGGTTCCAAGGATTTCGCTAATCAAGTTTGATACAGTATCCTTGATGGCTGGTCCAGTACTGAAGGTTGCCAGGATATTGCCTGCATTTTCTTCTGCCTCATAGTGAGGTTTGAATTGCAACCAAACCAAAATCTGACCCAGCATAGCCCCTGCGAACTGGGCTAAGATATAAGGCAAAACGGAAGCCCAAGGCAAGTCACCTTTTAAAGCTACACCAATTGTCACAGCTGGATTTAAATGAGCTGGACTGAGCTTGCCAGATACAAATACTGCAACCGCAACTGCAATCCCCCAACCCATAGTAATCACAATCCAACCTGAGCTATTGCTCTTGGTTTTAGGAAGAACCACACCTGCAACAACACCATTTCCTAGAAGAATCAGGATTAAAGTCCCTAGAAATTCTCCAAATAATTCATTCATCATCTTTCTGTCTCCATTAAAAAGAAGGGACGGGCGACAAGGAATGCTGCCCTCCACCTCTTTTATTTTTTCTTAATTTTTTAATTCTGCTAAATCGTTGTTAGCGAGAGCTGCTTCGACATCAGCACGGTAAGTTGCTTTTTCTTCTTCTGTCCAGTCATAGAATCGTCCCATTTCATCCAAAATTGGCTCAACGATACTATCCAAGCTATCACGCATAAAGAGCATGTGATTGGTACGACGAAGAAGGAAGTCAACTGGGCTAAGAGTCAACTCATTGCGCATTGCATAATGAAGGGACAAGGTGTCTGCCAAGCTAAGACCTGGCGCTTGTTCCAAGCTGTGAGCAAGTGCAAAGACCTTCGGTGCATTTGAACCGTAAAGATTTGCTAGGTAATGAGCTTCCTTGCTATCCAAACCACGTGAAACTCCAAGTTGCGCAAAGGCTTCGATTTCTGAATCCACATTTGCTGGGTTCAATTCTCCACCTGAAACAGGGTAAGTTTTAGAATTGATCAATTTAAAGCTACGGTCAAATTCTGCTTTGAGGATGTCAACCACGCGCTCCATAGCTCCTTCAGCCATCTTACGGTAGTCTGTGATTTTACCGCCAGCAAGAGTCAAAAGACCATTGTCATCACGGTCCAAGCTAGACCCACGAGAAACTGCAGATGGATCCAAATATTTCTCAGATGTGCTACTTTCAAGCTTGCTGACAGCAGACTCAACATCTTCACGTGTTTTTTCTTTGGAGAGATAAGATTCAACAGTCGCAATCAAGTTGTCAAAGCTTTCATCACTGATGGTACCGTTATTTCCACCATTATAGTCAGAGGCACTGTTCCCTGCAATCAATGGACGAAGACCTGCCCAGCTGCTTTCGATATCATCAATGGTGATGTTGGATTCTGGAAAGCGGTTATTGACAATGCCAAGTAGATAATCTACATCTTCTTGAGTTACTTTTGGATGCTCCAAATCACCTGTGTAGTCTGTATCAGTTGTACCAAAGTAAATCTTGTTTTCACGTGGGAGAACAAAGACCATACGACCGTCACCCAAACCTGTGTCAAAGTAAACTGGCTGTGAAACCTTGATTTTGCTTGAATCCACTACCAAGTGAACTCCCTTAGTTGGGCGCATTTGTGAGAATTGCGTTCCCTTATTAGACAAATTACGTACTTTATCACTCCAAGGACCTGTTGTATTAATAACCAGACGGGCCTTGATTTCAAATACTTGGTCTGTCAAGAGATCACGAGCTACAACACCTGTAATCTTGCCACTTTCGTCAAAGAGGAAGCCTTCTGCCTTCACGTGGTTGGCAATGAGGGCACCGTCTTGGTTGGCACGTTTGATGTTTTCAATCACGAGACGCGCATCGTTGTTACGGAAGTCAAGATACACTCCACCTCCTACCAAGCCTTCCTTCTTCAAGTTTGGCTGGCGTTCCAAGACTTCTTTCTTGCTCAAAACCTTGTTCGCAGTTGGTGTGTTGCTAACACCTGCCAAGAGGTCGTACAAGTCCATGGCTACTTTAAGACGGAAGAGGCTAAAGGTTGCTCCATCTTCATCGTAAACTGGTAAGAGCATTGGATCTGGTTTTGGAATGTGTGGAGCGATTTGTTGAACCACTGCACGTTCAGAAACCGTATCTGAGACCACTTCTACGTCGAATTGTTTGAGGTAGCGAAGACCTCCGTGAACCAATTTTGTTGAACGACTAGATGTTCCTTCTGCAAAGTCTTGCATTTCAATCAAACCAGTCTCAAGACCGCTAGCTGCCGCCTGCAAGGCTACACCAGCTCCTGTGATTCCTCCACCGATAATCAAGAGGTCCAGGGTGCGTTCCTGCATTTTTTTAATTGACAATTCACGTGTTTTCTTTGAAAATTCCATATTTACACACTTTCTAAATAAATCGCTTTATTCTGCCAGTATTAGTCGTCTACTTCCGCAAAGACTTGAGTTGCTTTCACAGCCTTCTTCCAGCCCTTGTAGAGTTGTTCCTTGCGAGATTCATTCATAGATGGCTCAAAGAGTTCTCCTGTCTCGTTCAAGAGTTTCAACTCGTCCAAGTCTTTCCAGTACCCTACTGATAAACCTGCTAGGAAGGCCGCTCCTAGAGCTGTTGTTTCCAAGTTTTTAGCACGTGCAATATCAATGCCTAAAATATCCGCCTGGAACTGCATGAGGAAGTTGTTCATGGCTGCACCACCATCCACCTTCAATACTTGAATGGCAGTCTGAGTATCCACTTGCATGGTGTCGATGATGTCACGCACTTGATAAGCAATAGATTGCAAAGTCGCCTTGATAAAGTCTTCTTTGCTTGTTCCACGAGTCAAACCAAAGACGGAACCACGAGCATTTTGGTTCCAGTATGGAGCGCCTAGACCTGTAAAGGCTGGAACGACATAAACTTCATCGTTGTTGTGAGAATCACGAGCGTATTTTTCAGATTCTGGTGAATTTTCAACCATGCGAAGACCGTCACGAAGCCACTGAATAGCACTTCCTGCGATGAAGATAGAACCTTCCAAGGCATAATAAACCTTACCGTTGATTCCGTAACCAATGGTTGTCAAGAGGTTGTTTTCAGACAACTGCATCTCTTCCCCAGTATTCATGATGATGAAAGAGCCTGTTCCATAAGTATTCTTAACCATACCTGGCTCAAAAGCCAACTGTCCAAAGAGGGCTGCTTGTTGGTCCCCAGCCATACCTGAGATTGGCACCTCTCCACCGTAGAAATGGAATGGAGCTGTCTTGCCGTAGATTTCGGAGTTAGAACGAACTTCTGGAAGTATAGCCTTCGGAATGTTAAGGATTTCCAAAATCTCATCATCCCATTTGAGTTCTTTAATGTTATAAAGCATGGTACGAGCTGCATTTGAGTAGTCAGTCACGTGAGCCGCACCGTCAGTCAATTTCCAAACCAACCAAGTATCGATAGTACCAAAGAGCAATTCCCCTTTTTCTGCTCGCTCTTGAGCACCTTCTACATGATCCAAAATCCAACGAACCTTGGTAGCAGAGAAGTAAGCATCAATAATCAAACCAGTCTTTTCATGGAATTTTTCCACATAACCTTGGCTTTTTAGTTGCTCAGCCAAAGGTGCTGTCTGGCGTGACTGCCAAACGATAGCATTGTAGATAGGAAGTCCTGTTTTCTTATCCCAGACAACCGTTGTTTCACGTTGGTTGGTAATCCCGATTGCCTCGATTTGATTTGGCTTGACACCACTTTCGATGAAAGCACCCGCAATAACTGACTGAACAGAGTTCCAAATTTCATTGGCATTGTGCTCAACCCAACCTGCCTGAGGGAAAATCTGGGTAAACTCTTTTTGACTCGAGCTAACCTTTTCCCCTTTTTTGTTGAAAATGATGGCACGAGAACTTGTAGTTCCCTGGTCAATGGCCATGATGTATTTTTCTTGTGACATATACTGTCCTCCTGATAAAGATCTTGAGGTGTTTCCTCTTTACACTTACTAGTATACAAAATAAAGCGCTTTCTTGTTTATCAACTTTTTTTAATTTTTAAAAAAATGTGAGGAGATTGTGTGAATTTCACAAAAAAGACCTGGATTAACCAAGCCTTTTAAGTGAATAATAACTGACGAATCCCTGCCAAATCCTCCATATCCAAGTCATTTTTTAAATAATAGACTGGTGTCTGTTCCTTCTTATGAATCGGGTTATTGGTAACCAGCAAATCATAATGCCGACTAGGGTCATAAGCTTCAATGGTAATAAAACGATTGTATTCCAAATACCGTTTCAAAATGGCTGCCATCCTTGAAAAGACAAGAAAACCAGATGTCAAATCCAGACCAATCCGCATATGCTGGCCACCGTTTTCAGCCATATATTCGATTAACTGGAGCCATTCCCAGAGAATCTTCTTATCTAAATCTGTCCCCTGTTGAAAAGCAGGTAGAGCATGAAAAATCTCCTCTGCTGTCTCTTTAAAATCATGTTCCATCAGTAAATATGGATGACGATTCTCTAACTGGTACTTGTAGCGATCCTGTAAAATATAGCCCTTATAGAGATAGACTTGAGCACAAAGCTGACTGAGTTCATAGGTGACATGGTCCTCTGTATAATCCCCCAATAGTTCCTCCTTCTTCATTTCTTGAATCAATTGCGTCAGTAAATCTGCCAACTGCCCTCCAAAACCAAGAATATACTCCATAGTATGAAGAGGAAGAATGCGATGAGATAGGAGAAAAGAGAAGAATATCATCATCTCACCATCCTCAACTCCTAGTGGAATATGTTGCCCAGCAAAAAAGGACGGAACCTTTCTCAGCAAACGAAGATAAAAGATATTGTCAAAATACCCTCGCATTTTCTCTTCTATGACTTGAAACTGACAAGCATTGACCTGAAGACGTTGTTGACTGATGTGAGCCCAGAGAACCAAGTCCAATTTCTGCCCGGCAGACAAACTTGCACCGCAGATTTCCTCTAAATTGGCAATCTCCTGTTTTCTCTCTGGTTTCTGCATGTGACCTTCCCATTCCTGACTCGACCAGACCTTTCGGAAAAGACAGAAATAGAAATAGCGAATCTGATGCTCTGGACCTCGCCAACGTCCATTTTGGATGGATAAATCAAATTCTGACAAAATCTGATTTAAACCAGCCAAGTGACGACCAAGCGTAGCCTCGCTAATCACCAATTCTTGAGCCAGCTGATGGGCTAAAAACTGTTGGTGGTAGAGAAGATAAACCAAAATCTGGTATTTAACAGCACTCTCCAAAAACAAGCTCCGAATATCTCTCCCCTTGGTAGCTGCACCGATAGACAGACGCAGATTTTCATCTTCTGAGTGAATAGTCAGTTCTAAGCCACTATCCAAAGCCTTGTCATTGAGCAGGGTGACATATTTGGTTAGGGTTGCTTTTGAAAATCCTGTTTCTTCCATTACAGCCTTGACGGTCGTCTGAGACTCTTGTAATAGAAAGGAAAGGATTGAAAATTGACCACACTCGGCTTTCTCCATCAAATCTCCTAAATACATTTGTTACCCCTTTCATTTTCTACCTTAAGCATAGCATAAATCTTACAAATGCTAAAATAATCTGTTTCTCTTTTTATTTTCATGCTGATTTCCTGGTCCATTATCCTGAAAATCAGTAAACACACGGCTCCCCCTTTGGGCATTTTTATGCTAAAATAGTAGCTATGGATAAAATTATTAAAACTATATCAGAAAGCGGAGCCTTTCGTGCTTTTGTCCTTGATAGCACGGAAACCGTCCGCACTGCTCAAGAAAAACATCAAACCCAAGCTAGCTCAACTGTAGCGCTTGGTCGAACTCTTATCGCCAGCCAGATTCTCGCAGCCAATGAAAAAGGAAATACCAAACTTACAGTTAAGGTGTTGGGCTCTAGCTCTCTAGGTGCTATTATCACCGTCGCTGATACCAAGGGGAACGTCAAAGGCTATGTTCAAAATCCTGGTGTTGACATCAAAAAGACTGCGACTGGTGAAGTCCTAGTCGGACCTTTTGTTGGAAATGGTCAATTCCTCGTTATCACAGACTACGGTACTGGAAATCCTTACAACTCTATAACTCCCCTCATCTCTGGAGAAATCGGTAAAGACCTTGCCTTTTACCTTACTGAAAGCCAACAAACGCCTTCAGCGGTCGGCCTCAATGTCCTTTTGGACGAGGAAGACAAGGTCAAGGTTGCAGGTGGTTTCCTAGTTCAAGTCTTGCCAGGAGCCAAGAAAGAAGAGATTGCTCGCTTTGAAAAACGCATCCAAGAAATGCCAGCTATCTCTACTCTTCTCGAAAGCGACGACCATATCGAAGCCCTCCTCAAGGCTATCTACGGGGACGAAGCCTACAAGCGTCTTTCTGAAGAAGAAATCCGTTTCCAATGTGACTGTAGCCATGAACGCTTTATGAACGCTCTTGCCAGCCTTCCAAGCTCAGACTTACAGGAAATGAAAGAGGAAGACCATGGGGTAGAAATCACTTGTCAATTCTGCCAAACTACTTACAACTTTGATGAAAAGGACCTGGAGGAACTCATTCGTGACAAATCTTAATACACCTTTTATGATTGGCAATGTTGAGATTCCCAATCGTACCGTTTTAGCGCCTATGGCTGGCGTGACCAACTCAGCCTTTCGTACCATCGCAAAAGAGCTCGGAGCTGGACTCGTTGTAATGGAAATGGTCTCTGACAAGGGAATCCAATACAACAACGAAAAAACCCTGCACATGCTTCATATCGATGAGGGCGAAAACCCTGTCTCTATCCAACTTTTTGGTAGCGATGAAGACAGCCTAGCACGCGCAGCAGAATTTATCCAAGAAAACACCAAGACCGATATCGTCGATATCAACATGGGCTGCCCTGTCAACAAAATCGTGAAGAACGAAGCTGGAGCTATGTGGCTCAAGGATCCTGACAAGATTTACTCCATCATCAACAAGGTCCAGTCTGTCCTTGATATCCCACTTACTGTCAAAATGCGTACCGGCTGGGCGGACCCATCTCTGGCAGTAGAAAATGCCCTCGCTGCTGAGGCTGCAGGTGTTTCTGCCCTCGCCATGCATGGCCGTACCCGTGAACAAATGTATACTAGCCACGCAGACCTTGAGACCCTTTACAAGGTTGCCCAAGCTCTAACCAAGATTCCATTCATCGCCAACGGTGATATCCGTACTGTCCAAGAAGCCAAGCAACGCATCGAAGAAGTTGGTGCTGACGCAGTCATGATTGGCCGAGCTGCCATGGGAAATCCTTACCTCTTCAACCAAATCAACCATTACTTTGAAACAGGAGAAATCCTACCTGATTTGACCTTTGAAGACAAGATGAAGATCGCCTACGAACACTTGAAACGATTGATTAACCTCAAAGGAGAAAACGTCGCAGTTCGTGAATTCCGCGGCCTCGCTCCTCACTATCTCCGTGGAACATCTGGCGCTGCCAAACTCCGTGGAGCCATTTCGCAAGCTAGCACCCTAGCAGAGATTGAAGCCCTCTTGCAATTGGAGAAGGCTTAATAGTTTAAAACCCGTAACTCTCTTAAAGAGTCTCTTGAATGCCGCCATTCTTTCCTCATCAAAAAAACGGCTCTATAATATTTGTAGTGGGTAAATCCACTATGGATATTATGGAGCTTATTTTTGTGTAGAAAAAAAGTCCCATATGACCTATAATGAAAAGCGACAAAACA